>Ga0116193_1000968_pt1 | contig 25455 bp, 21 predicted proteins | sample AD_UKC115_MetaG_FD_89892 | JGI IMG/M metagenome (GOLD analysis project Ga0116193, IMG submission 89892) | Active sludge microbial communities of municipal wastewater-treating anaerobic digesters from Hong Kong - AD_UKC115_MetaG | ecosystem: Engineered > Bioreactor > Anaerobic > Digestate... | reverse complement strand
TTTCGGCGGATACTCACGCCCGAGCTTGCGCGCCTCATCGCGCAGACAAGCCTCGGGCGTGTTTCGTTGGATAGGCTGTTGCGCATCGGCCCAGGCAATAGTCTCCTGAATAATCCGCCACCATTCCACCGGATCCCAGTTGCGCTCCCGCTTCTCTTCTTCGAAACGTTTTAAGTCATCACTCATTATTACTCAACATTCACAAAGCATGAAATGGCTAAATGCTTGCTTGCATTCACTACGGCATAGCCCCCGTAGGGGGTACATATCGGTAGCTTAATGCCTAAAAAAATTCCGGCTCCGTAGGAGTCGAATATTCAAAAGAAATCTCGCGGATCATTTTGTACATAGAAAATATCCCCGTCACTCACCGTTCCATTTGTTGGATCCCACATATAAAGCATCAATTCAGGAGATGGCTGCTTTATATTCGGATCATACAATCTCCCAATATTGCTTTGCGTTAGATCAAACTTATGGTCAAGACCTGGCGTCCATAAAATCCAGCCAGATCTGCTCGCATCTGCATAATATGAATATATCTGACGAGGGCGTGCAAAAGGATCTACAGGCAAAGCGTTAATATAATTTATCGGTGTAGTAAGTGAAGCAAGTTGCGCAGGATAGATGTGATTATCTGAAAAATACTTCTGCAGACCGGCTCTTAACGCTCGATAATCTCCGTTGGCATGGAATACTGTCAGTCTCCGCAGTAACTCTGGAATATTCACGGCAACAAGACTCATAAAAGCAGTAATGATGAATAAGCCTGATAAAAGCCACCAATTATAAAAAAAAGGCTTCTTCATTCTTACTCCTTTCTATTCCACCTTCTCCACCAACGCCACCGCGTAGGCCGCCATGCCCTCTCCCCGCCCGGTATAACCCAAGCCTTCTGTCGTCGTGGCCTTGACACTCACCCCGCCCGACATACCAAGCGTCTCAGCGATTTTCGCCTCCATATCCATGCGATGTCCCGCCATCTTCGGCGCCTCGGCTACAATGGTGGAGTCGATATTCACCACGCGCCATTTGTTTTGATGCGCCAGGCGGCCGACTTCCTTTAACAACAGAATGCTTGGAATATCCTTGTACTTGGGATCGTTATTGGGAAAGAGCTGCCCAATATCCCCCTCGCCCATCGCCCCCAACAGCGCATCACAAATCGCATGCAGCAGCACATCGGCATCGCTGTGGCCAGCCAGTCCTCGCGGATACGGAATTTCAATCCCCCCGACCATCAGCGGCCGACCCTCGGCAAAGCGATGAACATCAAATCCAAAGCCCACATGCGTTGTCATGGCAAATTCTCCTGATTGCGCCGCCGGATAATGGCTTCGGCCCGCGGCAGGTCCTCCGGAATCGTCACCTTCAGGTTTTCGGGCGTGGAGCGGACAATATGCACCTCGCGCCCCAATCGCTCAAAAGCCATGGCCTCGTCCGTGATATCCAGCCCCTCGCGGTCAATGGTCTGCATGGCCTCCAGCAGATCGGGATAGCGGAATGTCTGCGGCGTTTGCGCCAGCCAGAGCAACTCGCGATTCAGTGTCTGCTGAATACGCCCGTCGCCATTCGCCATTTTCACCGTGTCATGAACCGGGCTGGCCAGAATCGCGCCGCCGTTGGCTTGCGCTTCTTCGATGGATTGCAATACAGCATCATAGGGCGGAAATGGACGCGCCGAGTCGTGCACCAGAACAATTTCGGTATCACTGGGCAGTGCTTTCAAACCAGCCAATACCGAGTCCTGACGTCGAGCGCCTCCTTCGACAATACTGAGCGGCTTGGAATAATCCGCCGCCAAATCCCGCGCCAGCATGGGCGCATCCCCGGCCATTGCCTCGGCATTCAGCACCAGGCAAATCTGATGCACCTGCGCCATTCCGAGGAAAAACTCCAGCGCATACGTAAACAGCGGCCGATCATTGAGCAGCAGAAATTGCTTCGGTTGACCGGCTTCCATCCGGCGACCAACACCAGCTGCCAACACAATGGCCGCAACATGATCCGGCAATGAATCGCACCTCATTTTAATTAAGTCTGCGTTCCGTTGCCCGATTCAGAGCGGGAGGCATGGCTGCGCTGCGGTTTGGCAAAGACCATGCGTCCGGCAGCGGTCTGCAGGATGGAACTGACGGCAACCTCGGCTTCCTTGCCAATAAAGCGCTGTCCATCATCGACAACGACCATGGTGCCGTCATCCAGATAACCCACGCCTTGGTTCTGTTCCTTGCCTTCGCGGATGATATCCACATGGATTGTATGGCCGACAAAAATCGGCGGACGCAGTGCCTGCGCCATTTCATTCAGATTCAGCACATTCACCCGGTTGACCGTGGCAACTTTTTCCAGATTGTAGTCATTGGTTACGAGATATCCCTGAACATCCTTGGCCATCTGGACCAGTTTGTGATCCACCTCGGCGATTTCCGGGTAATCGTGATTCCAAATGCGAATATCTGATTGCTGCTGGCGCAAATTTTCCAATATTTCCAATCCCCGCCGGCCCTTGGCCTTGCGCTGCGCATCCGATGAATCGGCCACTTGCTGCAACTCATGCACCACAAATTGCGGAACGATGATGGGGCCGCGCAAAATGCCCATGCGCAGTAGTTCGCTGATGCGTCCATCAATGATGACGCTGGTATCCAGAATATAGGCCGGAACCGCGGGCGGGGCATTTGAAAGAATCATTTTGAGATTGCTGAGTTGGAACCGTTCGGCATGCTTAATTGCGAGAATCATCCCAAAATAGCCAAAAATAGCCGAACAAGCCGTATAAATCAGGTCATCATTTTCATAAAGATATTGCGGCAGGACGCTGCGCGGAATGATCGGGCTGAACAAATTGGCGGTAATCAGCCCAAACAGCAACCCGCAAGCAGCCAGCAGGATGTTCTTCGAGGAAATAATATTCGTAGCGTATTCAAAGATCACCACCAGCACGGCAATGAAGAAAGCCGCCGCCGTAAAGATGAAATTGCGCTCATCGGTCATGATCGTCAGCCAGGGCGTTGGGCGCATCAAATAGCCAAGGTACGTCACCAGCAACACAAAGAAGACGCGCCCAAGCAACACCGGCCTCAAGAGGCGGGTCGCCAGATCATTTAGTGAATTCGGTTTCTCAGCATGCCATGGTGTCACGTCAAGCACCACTCCAGTCCGCATTCCAGGCGGCATTCATTGTTCTACCACAATAATGAACCTGTTTTTATCATCGGCGATTGCGCAGGCGCAAGGCAAGATGATGATTTTCCAGAAATGAGTTGACGCAGTCTGCATGCTATGGAACTTTTTTCTCGTAACAAAAGTTCGCAAAGGCAGAGAGGGGGGATTTGAGTGACCACAGTCTATGTGGAAGAGGGCGAGCCGATCGATCACGCCTTGCGTCGTTTCAAGAAGGAGTGCCAAAAGTCGGGCATCCCCTCTGAACTCCGCCGCCGCGAGCATTACGAGAAGCCCAGCGTAACCAAAAAGCGCAAACTCGAGGCCGCCAAGCGCAAACAGCGCCAGCGGATGATGAAGTTAATGCGCAAGCTGGAAAACATGTAATCCGAACGAAAAGCGATTCCATTCAAGGCCGGAACTCCCTAGTTCCGGCCTTTGTTTTTGCTTATGGTGCGGCTGCCAGATTGCAACCCCCTACTGCAATTTCCTCATCTGTATAAACTGATCCACAACCTTGGAATATCCTTCGGTCATAGAAAACCGGCTATAGTTGGCGCAGGCATCCAGAACCGCATTTTGGAATGGAACCAGGCGGTTAATCTGCTGCACTTCCGCATCATTAAAGCAGGTGCGGTTTTCCTCATCCGCGCCCAAACTTTGATGATAATACACCATGTCGCGGATCAGCGAATCGAAATACCGGTAAACCTCTGTATCAAAGCGCCCTCGATCATAGGAAGTCTGGTACTCCGTTCCCATGAAAATGACCGGCGTGTTCATCTCCGTCCAGTCCCACAATTGCTTCGTAAACTCATCGGGCATGCGCGTGCAGCCATGGGATTGCCGGATGCCATAGTTCGTCCCCTCAAATCCCTGGTGCAACCCGTTGACGCCCTCGGGGTAACTGGAAGGAGTGTACCATTGGGCCATATACATATCCCATTCCTGCTTGGCGTTATAGGCATGCGCCTCTTTATTGCGCACGTGATAATACCCAAGCGGCGTGCCGCCATACTTCACTAACCCTGTTGAAATTTCGGAAGAGGCCGCCAAACGCCCGAATAAAAACCAACGGTCGCCTTCGATCATCAACGCGCGCTGTGGATAGCCGTCGCGATCTACAATAACGAGTTTTTGTATCTGATTTGTAAACGGCCCGGCCTTGTGCACCTGCACGCCATCGCCATAGTCCAATTCCACCTCGATTTCATAGCGAGCGGGCAGGAAACGAAAACTGGCCGTCTTAAACCCAATCTCAGGAGATGGCGGATCATTGACAATGGAAAAACGCCCCCACGTCCCCTCCGCATCCTTTACAGAAACCGAGACCAATTCAAATGGCCGAGGAGCCTGGACATCAACATCGAAGGCATGGGTCTGGGTTTGGGACTTTTGCACAAAAACGCGAGCGGACGACGAAATTGGCGCTTGCGCAAAAGCAGCGACAGACAGCATCAAGCAGAAACACAGCATCAATGAACGGACAGACACAAGGGTTCTCCAGGAAAAAGTTACCTGATAAACCTACGGAAAGGCGCGCAGAGGGTCAATTATTTTGCGCCGCGCGCGGAGCCGTTCGCGAAAATCCAAAGTGCCGAACTACCCCAGTCTGAATGATCAGCGCCAGGAAAAGCGCGATGAGAAAAATCAGGAGCGGATCGCGAAAAGGAAAGGAAAGCGCCGTCAGGAAGGCGCCGGCAACGGAGGTGATGATGATGATGATATGCCGGCTGAGCAGCAGAAATGCCAGCGCGCCCAAAACCGCACCAGCCAGCCCTGCCCCTCCCTTGAACCATTGGAATTGCTGTGCCCAGGCGGTGTCATGCAATATCACCGCCACCTGCAACCCCAGCAATAACCCAATGAAAATGCCGCTGAGGAGAAAAAAACCGCGATGCAGCATCCGGATGAGAAAAATGCCACCGACAGCCCCTACCAGCGCCGAAATCCCAATCACAATCAGCGAATTCTGGCCCAACTGCCCCACATAGCTGGCCAAGACACCCGCCGCCACGCCAAAGGCGCCCCCCGCCAGCGCCCCAAGCACATGCAGACCGCCCCAATAGCAGATCCAGCCAAACAGGCAAAGGATAATGCCGACAGTGAATTGAAGAACTTGAGGATTGAGCAAGCGTTCCATAGGAAGAGAGGCTCGCAATCAGCCTTGCGTCTCGTCCTCGGCCTCAACCATGACGGTTGTAATGTTATCCATGCCGCCGTTGGCATTGGCCTGCGCAATCAGCGCCAGGCAGGATGACTCCAAATCCTTATTTTCCATCAAAATCCGGCAGATCGCTTCATCCGTGACCATGCCCGACAAACCATCGGTGCACAGCAGGAAGCGGTCGCGGTGTTGGATCTCGAGCCGGTTCAGTTCCACGTCAATATCCAGTTTATTGCCCAAGGCGCGCGTAATGACATTGCGCCAGCGATGATTGCGCGCCTCTTCCTCCGTAAGGATATTCTTGCGCAACTGCTCGTTGACCCAGGAATGATCCATCGTCAAGCTCGTCAGCACGCCATTGCGCAGGCGATACAGGCGCGAATCGCCCATATGCGCCACATAGCCCTGGTTGCCGTCAATCATCAACGCCACAACCGTCGTGCCCATCCCTGAATAAGCCTGGTTCTCCCCCGCCAGCGTGCATACGCTTTCATTGGCTAATTGGATGGAGTTCAGCAGCGCGTTTTCCGAGCGCGTCAAACTGGGATTGAAATCAAAGGGCCAGGTGACGTCGTTTTCGCCGCGAAATCGGCGGATAAAATCAAAAATGGTATTGATAGCGGTGCTGCTTGCGACTTCTCCTGCGGCATGTCCTCCCATGCCATCGGCAACAAGATACAATCCGATGCGATCATCAAAGCCATAATTATCCTCATTATGGCCGCGTTTCAGGCCAACATCGGTAATGCCATAAGAAGTGAATCGCATGATGATCCAATCCAATCAATCTGCAATACCGATTAAGGCATGGCCTCAACCGGAGAGGTGGCCGGAGCGGTGGCCGGAGCCGTAGTCGCGGGCAGGCTCGCCGGAGCGGATGCGCTTTGCCCTGCCTGCCGCGGTGTGAGCCCCAGGTTGGCGCCTCCCAGCGAACTATTCTTCAGGAAAGATAGCATCAGATCGGCATAGCCGGCCTTCTGAGAAGACATGAAATCCTGCTTATGCGCTATCAGCAAAATCATATAATGCTCGGCTTCCGCGGCCGTCACGGTATTGGCCAAATCATCCAGCGACGCTTTTGTCTGCTGTCCCTGGGTGGGCAGGCTGATATTGCGCGACATTGTGTTGTAAAAGCGCGCCATTTCAAGCGCTTCGGGGGTGCTTGGGGCATTGTTGCTAGTCAGCGTTCCATAAACCTGCCCCGTGATATACATGTATTCTCGCAAGGCCATTTTTTGGTCGGTTAAGCCAGAACTAAGCGCGACCAACGGCTTTGTAAACGCTCCGAATGCGGCATTCATAATGTCGCGGAGATTTGGCTTCGACTGGTTGAAGCCTGACTGCACATCCACCTGGGCCACGGATTTCCGCACTGCCAGCCATTTCACAAATTGCTCATCAGAAACTTTGCCATCTGCAGGTTGGAAGAACGCATAGCGGTCGTTGGTGGCCTTCAAATCAGTGGTCGCCGTTTCCAGCTTGCCCTTAAAACCGCTGGCGACTTGAAATAATTTGTAACAGGAAATCGCGACGGCAATGACGAAGATGATGAGAAGAATACCACAGCCTATGAGGACTTTGCGCATGGTCAGGCCTTAGCAAGGATGATTTCCACCTACGGGGACTGCCTTTCCATATCTAACATAGGCTGGCACATGCAATAACGTCAAGAATCAACTCCCGGCGCTTTTGGCCGCAATGTCCTTAAAAATGTCCACCGCATGCTGTCGGCTGTTTTCGATAAACCAGGTCTTTGTATCCAATCCGCCCACCACCACCCCCGCCAGATAGATCCCCGCTCGCCTGGATTCCCATGTCTCCGGATCCAAAATCGGATGTCGGCATTCATCGGTGCCAATCGGAACACCAATGCGCTCCAGGAAACTGTAATCCGGCTCATAGCCAATCAGGCTGAGCACGAACTGGTTCTCAATCGAGAACTCCCCCAAATCTTCGTTTTGCAGAATCACCGAATCATGAGCAATGGAGTGAACCGTCGTGCTGAAATACGCGACAATGCTGCCCGATTGGATGCGGTTTTCAATATCGGGCCGAATCCAGTACTTCAGTCCCTCATGAAAGTCCGTTCCGCGAACTGCCATGGTAACGCGCGCACCATGACGCTGACATTCCAGCGCGGCCTCTACCGCCGAATTCCCACTGCCCACAATCAGCAGATCCTGGCCGGCGTAGGGGTGCGGTTCCTTGTAGAAATGATGGACCTTGTCCGCCGTTTCACCGGGCACGCCGAGACGCCGCGCATGATCGAAAAATCCAATCGCCGCCACGATTTTGCGCGCCTGATAGGAACTTTTGGTCGTAAGCACAGTGAAATCGCCATCCTGCCCCTCAATTTCCAGCACTTTCTCATAGACATTGATGTGCAATTGCAGATCCAGCGCCACGCGGCGGTAGTATTCCAGCGCCTCCAGGCGGGAAGGTTTGTCATTTTGCGTGATAAAAGGAACCCCACCCAATTCCAGCAAGTCGGGCGTGGAGAAGAAGTGCATATTAGTGGGGTAGTTGTATATGGAATTGACCAGACATCCCTTTTCGACTACCTGATAACTCAGCCCCCAGCGCTCGGCCTCTATGGCGCAGGCCATGCCGATGGGGCCAGCGCCGATAATCAGCACATCAAAAATCGGAGTGCTCCCCATCAGCTTCGCTGTTTTAGGCTGCGTTTGGATCAGAATGCTCGTGGTGGTCTCCATCAAAAAAATCCGCCGCTTCAGTTCCAGGATCATGCTTCGCGATCTCAAGTTTGGCATGAAATGCAGGAGTTGCCAATCTGAAATGCATGCGCCGCAATTTGACCCATGTTCTTCCGTTTTCGTCGTGCTCGTTCGTGCTCGTCCGTGTCTTTCGCCCGGGCTTCTGGCATTTACCCACAACCCTTCATTCGATACGATTGCAGCCAGGAGTGACGACATGTTGGCCATACCTGAATCGCGCGAGTGGACTGCCGCGCGCGAAATCTTACAAGCATTGCGAGCGGCAGGCTTTGAGGCATTGCTGGCAGGCGGAGCTGTGCGCAATGCTCTGCTGAACTTGCCGGCCAAGGATTTTGACCTGGCCACCTCGGCCCGGCCCGAAGAAGTGGCGAAACTTTTCCCCAAATGCCAGATGGTCGGCGCGCAATTCGGCGTAGCCGTCGTCGTTCGCAATGGCATCCAGACGGAAGTGGCAACGTTTCGCCGCGATGGTCGATATCTCGATTCCAGGCATCCGGTGGCAGTTGAATTCTCCTCGGCCGAACAGGATGCATTGAGGCGCGATTTTACGATCAATGCGATGTTTTATGATCCCTTTGAGGATCGCGTGATCGATTATGTTGGCGGGCAAGCCGATTTGCGCGCGAGACAATTGCGCGCCGTTGGCAATCCGAACGAGCGCTATCAGGAAGACGCCTTGCGCATGCTGCGCGCCGTGCGCTTTGCGCATCGCTTCGACTTCACGATTGAGCGCCGCACGAAACAGGCCATTCGCCGTTACGCCAATTTGCTGCGGCGCATCAGCCGCGAACGCATACGCGATGAACTGGCAATGATGCTTACAGGGCCCAGGCCAGACGCCGCCGTCGAGCAAATGCTCCGTCTGGGTATTTTGCAGATCATTTTGCCCGAGGTCGTGGCGATGGATGGCGTGGAGCAACCGCCCGAATTCCATCCCGAGGGCGATGTCTTCCGCCACACCATGTTGTGCCTCAAAGCCATGCGAAGTAATCCCACGCTCACCCTAGCCTTTGGCGTCTTGCTGCATGACGTGGGCAAGCCTCCGACATTCACGATTGCCGACCGCATCCGCTTTAACGAGCATGCGCCCGTGGGCGCGGAAATGGCGGACAAAATATGCCGTCGATTGCATTTCTCCAATGACGATCGCAAGCAGGTCTGCCATCTTGTCAAGGATCACATGCGTTTTCTCGATGTGCAGCGCATGAAACGCTCGACATTGCGACGTTTTCTGAGCAAGCCCCGCATCGAAGAGGATCTGGAGCTGCATCGCGTGGATTGCGTCTCCAGCCATGGCAGTTTGGAAAATTATGAGTTTTGCTTGAAAGCCCTTGAGGATTTGCGTTCAGAAGGCCAATCCATTGCCCCCGCCCCGCTGGTGAATGGCGATGATCTGCTGGCCTTGGAGCAATCACCCGGTCCGCAATTCAAGCAATGGCTGCAGGAAATTCATGATCTGCAACTGGAAGGGCGCGTGCAAACGCGCGAGGAGGCTTTGGCCGCGTTGAAGCAGATCATCGGCACCTGAAATTGTATTTGCTCCGCTTTGCCCTCTTCTTTACCGTGAGATCATGAATCCGCGCCCGTCACGTGCCGTTTGCCTTCTGCTTGCCTTGCTTTGCATGGCAGCCGTTTTCATTCGGTTCTATCATCTCGAATCCAATCCGTTGTGGTACACCGACGAGACGAATTACATCACGTTATCCTGGCAACTGGGCCATTTCGTTCCGGTTAATCAGGCAGCGCACAAGGCGCTGATTTTCCCCTTCGCCACTGATGCCGTTCCACACCCGCCGCTCTTTTTTGCTGTTGATGGTTTGATGATGAGACTGCTTGGCAAGGGCGTGCTGGCCGGCCGCTTTTTATCCGCCCTGCTCGGATTGCTCTGCACCTATCTCTTATATAATGGCGTTCGCCGATTGTTCGGCAAGGCGGCGGGATTCGTCGCGGCAGGACTGTTTGCTTTCCATCTGCCCAGCGTGTTCTTTCTGCGGTGGGGCATGCCATACAACCTCTCCATGGCCTGCACGATTGGCGCGTTCTGGGCATTGGCGCATGCCCAATGGGGCACCAAAAAGGAATTATGGCTGGCACGCGCGTCATTTTTAGCAGGATTGGCGGCATTAAGCGCCTTCTTTGGTCTGCCAGTGCTAGTATTTGTTTCAGCCATTGCAATCCTCCGCTTGCGTCGAAAGCCCTTGGCCTTGAGCGCAGTGCTTGCAATCGGCTGGCTGCCGATTTTGGCCTTCCTTCTGGTCGGAACATTTACACGCGGAAACCCCTTCTGGAACGACTTTCTGGCCCTTGGTCTGCGAGCTTCTGGAGGCGGCAGCGCCATGCAGCGGCTGCATGATTTTGGATTTCAACTCCTTCGCCTGATTACAGGCTCGCGATTGCGATTTATTTATGGCGAGGGCTTGCAAGTTCTTCCGTTGGATTTCATCTATCCGCTTGGAGTGCTAGGAATATTCTGCATTCTTTGGCGCGCGCGCCATCGTCGCTGGATTCCTCTATTCTTTTTATTCACCGCATTGCCGGCTTTGCTCAAACGCGCAGGCGATCCAGAGATTAAGTATGATGAGGTGATGTTCCTATTCTTCATCTATATCGGTTTTGGGGTGCTCTTATCCTTTGTTCTTCATTACCTAAAGCGAAAACACTACTTTCTCGCTTCACGCGTAACACTTACATTTGCTTCCTTTTTTCTCCTGGCCTTGGCATGTTTGCGCATTTTTCAAGTCATTACCAAACTTCCCTCTCAATATGAACGATTCGGCTCCGTCCATTCCATTGAAGATGCCCGCGCCGTTGCGCAATTCGTCAACTCTCACGTAAGTCCAAACGATCTCATCCTTGCGCCGGAACGCATTGATTTTCTATTGAATGGCAAAGTGACCAGCGTGTATCAAAGCTTGGCTAAGGTGACAGGCTCGACGACATGGCATCACAACATTGAGCCGTGGCGATATGCCTTTGACACGGATTTTCACAAGGCGCGTTTTATCATTCTCGATGAGACGGATCGCGCATTAGTATTGCAGCCATCAAACCCAAACATGGAAACACTATTGAATGAACTGCAACCAGGCCGTTGGCGTCTGGCCGATCAAATCGGCGAATATGTCATTCTCGAACAAAGAGCGTAAGTCATGGCAAAGATCGTGATCATCGGCGCAGGAAGCGGCTTCGGCAGCCATTTGTCACTGGATATCATGGCGCGCGAGGCGCTTCAGGATTCCACCATTTGCTTGTGCGATATTAATCCGGGGCGCTTGCAGCAGGTGTCACGTTACGTCCAAGCCACTGCCGAACATTACAATCTGCCGACGAAAATCATTGCCACAACAAACCGGCTGGAAGTTCTGCCGGATGCTGATTTCGTGATCCTATCCATCTCAGCCGGTGGCGGCGCTTACTGGGGTCACCCCTACAAATCAGAAATTGAAATCCCGCGAAAATACGGCATTGAGCAAGCGGTCGGCGACACGATCTCTCCCGGCGGCGTTTTCCGTTTCTTGCGCACCGCCCCTATTCAACACCAGATTTTTCGCGACATGGAACGCCTTTGCCCCAACGCGCTGGCGCTGAATCATACGAACCCAATGGCCATGCTGATCTGGATGCATTCGGTGACCTCTTCCATTCGCAATGTCGGCCTGTGCCATGGCGTGCAAGGCACTGCCGCTGTGATGGCTAAATTGGCCGGCGTTTCAGTCGATGAAGTCTCGCATCTTTGCGTTGGTATCAACCATCTGGCATGGTTCCTTGAATTCAAGAAGGGCAACGAGGACCTATATCCGCGCGTTCGCGACGGCATCGAGCGCTCGCGTCAGGGCGAGGAAATTTTCCCTCGGGATTCATGGGTTAATCCCGCCACGCGCGACAGCATCCGCGCGGAAATCCTGGAGCAGTTCGGTTATTTCTCCACCGAGAGCAGTCTGCACAACTCGGAGTATCTCCCCTATTTCCGCCGCAGCGTCGAGCAGATGGCGGAATATCACCTCACTCCGCGCGAAGTCGAAGAGGTCCCGCGCGAACGCCCGTGGATGAAAGACATGGGCGAAGTGAGCGATGAAAAAGCCCCCCACGGCGAGTTGAAGAAAACGCGTGAATTCACAGCGTGGATCATCGAGTCCGTCGTGACAGATGTCCCCTATCGCTTTAATGGCAACGTGATGAACCACGGGCTGATTCCCAACCTGCCCGAAGGCTGCTGCGTCGAAGTTCCATGTCTGACCTATGGGCGTGGCGTATTCCCCTGCCATGTCGGGCCATTGCCCGCGCATCTGGCCGCACTTTGCCGCACAAATGTGGCGGTGCAGGAATTGGCCGTGCAGGCATTCATCAATCGCGATCGCGAAAGCGCGTTCCATGCCTGTGCACTGGATCCATTGACCGCCGCGCTCTTGCCACTGAAGAAAATTCGGCAAATGTTTGATGAAATGTGGGAAGCCGAGGGCGGCCTGCTGGCATATTTCCAGCCCGGCTTCAAGGGCAATATGCCTGAGGTCTGTGCCGATTGATTTATTGCGGCGCCTTGCCGAGCAATTTCAAAATGCCGCGATGGAAGCGATGAATCCATCCGGCAGGCTCAGCAAACATCAAAATGCATTCATTGTGGATGACGCTGACGCCATTCTCGCGACAAAACGAAATGGCCTCATCGGATTGCGAGCCTTGCTGCATCCATACGCGCTCAATGCCTGCGGCAACGGCATCGCGCACCACCTTTTCCGTCTGTTCTGGGCGCACGACAATGATCAAGCCGCCGACCCGCTCAGGCAGACTTTGCAGACTGGGCCAGCAGTGCATTCCATTGTTCTCTTTCGCCTCGGGGTGCACTGGAAAAACCTGGTATCCCTTCGCGCTCAGTTCTTTATAAATCATATTGCCGAACTTGCCCGCGCGTCGCGACACGCCCACCAGCGCCAGTTTGCGTTGAGCCAGAAAATCATCGATCTCATGTCGAGATACTTTCTCCATCATCATTCCCCCGCCATTTCCACCGGCTGCAACACCACGCGCTCCCCTTTGGCCAATCCGCTCAGCACTTCCACGCGCCCATCCCCAGCGGAGGCGCCGAGCGTGGCCAATCTGCGTGAGACTTCTCCATTCTGCGCCACCACGTTGACAAAATCCAACTGGCCAATGGTTTCAATGGCCTTATTGCTCACAACCAGGCGCGAACGCTCTCCCGCGGGAATGAGGATTCTCGCGAACATGCCCGTATAGATATTTTCTCCCGCCGGCAAATCCACCTTCACCAGAAAGGTGCGCGATCCGGCTTCAGCCTCGGGCACAATTTCGCCCACCTTGCCTTCAATAACATTCGTCGAATCCCCCAAGCGCACCTTGATTGCATCACCCACCTTGACGCGGCTGAGCAATGATTCGCGCACCGGCGCCTCAATGCGCAGCGATTGCGGATCATAAATCGCCAACAATGGCGCGCCCGGAGAAGCCGTATCACCCGGCTCAGCATAGCGCTCCACCACTCGCCCCGCAACCGGCGCATTGATCGTGGCAAAGGAGGTCGCCACATCGGCCTCTTGCTTGGCCTTCTGCGCCGAATCCAGATTGGCTTGCGCAATCTTGTTCGCGGATTCGGCCTGCTCAAATTCGCTGCGTCCAATGACGTTGCGCGACATCAATTCCTGTGCGCGCTTGTAATCGGCGGCGGCTTTGGTGGCGCTGGCCTGCGCTGCTTCGACCGCGCGTTGCGCCTGCTGGGCATGGGCGGCCAAATCGCGATCATCCAGCGTAATCAGCGGCTCATTTTCCGTCACTTCATCGCCGGCCCGCACCTTGACTTCACGAATCGCAGCCATGATGCGCGATGAAACGATCGTCTTGCGTTTGGCTTCCACAGTGCCAGAGGCCTCTTCCACCACAGGCACCTGTTCTTCCTTCACCACATCTGTCGGCGTATTGGCAGCAATTTTTGCCGCTGCCATCTTCACCTCTCCCGGTTCGATTTTCTTATAAAATGCATTAGACATCCAAAGGATGATCAATATCAGCACCGCTAAACCGGCAAGCACTTGGATCGTCTTGATACCCGCGCGTCTGATATTCATAATGCAGCTCCTTCCAGCGAATTCGCTTCTTCTGAAATCTCTTCTGTGTCCTGCTCTTCGAGCGGCAAGCCATGTCCCGGCCGATTACGATACACCAGATCATATGTCACGGGAATAACCAGCAACGTGAAGGCAGTTGATACAAACAGGCCGAATATCAGCGCCCATGCCAGCCCGGAAAAAATCGGGTCCAGCGTGATCGGCCATGCCGCCAGCATTGCCGTGCCTGCCGTCAGGAAAATCGGACGGAAACGCACCGCGCCCGAGGCAAGCAGGGCTGTGCGCAAATCATCACCACGCTTTAATGCCTCATGCACAAACTCGATCAGCAAGATTGCATTGCGAACCGCAATGCCCGACAGCGCAATCATCCCGATCATCGCGGTTGCCGTGAAGAATGTCGGCGTGGGATAGCCGCCCACAATGCCGCCCGATATTTTATTCAGCAGATAAAATCCGGGCATGATGCCGATCATCGTCAACGGAATGCTAATCATCAGGATTAGCGGCATGAAGAATGACCCAGTCTGATACACCAGCAGCACATAAATGCCCAGGCACGCCAGCCCAAAGGCAATGCCCAAATCGCGGAAGACATCCAACGTTACTTGCCATTCACCCTCGCCATTCCAAACCGCCTTCACTCCGTCCGGCAGCGACCATCCATCTCCCCCGCCATTGCGCCAGAAATACGAGCGCTCCTCCAGCGGGCGCGGCGCGGCAGCAGTGGGCAGATTTCCATCCTTCGCTTCATCCGCAATGACATCGATGATGGCTTCGGCCGGGGCGCGTCCCGCCGTATCGGCGAACACATAAGCCACGCGCCGCAGATTTTTATGATAGATCGTCTGGTCCTGCTTGGTGGATTGGAAGTCGCCCAATTCCCCCAACTGCACCAAGGGAATCGGCGCCGCGCGCAAACCGCCTTTTTCGCGATTCTGCACGTAACCAGGTCGCCCCTTCAAATAAATCGTCTTCAAATCATCCACTGAACTGCGTTCGGCGCGCGGCAGACGCAGCACAATTTGCAGCGGATTCACCTCGCCAGGTTGATGCAGGCGCGCAGCCGGAAATCCCTGCAATCCCATTTGCAATACCTGCCCCACATCTTCGGTGCTGATACCCGATAGCGCCGCCTTTTCCTTATCCAGCACGAACTCATATTTGGGTTGATCGGCTTCCACTGTGCTGTCCACATCCACAACCAGCGGCTCGCGCCGCAAGCGATCGGCCACGCGCAAGGCGCCTTGCTGCAGTTCGGCGTAAGGAGCGGAAGCATCGCCATAGATTTCCGTCGTGATGGTGGCAATCACCGGCGGCCCGGGCGGGCTTTCCACCATCTTGACATTCGCATTCCATTTCTTCGCCACTGCATCGATGTCCTTGCGCAAACGCAACACGATCTGATGCGACTGCTGCGCGCGCACATTTTTTGGTGCGAGATTTACGCGGATATCGGCGACATTTGTCCCTTGACGCAAGTAGTAATGGCGCACCATTCCGTTGAAATCCATGGCCGACGACTGGCCGGAATAGATGGCGTAATTTGTAACCTCCGGAGCGCGAGCCACGACTGCTGCAATATCGCGTGTGGCCGCATCTGTGCGCTCCAGTGTCGTGCCTTCGGGCATATCGACAACAATCTGAAACTCGTTCTTATTGTCAAATGGCAGCATCTTCAGCGGCACCATGCGCGCGCCGCCCAAATACATCGCGCCAACCAGCAGCACCAGCATGCTTCCAAGCAACGCCCACGCCAGCGGTCGCGAATCGAGAAACGGCGAAAGCACTGTGCGGTATAGACGCCACGTAAGGCTCTTCTCCAGCGTCCATGGCTCCTGTTTGCCTTTGCCATATTCGCCTTTGAGCATGTGATAGGACATCCATGGCGTGACTGTGAATGCCACCAGCAAGCTCATGAGCATTGAGAGCGGCACATTAAAAGCCATGGGGCGCATATAGGGCCCCATCATGCCAGTGATGAAGAACATGGGGATGAATGAGATGATGACAGCCAATGTGGCGAGGATGATCGGCGGGCGCACTTCATTGACCGCGCTCAGCACGGCCCGCAGCGGCGATTCCTTGCGCATTTTGAAATGCCGGAAGATATTCTCAACATCCACCACCGGATCATCAACAACCAACCCCAGCGCAAGTGTCAGCGCAAACAGCGTCACGCGATTAATCGTGTAACCGAAGAGGTAATTGACAAGCAGAGTCAGCGAAAAGGTGATCGGCACCGCGACCGCCACAATAATCGCTTCGCGCCATCCCAGCGTCAGCCAGATCAGCGCAATGACAATGAGAATGGCAATGGCCAGTCCTTCAACGAGTTCATTCACTTTATCATTCGCCGTCTCGCCATAATTGCGCGTCACCTGATAATGCACGCCTTCGGGAATAATCTGACCTTTCAATTCCGCGAGGCGCTTCTCCACATCGCGCGCGACCCAAACGGCATTGCTCCCCTTCTTCTTCGCAAGCGCCACATGCACTGCCGGATACAATTGTCCAGGCGTTCCAACCGGCTCGCCCCTCTTTAAGGTTGAAGCATTGGCAAAGCCAATCCAGCTATATGCCTGTGCCTCATCCGGGCCATCCACGACCTTGGCCACATCGCGCAAGAACACGGGCGCGCCATCCACGACATTCACAACCATCGAGCGGATCGACTCGGCATCGGGAAAAAACTTCCCTGCCTGCACAACATATCGCTTGTCGCGCTGGTCAAATCCCCCTGCTTCGGTCTCTGCGTTCGACACATTCAGCGCCCAGGCCACATCCATCGGCGAGGTACGCCGCGCGGCCAATGCGCGCGGATCCAATTGCACCGAAATAGCGCGTGGACGCCCGCTGATCACTTGTGTTTTATTCGTATTGGGAACAGATTGCAGGGAGATTTCGACTTCCTCGGCGATCCGCCGTAGCGCAAAATCATCATACCGTCGCGGATCATCGCTCCATAGCGAGACATTGACAATCGGCACGTCATCAATCTCGATGGGCTTGACTACCCAGCCCTTCACATCCGCAGGCACCTGGTCAATATTGGACTGCACTTTGTTGTAGATCTTGACCAGCGAGTTCTCACGATTTTGCCCAACATAAAATCGGACCGTCACAATCGACAGCCCCGGCTTTGACATTGAATAGACGTACTCCACGCCATCTATCTGATAGAGAAGTTTTTCAAGGCGGGTCGATACCTGGCGTTCGACATCAGCCGCACTCAAGCCCGGCGCCGAAACGAAGACATCCGCCAGCGGCACAACAATCTGCGGCTCTTCCTCGCGAGGCGTAACAAACAGCGCCACGGCACCCACCAGAAGCGAGACGATAATGAGCATGATGGACAGATTGCCGCGCAAAAAAACTTCGACAATCTTCTGTGTAAAGGATTCCTTGCCCGGGTTCATCGTGGTGTCCTCGCTTTGCTGGCCGATGCGCGAGCATTCATGCGCTTGGGGCTCATATCATGCACGCGCTTCTGCATTTCTTCAAGCAGGCCTTCGCGAATAAGGCCCATGCCTTTGAGAAACTTGATATTTGCTACCGCATAAAATACCTGCTTGCCCTCGCGCCGCGAGCGGATGGCCCCCTTGTCCCTCATCAGCCGCAAGTGTTGCGAGACATTTTGCACGGATGTCTCGGCCATTTCCGCCAGGTCTGTCACGCTCTGCTCGTGTTCACGCAACGCCCAGAGGATGCGCGCGCGCACCGGGTTGGAAAATACCGTGCAAAACTCGGCACAGGCGCGGCAGGAGTCAGAATCAAAGGCATTTTGCATTTTCCATTACCTCATCACTTAATGAATCTATTAAATGTTAGAAAATATGTCAACTGCTCATTGTAGGGTGGGTCTTGACCCACCACGGCATAGCAATTAATGGCAGTTGATTTATTTGCTCTGTTCCAGCGTTTGCGTCAGGCGGACAATTTTCAGGTTATGGGCGGCGAACGTATTCCCGGGATTCAATTCCAGCGCCTTTTCATACGCCTGAATGGCCCGGTCGAGCAATCCGCCCTCATGGAATTTGCGGCCCAAATTATAAAAGATGCGGTCATTGTTCGGATATTGCCGGGACAACTCCAGCAACTCATGCAGCGTGTAATCGCGCGGCGCTTTCTGGGGCGCCGAGGCGGCCTGCGCCTGTGCCGCCGCGTTTTCGTCGGTCAGGATTTCATACGCCTTCTGAATTTTCTGAAACTCCTCTTCGGCAGCCTTCTTGAGTTTCTCTCCCAAATGCTGCACTCGATCCGGGTGATATTGCATCACCATCTGCCGGTAGGCTTTGACAATGGTCCGGCGGTCTGCCTCCGGGGCAACTTTGAGAATGGCGCGCGCCTCATCCAACGGCGAAGCGCCGTTGCCATTCATATTCAACTGCTGCTGGCGGAAACGCTTGCGCGGCTGATCATCGGACAAAATGGCCCGCGCAAACCCATGCATTTGATCCTTGGCTGCCTCATCCATGCTGCACTCAATGAGAATGGCCTCCTCCACGCGCGCGCCCTTCACATTCGCGCCCATCAAGTCCACATACTTTAGATTCGCGCCGGTAAAATCAGCATTCTCCAGATTCGCGCCACTGAAGATGGAACCCACAAGATGCGCCCCGCGAAACTTGCATCCCGTCAGGCGAGCATTGTAATAATCCGCCTCGACGGAGTTCACCTGCTCCAGGTTTGCGCCGGCCAAATCCGCCTCGCCAAAAAACGCCCCGGAAACATCGGCCCGCTGCAATGTGGCGTATGCCAAATTGGCCCCGCTAAGATCCGCCCCCGAAAGATTGGCATTGAAAAGTCGCGCCGCCGACAAATTCACCTTCGTCAGGTCAAACCCATGCAGATCATGGTTTTCCAAATCAGCCTGCGATAAGTCCAGCGACTCAACCTGCTTGCGTTTGAAGGCAGCCCAATCCGCGGCGCCATTTGCCGAACGCGATGTTTTCTGCAGATATTTTAGAACAAATAAATCGGCCATGGGCGCCAGGTCTCATCCGAATTGATTGTGCCAATCGTTACTCTTGCACGTTATGCCAGCCGATGCGCATGCGCAAGGCCAAAGCCGCTTTGCTTTTATTTTCGTATTGGCTTACTATCGCGCCGAGACACGTCTAGCAACTTGGGACAAGGGCAATGCAATTGGACCGGATCACTTTGGCCGATGGCGGAGGCGGCTTGCGCACCGAGCGCCTGCTGCGCGAAGTTATATTTCCTGAACTCGGCATCATCGGCACTTCGATGGATGACAGCGCATTGCTTGATCTGCAAGCAGCCGGAGCGCTGGCGATCACAACGGACGGCTTCGTCGTGCAGCCGCTGCAATTCCCCGGCGGAGATATTGGCCGCCTGGCCGTCTGCGGAACCGTCAATGATCTTGCCACCGCCGGCGCGCGGCCTCTGGCATTGACGCTGGGATTCATTATCGAGGAAGGATTCGAAATCGCGCAACTGCGGCAAATTTGCCGCTCCATTGCCGCCACAGCCGCAGAGGCTGGCGTGCGCATCGTCTCGGGCGATACCAAGGTGATCGAACGCCAAACCGGCGAGGGGCTTTATATCAACACCACCGGAATTGGCTTACCATTGAGGAATCCTGCCCCACGCCTGCATCGCGCTGCCCCGGGCGATGCCGTGCTCATCAGCGGCACCATCGCCGATCATGGCGCAGCAGTCATGGCCGCGCGGGGGCACTATGGCATATCAGGAAATTTATGCAGCGATGTTGCGCCACTAGCAATCATGGCCGAAGCACTGGTAAAGCATATGCCAGTGCATGTGCTAAAAGACCCCACGCGCGGCGGAGTGGCCATGGGCTTGCACGACATCGCACAAGCGGCCATGGTCATGATCGAAATTGAGGAAGACCAATTGCCCATTGCGCCGCCAGTCCAGGCGTTCTGCGATATCCTCGGATTCGATCCGCTGGAAGTCGCGAATGAAGGAAAACTGCTTGTGATTCTGCCGCAGCAGTTCGCCGACGAAGCATTAGCCATTATGCGCGCCAATGCGTACGGCGCAAATGCGGTGCAGATTGGGACTGTAGCCAATGGGCTTAAAGCGCAAGTCATTATGCGTACCCATATTGGGGGGCGGCGCGTGGTAGGCATCCCAACCGGCGAGATCCTCCCGCGGATTTGCTAGCCTAGACTAGTCATATTTTCAATGCCATTTCGCCTCGTTTTACATTACTTCATCTTTGTCATTTCGAGTCGCGAAGCGGCGAGAAATCTTGTTCATTGCCTTAAGATTTCTCGGTCGCTGCGCTCCCTCGAAATGACAGAATATTACATATGCGTAACTCTCCCGAGTCCTTGACCTAATCCCCTTGCCCATTTTACCGTCTCATCCATGACTAAGAAGAAACGTAAGGCATCTACAAAACCGGCCGCCCACGCGGCAACACCAGCCCCGCAAAACCCACCCGAGCCGCGCCCGACTTTTCACGTCGAACGCAACGCCACGCCCGCTGGCGATTACCAGATCCGCATATCGCTTTCCTCCAGCATGCCGCAAGAGCTGTTATGCGAGGTCACTCGCCCCAACGGCCAATCCTTGCGTATTGCAAAGGCAACTCTAGCGAATGCGCAGCCAATCACCTCAGATGGCGCGAAACAATTCGGCGTGCCGCCAGGACTTGACCCACACTTCTTTCGCGAATTTCTTGAATCCTGCCGCCAGTGGGTTCAGGATGACGCGCGCCGGTAGCCTTCCGCATTGTCCGGTAGATTTCTCATTTAGGTTGCTCATGAAACGCCTCGCCGTCGTTTTCTTCTACTGCATCTTCTTATCTTCATGCAGTTTCCTTCGCCATCGCCAGAAGGACGATGGATATGTTCCGCAAATTCGCGAACACATCTGGACGCTGGAGCAGCCGCCAGCGGCTAATGAGAACCCCACCGTGGCCAATTGGCGACAACGATACGAACAATTTCGCTCCGGTTCGCTGTCCGGCTATCCCTTTGAGCCCTATGGCGTCGCGCCTGCGCAACCCGATCCAACGCCAATAGGCCAGATGAATGCCGCTGGAATCATGGTCACAGAAAATCCCGTGCGCATCCCTCCCCGCTCCACAAACGAAACCGAACCATGGGGAGATGAGGGGTGCGTTTGGCCGATACTGAACCGTTGGAGTCCCGAATGGGAGCGTCGTTACAGTCAATGGATCGAACAGAACGCCACGCCGAATTTCCTGCTGGACAATAATGTCGAGGTGGATTGCGCCGACACGCCGTATGCCTTCCGATGGATTTTTGCGCGCATCAATTATCTTCCCCAAGGCGCGCATACGAACGATGGCAGTTACTTCGGCAATTGGTCGGTGCGCCCGGACTTGGCGGCACTGCCCATGGCCGACGACTGGCGGCAGGACCAGCGCTTTCGCGCGGGTTTAAAGTACGTGCTCGAAGCCTATGTTCGCGGCGGGTCGATTCCTTACGACACCTATCCAATCGACATTCGCCCCGAGGCGGGTCACCTTCGCCCCGGTTCGATGGCGGCAGAACATGAACACGTCCGCCTGGTCAATCACATCATTCCCGACAGCGCGGATCCGGTCCGCCAAATCAGCGGCACGCGTCCGCGCAAACTGCAAACGCTTTCCGAAGAAACGCTCAGCGACATGATCGACAACAATGGCCCCGGATGGGGTATCGTGAACTTCAGTTGGTGGGAATACGATTTTAATCTTCATCGGTATCGTTGCGTGCCGGATGAAAAGATGCCCGGCTTCAGCCTGGATCAATATCAGTTATCCGAGGCGTTTGTTTGCTCGCAATGGATTCAGCAATCCTTCCGCAAGCAAAGCTCCAAGCCTGTCGATCCGCAGGAAGCGCTGACAAACAGAATCAACAACATTCGCGAACTGTTGCGCGTGCGCGTGGATATGGTGAATAGTGCGTGGAATTATTACCAGAGCCACCCGCAGGATCGCGACCCGAAGAGCATTCAGTATGATGATTATTCCACGCCGCATCGCGACGAACGCCTGCTGCAGTTCATCGAGCAGGCCCAGCAAGTCGCCGTGCAATATAATATCCCGGCAGCCGTGCTGGAGCAGCGCTTTGCGGAAGTGACTGTCCCCACAGGCGATCCGCAAATGCCATCTTGTGACTTGCGCTCCATTGCCTATCGCTTGCAGCAAGGCGCATTAAGTGGCGTGCCGTGGGATCCGCCCGCGCGGCGCTGGGGCTTGGATGTTCCCGTCCCGCCGTTGGGGCAACCAGCATTGGCCGCCGCGCCCTCTGCACCACAGTCCACCATAGCGCCTATGGCAAATCCGCTGCAAATCACGCCAACAGAATGAAGGATAGTTCACGAGTCAATCAGGTCAATCCGGTCAACTCGGTCAAAAGGCAGTATTGCATGCTAGCAATGCCGATCTCCTGATCGGCGCCTTACACCGTCTTGGCCAAATCCTCTTTGACGCCCTTCCAACCGCGCTGCATCTGCTCATGCAATTGCTCGATAATCTCTTTATATTCCGGCTGATCCGCCAAATTCTCCAATTCCAGCGGATCTTTCTCATGATCATACAATTCACGCGCATTCTTCTGCTTCGCGCCCCATTCGTTGTAGCGCCATTTCTCCGTTCGCATGCTTAAATTATCCGCCGAATGACACCATGTGAAAGCCGCCTTCTTCCATTCCCGCTTCGGATCGCGGAACAGCGGCACCATGCTGCTGCCCTCGAGATACTCAGGCAATTCCATGCCGCACATCTGGGCCAATGTTGGATATAAATCAACCGCCTCAACCAACTGCCCCATGCGCACGCCCTTGGGGATGCCCGGCCCCGCCATCAGCAACGGCACGCGATCCGAGGCCTCAAACATCGTGTCCTTCTGCCAGAGATTGTTCTCTCCCTGCTGGAAGCCATGATCCACCCAGAAGACCACAATGGTGTTGTCCTCCTTGCCCGATTTCTTCAGCGCATCGAGCATAATGCCCACGCAATGATCCATGAAGGTGATGCTGGCCCAATAAGCCGCGCGAATTTCCCGCTTCTCCTCATCGCTCAGCCACGTCTGCTCAGTCGTATTAAACGCGCCATACAAATGGCTCATGTCGGTCTTGGGCGTGGGCGGCAGTTTCACCTGCTCGGGCGGATACATATTCAGGTACTTCTTGCAGATGCGCAGATCATAATGAGGAGATGACAATCCGACAGCCAGAAAGCGCGGCTTTTCAGGCGTGTGGGGAATCTCCTTTTCCACGGCGCGCGCAAATCGCGAATCGCCCTCCTGCTCTTCGCTCAGGCCAGAATCCCCCCAGACACACGCCCGCTTCACATACGAGCCACCAGCATCTGTTTTCTTGGGAAACTCTCCTTTGGGCCTCTTTCCTGGATTTTGGACCTTGCCGCCTTCTCCTTCCGGCCCCAGATAGCGATCCCACATTGCCCGCTGACGCTTCTTTGCCTCAGGCGTTTCTTCCTTCGCGAAATGAACCTCATTGTGCGTAATTTTGCCAATGCATGCCGTTGTATAGCCGTTTTGCTGGAAGTACTCAGGAATGGTCTTTGGCCCCTTTGGCATGCGCACACGCCAATCATCATTATTCCCAAAGACATGCAGTGTAAGCGGGCGCAATCCCGTGATGAGTGCCGCGCGCGCGGGATTGCACACCGGCGCCTGGCAATAGGCATGATCGAATATCACGCCGCGCGCAGCCAGTTTCTCCAGGTTCGGCGTTTTGGCCGGCCCGCCATAACAACTCAGCAAGTAGGCCGCCGTATCCTCCACGCCAATAAACAGCACATCGGGACGCTGATCTGTTCGCTCACCAGCGGGCGAACTCGCCGGCGACGACGCGGAATTCGAAGCCGAGGATTGCCCCAGCGCCTTCAATGCAAATGATGCCGCCATGCCGCCCGCCAACAAAGAAGCGCCCTGACGCAAAAACGATCGACGATCCATGCTTAATCCCCTTCATAAGAAATGCAACAGCCGCGAAAGATATACGCCTGCTCTATTCACAGTGGAAAGAAGATTTTAGCTCGTCTCTTCTGTCCTGTTCTTGACGAACCCAAACCGCTTGCGATAGGCATTGCGTCTGGAGAAGAAAATGCCTGATCGCCCCAACGTACTCTTCATCATTATTGATGACCTTAACGACTATCTTTCAATGATGGCCGGCTATCCGGGATTAAAGACGCCGAACCTGGAGCGCTTCGCCCGCACGGCCACAACCTTCCGCCGGGCTTATTGCGCCGCGCCCGTATGCAATCCTTCGCGCACCTCGCTGCTGAGCGGCTTGCGCCCGCACGTCAGCGGCGTGTATGACAACGAGGATTTCTGGCTCAATTCGCGCCCCATCATGGATGTCGTTTCCATGCCCGAGCACTTCAAGGCCAATGGTTATCACACCATGTGGGCCGGCAAAATTTACCACACCAAGCCGCCATCACACCGCCTGGCCACGACATGGGATGACATGGAATCGCACGACGGCGGATATGGCCCCAATCCGCACGAGCGCCATATTCCCGAGAGCATCAAACGCCCGCCCATGTTTGATTATGAGGCATGGACCGGACCCGACACGGATTTCCCCGACGTGCGCAATGCCGCAGCCACTGTCGCTCGCTTACAGCGCTCGTATGACAAGCCGTTCTTCATGGCCCATGGCATTTATCGCCCGCACAATCCATGGACTGCGCCCAAGCGCTTCTTCGATATGTATCCGCTGGACGAGATCCAAATGCCCCCCGTTTTGGAAAACGATCTCGACGATGTCCCGCCCATTGGCCGCGAATGGGCGATGCGCCCGGTGAACTGGCGCGCGCTCAAGGCGGCAGGCTATTGGCGCCCTGTCGTGCAATCCTATCTGGCGTGCATCTCATTTATGGATGAATCGCTGGGCAAAGTGCTCCACGCGCTGGATGCCAGTCGCTATGCGAACGACACCATTGTCTGCCTGCTCGCCGACAATGGATTTCACATGGGCGAGAAGGAACATTTCGCAAAATACGCGCTTTGGGAATTGACCACGCATTGCCTGTTCATGATACGCGTGCCGGGGCTGAGCACCCCCGGCGCACAATGCCACCGCACAGTCGATTTTATGAGCATTTATCCAACGCTCGTCGATCTGTGCAGTCTGCCCCAGCCTGCGCATGTCAAAGCGCCATCCTTGCATCCGCTGTTGGAAAATGCAGATGCGGAATGGAATCGGCCTGCGCTGACCACCTATCGCTTTGGCAATCATGCCGTGCGCGATGAGCGCTGGCGCTATATCCGTTATATTGATGGAACCGAAGAATTGTACGATCACAATGATGATCCGAACGAATGGACCAACCTGG
>Ga0116193_1000965_pt1 | contig 25494 bp, 18 predicted proteins | sample AD_UKC115_MetaG_FD_89892 | JGI IMG/M metagenome (GOLD analysis project Ga0116193, IMG submission 89892) | Active sludge microbial communities of municipal wastewater-treating anaerobic digesters from Hong Kong - AD_UKC115_MetaG | ecosystem: Engineered > Bioreactor > Anaerobic > Digestate... | reverse complement strand
GGAAGCCAGCCTTGAGATTGGTAATCCGGCAGGGAAGCCGGTACGATTGTAGTCAAACCATGATTGCTCGGCAGTAAGGCCATTCAAAGCGATCCACTTTTGAGTGATAATTGCCTGTAATTTGTTGGCTGAAGCATCCCAGCCCACAAGATTTTTAACCTGTGAATAATACGCCTGAGCCCCAGTTGCTCCCAAATAATCAAAAGAAGCCTGAATTCCTTTTTGGTATAACGTCTTAGCATCATCGCCCGTCGTAATCAATCCGCGGGAATGAGCCTCGGCTTGATTAAAATAACTCTCTGCCAATGTGTAAATAATTGCATCCTGATTAGCTCCTTTTAAAATCCCCGGACCGATGTTAGAAACCTTTTCGGGGACATAGGCATCAACAACCGGCGTATCATAATCCAACAAGCCTTGGGGAACTCCCAAGTGTCCGTCAGAGGGCTTCTCGTAAATCCGATCAATTCGGGGGTCATTGGTTCCTGTTAAAAAAGTCAGGATATAATCGGTAGCACAAGTTGCCTTGTTATTCATGGTTTCAGTCCCCGACACATCCTTACCAAAGGTATCCCAAAACGGGTTTTGTTGATTTTCAATATTTGTATAACCTGGATTTACACCAACATCCGCGGTAATATATCCCGACCCTTCACTTGCAATAATATTAAACTGCTCTTTCAAATAGGTTTCACGACCAGACATACTGGATTGCCGGACCAAAATCCTCAATTTAACTGAATTGGCAAATTTTTTCCACTTGCTCATGTCTCCCCCAAAAATGGCATCATCAGCTCCAGGTACTTTAGCATTCTCTCCTTCATTGATTAATCTAATTGCATCGGTTAACTGAACAACCAAATCCTCATAAATAGTTTTAGCATCATCATACTTCGGAGTAGCTTCACCACTTCTTTTTAGCGCTTCGCTGTAAGGAATATTACCGTAACAATCGACCAATAACTGAAAGTGATATGCCTTCATGATTTTCCCTATTGCTCTATAATAAGAATAAGTACTGTCCAGCTGATCTAGCACATGATACATTTTCAGCGTATTGGAGTAAGAATAGTTAAAAATTTGCTGATAAAACGATGAAGTTACATTGTACTTAAATTCATCAGGATACCAGGCATAACCATCACTTTGACTCCAGTTATACATCATCATATTCCCCAGATTGTTAAGATATCTATTGTTATGCATAACGTTGGCGGTGTAAACCTGAGCTGTAGGCAATACCAAATCAGGAGAAACCGACACCGGATTGTTAGGATCTTCATTCACATCCAGAAAATCCTGGCAAGCTGCCATCAGTACTACAACCGATAACAAACTGGCATATTTCAGAAACTTTTTCATCTTTCAATTTTGTTTAGAATTCGACATTCAGGTTAAATCCAAATGATTTTGTCGGGGGAGACTGAAGATATCCACCCACCCCAACCGCATTCGCTGGATCAGTGCTTCTGGTATTATTAAATTCAGGATCAGAAAATCTATTTTCTGCAGGTAACCAAGTCAAAAGATTTCTTCCAATAAAACCAAAACTGATTTTCTGAAAAGGTGTTTTGCTAATTAAATTCCTGGGCAGTTCATAATTAACGGCCAACTCCCTTAACTTAAGAGCAGTAGCATCTTTCACATAGTTGGACTTCACATCGTTGTAAACATCAGTCCAATAGCTTTGACGCCCGCCGGAAACCGGAATATTCGTATTTTCCACGTAAACTCCTGGGCTGGTTTCAATAACAGAATTTGGGATCACAAAATCCTGCCGGTTAGCCGAAACACTCTCTTTTGACCGTCCAGTAAACTCCATCTGATCTGAGCCTTGTTCGTAATATACGTGTCCCGTTCTGTAATCAAAAGTTGCTGAAACAGTGAATCCCTTATAGGTTGCTGAAGAACTCAGCCCTACAATATAATCCGGAATAGTTTTGCCTAAATTTGCCAGGCCGGTTTCTGTCAATGGATGGCCGCTAGCGGGATCCACAATTATTCTTCCTTGCGGGTCACGCTTATAAACATTGGCTTTCATTTGAGGAAAAGCCTTACCAACCACTGCATAAACACCATATTGACCAGTAGTTGTAATAGCAACCTCATCCAACCCTTCGTAAATTTCATTTACAACTGTTTCATTTGAAGTGTAATTAATGTTTACATCCCATTTCAAATCTTTCGTTTTCAAAATTGACCCACCAAGGGTCAATTCTATACCTTTCCCCTGCAATTCACCTATGTTCGTGAGAAATGAGGTTGAGCCTGACGAAACAGATGGAGTAGTTGCTGTAATCAGATCGGACGTAATGGTGTTAAAAAAAGAAGCATCTAACCAGACACGACTCTGAAAGAATCCCAAATTTAATCCAACCTCAGTAGTGTTAATCTTCTCTTTGGTAATACTTGCATCAACAGCTGCTGGATCAAGATAAAAGCCATTTACCGTACCAAATGGGAAAGATACATGCTGATAATATTTTTCATTAATCCGGTAAGGCGCCAAGTCGTTGTAAACTGTAGAATTACTTAACGTCACTTTAGCATATGACAAAATATTGTTATTTTTCAATGCATTAATGGCATCCGTAACAACAAATGACAAACCGGCTGCCGGATAAAAATAGCTGTTATTCCCCTTAGCGAGTGTTGAAGTCCAGTCGTTTCTTCCGGAGAAATTGAGGAATAAATAATTTTTATACCCTAATGTAAAATCGCCAAAGAATCCATAATATCTTTTCAAAGATTCGTCAACAGTCCCTTCAAGTTTTCCCGTTCCGTTCGAGATATCATAGAAACCAGGAATACTTAGATTATTAGCCCTGATCGTGCTTCCGCGATAGTCAGTTGAATAAACTGTACTTCCAAGGATTGCTTTCAATGAAAACGAGTCATAAAACTTAAAACTTCCGGTCACGAGGGCGTCACCGGTGTAAGTTTTAGTCTGGAATTCACTATCCTCTACAAAAGACGAAACAGCAGAATGTGCTGGCTGCAATTCTTCGTTATAGGTTTGTGCTGCACGCCAATTCTTTCCATTCCCCCAAACATTGTTCACACTGGCCCGTGCAGTAAAATTTAACCAATCCAGAATATCGTAGGATAGATTAATATTTCCATTCAACCGATTGGTTTCATCAATATTTCTGTTTGTACCGATTGCCCAATATGGGTTCTGATAATACGCATTGTAATAATTGTCGGCATAACCATAACTTTTGGGATTCTGCCAGTCTTTGTATTTTTCAAGTGGAATATTAGCCGAAGTGTTCAGAATAAACCAGTAGAGAGGCCTATCTTGGTCGCCAATTGTACTTCCCACCACATCAGTTTTATCGGTAAAATAACTGGTAGTTGCTGACAGTTCAAGTTTCCCAAGCTTTTTGGTAGCATTGACCCTAAAAGTATTTCTGCGGTAAGTATCATCCAACACAATCCCTTCTGCTCGTTGATCCCCAACAGAAATATAATAACTGCTGTTGTCACTGCTTCCTGTCAAATATACGGTATTGTTAAAAGTTTGGCCAGTTTGAAAAAAATGAAGCAAGTTGTCTTTAACAGGGGCATATGGTACAATTTGAGTCTCTAAACCATATCCTTCCGGAAAAGTAGGTCCGATCTGACGAAGTGTCCCATCGAATCGTGGCCCCCAATTGGTGTTTTCAACCGGATCGTAAGCACCCTCCCATCCAGTTCCATACTCTGTCTGAAAATCAGGCATATAGGCAACCTTATCCATGGTAAAAGAAGCGTTGACTCCGACAATGAATTTTCTACTAGCTTGACCAGCTTTGGTTGTAACAATTAAAGCCCCATTGCCAGCGCTCGAACCATACAGTGCCGCAGCGGTTGCTCCTTTAAGCACGCTGATATCTGCTATATCACTGGGGTTCAACGCATCAAAAGCACCTTGTGAAGCAATTGATCCGTCGATAACAATTAATGCAGAGTTATCTCCTGTAATGGAACGCATCCCTCTCAACAATATCTGGGAAGTTGGATTTACACCATTATCCTGAATGTTTATCTGCAATCCCGCAACTTTACCTGCAAGAGCACTTGCTACTCTAGTAGGAGCAATCTTCGTTAACTCTTCCTGATCAACCTTTTGTGTTTGATAAGTAACTTCTCGTTTTTCTCTTTTAATCCCCAAAGCTGTCACGACAACTTCATCCACCCCGATGGTTTCGGCTTTTAACTGGATTCTGAAGGTGTTCTGATTCCCGATGGCAACTTCCTGGGTGGTCATTCCAACAAAAGAAAAGACAAGCGTCTGAGCATTATTGGGAACCTGCAGCCGAAAATGCCCCTCCATGTCGGTAACCGTTCCCAATGTCGTGCCTTTCACTAAAACAGATACCCCGGGAATAGCTCCCCCGTCTTCTGCCGAAGTCACGGTACCTGTAATTTCCCTGGTCTGTGAAAAGACCTGAAGCCCTATAAAAACAAGGGCTAACAACAGCGCAACTTTTTTCATAGAAATAGTTTTAAGTTTGCAAATTAAACAACATGTAGTATTTACTATAAAATCAAAATCTATCCTTAGTTATCGCGATCTTCTCAAGGCCCCTCTTCCTTTCGAAAACCACGCCCAATAAGGCTTTTTTAAATCTTACAACTTAAAAAATGATAGTCTTTTGGAATAAAAATTTAGATTTTACAACTAATACAAATTTAAAAAAAGAAATTAATAAGCAAACATTCGCGACCTTTTTGTGACGCTTTATATTATTATAAAAAGCACCACGCTTCCCTCAACCACACAAATATCTAACAAACAACACTTTAACACTTTTTTGTTTTTTGTGTTAATTTTTGTTTCAAAATAATCACTCCCCATCTCAAAAGATAATCCAGACACTGCTTTCAGGAGCAGCAGTTTCCGCTATTTCGATTCAGAAAAAGCCATCTGCTCAAACCTGCTCCACCAAAGGGACAGCTGCTGATTAACAATAAAAGATAGGATTGTAAATCCGGATGATTATTTTTTCGGGGAAAGGGTAACTACCGGAACGATCATCTCTTCCAAAGAAACGCCTCCATGCTGAAAGGTGTTTTTGAAATAGTTTGCATAATAATTGAAATTGTTTGGATAAGCAAAGAAGTCGGTATTCTGGGCAAAAATATAGGTTGTGCTTACATTTCGGGAGGGCAGGAACGCATCGCGGGGATTGGTTACATCAAACACCTGCCGGCTTTTGTAATTCAGATTGCGCCCCAGTTTGTAGCGCAGGTTGGTGTTGGTTTCCCGGTCGCCAATCACTTTTACAGGGTTGTCAACCCGGATGGTGCCGTGGTCGGTGGTGATAACCACCCGGATATCATTTCCGGCCAGCTCTTTCAACAACTCCAGGAGCGAAGAGTGGTTAAACCAGCTCAGGGTCAGCGACCGGTACGCATTTTCATTGCCGGCCAGTTCGCGGATCATATCCATTTCGGTGCGGGCGTGCGAAATCATATCCACGAAGTTGAAGACCATTACCGACAGATCATTCTCCAGGATGGCATTGAGATCTTCAACCAATTTTCTTCCGCTTTTCAGATTTGAAATTTTATCGAAAAAAAGTTTCTCTTTCCTGCCCTGCCGGAGCATCTGTTTGAGGAGCAGCTCCTCTTCGTGTTCATTTTTATTCCCCTCATTATCGTCATCTTCCCACAAATTGGGGTAAAGTTTCTCGATTTCCGACGGCATTAATCCGGCAAACATGGCGTTGCGCGCATACATGGTTGCTGTTGGCAGAATGCTGTAATAGAGCTCTTCTTCATCGGTCCGGAAATATTCGTTCACAACGCTGCTCATCACCCGCCACTGATCGAAACGCAGATTATCGATCAGCAACACAAAAACCTTCCGCCCGTTGTTGAGAAGAGGAAAAACCTTCTGGCGGAAAATGTCGGTGGAAAGCAGTGGGCGTTGTCCCAGCGGTTTACCAAACCAGTTGAGGTAATTTTCGCGGATAAACCGACAAAAAGCCTGGTTGGCATCATTTTTCTGCATGGCAAGCACTTCGTCCATGGCCGAGTCTTCCGACGAACTCAGCTCCAGTTCCCAGTGTACCAGCTTCCGGTAGATCTCTTTCCACTCCTCAAAGCTCAGCCGGTCGTTGATCCGCATCCCGATCTGGGCAAACTGCATCTGATAGGCCGAAGTGGTTTGCTGGGTTACCAGCCGCTTCTGTTCTACATTCTTCTTCAGTGAAAGCAGGATCTGTTTGGGATTTACCGGTTTGATGAGGTAATCGGTAATTTTTGAACCGATTGCCTCGTCCATAATATTCTCCTCCTCGCTTTTGGTAATCATAACTACCGGCACGTTGGGAGCAATCGTTTTAATCTGGCTGAGAGTTTCGAGGCCGCTCAGTCCGGGCATGTTTTCATCGAGGAAAATAATATCAAAATGCTCTTTTTTCACCCAGTCGAGGGCATCGGAACCATTGTTGGCGGTTTCCACTTCGTATCCTTTTTCGCGGAGAAAAATGATGTGCGGGCGCAACAGGTCGATCTCGTCATCGGTCCAAAGTATCCTGATTTTCCTCATAAAAAAACACTTTACATGGTTTTCAATTTAAACAAAAATTTTACCTCGCCGGTATGTGGTTAACAAACTTTAACCAATCTCCTACTGTCCTAAATAGACCTGTTTGTAGAAATCCATGTACTCGGTGATGTTTTTCCGGTTCTGGAAAACGGCATAATTATCACTTGTAATCACGAAATTACGATAATCCACCTTTTCGATTGGCTGGAACACCGACCGGTTGCGGGTCAGTTGCTGCAGGTAATTCTGGGCTGTTTCGCGATCAGGCAGGCCGGAAACACGAATCACCGCGCGGCTGTCGTCAAACGGCAGCTCTTCCGTAACCAGGTTCAGGACAGCAAAGCCAGCAGTATTAAAGGCCCGGATACCTGTCAGAAGCTGCTCTTTGTTGTACCCTTCGCGCGGGACCAAGAGCACAAAACTGTGCTGTCCGACAGCCGGACTGTTGTACGGTCCCGTGTAGGCCGGTTTTTCGGGAGTCCTCGCCACTTCCGTCGTCGTTGCCGTAGTTGGCGGGGGCACTGCTCCCGTCTGGGTGGCCCGGTTTGCACTTGGCAACGGCGTGGTTCGCTGCAGATAATTGGTGCGGAAAAACTCCATATATTTTTCGACCTCGGTGGCCTCCAGCAACTTTTGCAAATTTTCACCGGTTATCAGGAAATTGCGGTACGTGATTTGGCCCAGACTCCGGAACAAACTTCGTTCAAGAATCACCTTGCGGAAATAGGACATACTTTCGTTGTATCCCGCCAACCCCCTGACCACCAACAGCTGATAAGTGCCGGCGGGCTTAATCTCTGCCGTAAGGTTCCATCCGCGGAACTGTTCGCGGTTAAAAGTGGCAAACTGGGTCAGCAACGTCCGAAGCGACAGGTGGGCATCCTGCACCGCCACGACAAAGTTCTGGGTCGTATCAAGCAGTGTCGAAAAAGCTCCTGCGTGAGCCTCGGGAGTAATCACCACAAAAGTTCCTTTCTCCTTCAGCAGTTCATCTTCCCTCCGGGCACGTGCCATCAATTCTTCCGGCGACTCGCCGGGCTGCTCTTCACCCGAGAAGTCGGGACCAATAAAGCGGCTGTAATTCTTCAGGAAAAACTTCAGGTAATCGGAAACAGATTTTTCGGAAATAATCTGACGGTAATTGGTTGAAGAGGCTATAAAATTATAGTACTCCACTCCTTTCAGCGCCTGGAAAACCGGCGCCTGCCGGATGATGGAACGGAAGTAGATCAACCCCTGTTCCTTATTTTCGAGCGACCGGACCATCAGCATCATTTCATTGGCATCCAGGTTTTCGGTTTCGATGTCGAAATCAATTTTGGTGTAATGATCGAGGTTGTAGTTGGCGATGTCGAACTTCAGCCGGTTAACATCGACGTCGGCTTTGCGCGGCCAAACAATCACAAAATAGTGCAGCACATCCTCCTCGTAACTGAATCTTCCGCCAAATTCGTCTTCGCCGCGCTGATTAACGGGCAGCAACTCTTCGTTTTTAATTTCATCGTGCAGATATCCCATCTCAACCAGTTTGCGGTAATCGGCCAGGGTACTGTCCTGAATCAGGGCCAGGATTTCACCGGCGAGCGGCGTAGGTTCAGCCTGGGGATAGGTAGCAATGTAGTTTTTCAGCAATCCTTCAAAAGCCGGCATGTCCGACTGGACCCCGCTAGCCACTGTTGCCATAAAATCGATTTTAGGGATAATCAGACTGTCGGGTTCCATCGTCTTCATGCGCGTAGCGAGCGCAGAGACATTGGCATACCTTCCCGCTTTATAATCGCGGAAAGCATCCTGGTACAGCCGGTTCAGGGAGTCCTGCCTCTCCTGCAGCTCGGCAAAGAAGTTGGGATTCTGCAGGTAGCGGGCATATTTGCTTCCCGGAAAATTTCCGACAATCAGGTTCCGGTAATAATCGGCCTTTTGCTGGTCATTCATCAGCTCATACAAATCATAGAGGTCGAAATAGGCCGATGGCTGATAGATATTTTTGGGATAACGGCGGTTAAGTTCTTCAAATGATTCGGCCGAGCGCGGATAGTCATTAAAATCGGACTTAAATATTTTCCCGCAGTTGTAAAGGGCATCCCGGATCTTGTCGTGAGAAAGGGCCATCAGGGAGTCGTTGACCGGCAGATCCTGGGTGTAATATTCCCGTTTGAGGGGGTCATCCACGCGGACGACAATTTTCGAGGAGTCGATCAGCCCGGCAAACTCCTCCATCTCGTCGGGCGAAAGCGAGGTTTTGTTCTGGCGGCGCCAGTCGTCTTCGAGTTTACGGCGCCCCCACCGCTGCTGGAATTGCGCTTTCCCGTAAGAGACTGTTTGCGGATTATAAAAATACCATCCGCCTCCCTCGTCGGTCCGTCCCAAGCCGAACCGGTATTCGTTGGCCCGGTAAAAACCGCGGTTCATCTGCTCCTGGCTGGCAAGCAGTTCGGCCGAACGCTGTTTCTCCTGTTCTTGTGCGACCCACTTATCGATCAGGGCATTTCGTTCCACTTCGGGCATTTTGGCCAGGCGCTGCAGGCTGTCCTGCACTTCAACCGTTACGATATTTTCCACCAGCCGGGAGAGGCTTTTATATCGGTCTGAAAGTTTGTTAAAATCGGGGTAATTGTTGTCAATCACCATCATGGCGCTGTCGTAGTAAGCCTGCGACTCGCGGTACTGCCGGTCTTCAAAATAGAGATCTGCCAGCGTTACGGCCGAAAGCGCCCGCTGGTGGTCGTTTTCAAAGCTGGTGGCTACCGAGTGACGATAGTTTTCAATGGCCTGTTCGCGGTTCCCCTCCCGGAAGAAGATATTTCCGAGGGCAAAATAGATCTGGTCGCGGTATTCGGTATTTTTTTCGTCTTTGAGCATTCGCCGCAACTCTTTTTTCAGTTTTTCACCATCCCCCTGACCGGTAAAAATATCGGCCGCGTTGATCCGGGCGTTGAAAGCCATTTTGTACGGAGGATTCAGGCGGGTCACTTCCCGGAAAGCTTCGGCAGCCATCGGCAGGTTGCCGGTTTCGCGGTAAAGTTGTGCCATGATGTATTGCAGACGCGCTTTCTGTTTTTTCCAGAAAGTTTTTTTAACGGCAATATCCAGAAACTTGAGGGCTTCGGGATAATCTTTCTGTTTCAGATAGTAGTCGGCCGTAACCTGCGCCAGCTCGCGCTCCAGCCGCCGCGGAAAACTGTTGTCGGACTGTAGCGAGAGGATTACCTCGGAAGCTTCGCTGAAACGTTCGGTTTCGCTGTAACAGCGGATAAGCCACACCAGCGCGTCGTACCGGGTCTCTTCTTCGGAAAACTTGCGGACTACCTGCGAAAAATTGTCGGCTGCCGAAATAAAATTGTGCTGGTAGAAATAGGCCTCCCCCATCAGCAGGTAGCTGTCGTCGACCCAGTTGTTAAACTCCTCCCGGCTGGCAAACTCCTGGTAACTGCGGGTACGGAGACGCCGCCGCTTCGGTTTTTTGGTAATGGAATGCAACTGGACCAGCTTGGATGCCTTGAGGATTGCATTGTCCATATCAGACTTGGCCACTTTGGCTGCCGACGGTTCGCTGTCTTTAAAAACGGGCAAAATCCGCGTAAAGTCATCCTCCACCGTCTGGTCAATTCGCTCCAGGCCAGCTTTTAAACTCTCCTTCCCGTTAAAATAGATATTGTACCGCGACGTGACATTGTGGTAAGCCCGCGATACACGGGTATTCTTTTCAGTGGAGCAACCGGAAAATAGGGTGGTCAGAAATAGAAAAAAGACGGTATGTAAAAATTTTCGCTTCAAATAGATCCTGTTTACACGTTGTAGGATTAAACTCTTTTTTCAAAATAATATTGTTCCTTTCTCCCGGAAAATCCCGCCAAAAATGCAATCCCATGATACCAAAACGGAAAAACCGTTTTCCGTCACAGGGCCTGTTACCGGCCCGGGGTATTTAACGTCAGAACTGCTTTGCGGAATGCAGAATAAAGAAACAAAAGTTTCCGGTTGTACCGCCTGCTGCCGGCAAAACTTTTCCTATTTTCTGGAAACCTTAACTTTTTTGGTCGGATCGAGATTGGCGTTGCGAAACTCGAGCTGGGCGATCACTTCGCCAGCCAGACTGGCAAATGCCATTCCGGTAGCAGAATCGGTTTTGGAAGCCGCCGGCACCCCGTCGTCGCCCCCTTCACGAATTCCCTGTACCAGCGGGATTTGCCCCAACAGCGGCAGCCCGATCTCTTCGGCCAGTTTTTTCCCGCCATCTTTACCAAAGATGTAGTACCTGTTTTCGGGCAGTTCGGCCGGGGTAAACCACGACATATTTTCAACCAGTCCCAACACCGGCACATCGATCGATTTGCTACGGAACATCCCCACTCCTTTCACCACGTCGGCCAGGGCAACATCCTGGGGGGTGGTGACAATTACGGCAGCAGTCACCGGCACGGTCTGCACCAGGGTGAGGTGGATGTCGCTGGTGCCGGGAGGCAGGTCGATCAACAAATAATCGAGCGGCCCCCAGTTTCCGTCCATTATCAGCTGTTTCAGAGCGTTTGAAGCCATCGGCCCCCGCCAGATCAGAGCGCTTTCGGGAGCTACAAAAAAGCCGATTGAGAGAAATTTAACGCCAAACTTTTCGATCGGAACAATCATATCGCGGTTGCCAATCCGCTCGGCAGCGGGACGCTCTCCTTCGGTGCCAAACATTTTGGGAATGGACGGCCCGAAAATATCGGCGTCAATCAACCCTACCGATGCACCGGTATTGGCCAGCGCCACGGCCAGGTTAACAGCCACGGTCGACTTGCCCACGCCGCCTTTTCCGGAGGCGATGGCCAGGATGTTATTTACCCCGGGCAAAACCGGGCGTTCCATGTTGTGGATATATTTTACGGCGATATTGCCCCGGATTTCGGCACTATCGCCGATATATTTTCCGATTGCCGCCTCGCAGGCTGCAATCAGCGGTTCGATGTTCGGATCGTCGGAACGCTGGAAAACCAGCGAAAAGTTTATTTTTTGCCCGGCAATACGAATCTCCTGCACCATATCGAGGGTTACGATATCCTGATTACTGCCAGGATAGGTGACATTCCGCAATGCATCGGTGACATTTTTCGGAATAATTACCTTGCGGGGTGTTTCACTCATGTTTTAATCCTCCTGTTATTTTATGTTTGTTTGGTTTCGGGATTGCGGTGCAAACCGGTCACCCGCCACCTGTATTGTTTCCCTTCGCCGTGCGGCTGTCTCAATCCAACGGTTCCAGCTCGCGTGAGGGGTCCCAAAATTTCTGTTCAAAACCGACAATCTGGTCTTCCACAATTTCTATCCCTTCGTTTTCCAGCAATTCGCGCATTACGTCGGGGGCGCCGAAATGGTGTTTGCCGGTGAGCAGACCGTTGCGGTTTACCACGCGGTGGGCCGGTACAAATCCGGTGTGGCGGCCCGAGGCGTTCATGGCCCAGCCGACCATCCGGGCAGCTCCCGGCGCTCCGAGGTAAGCGGCAATGGCCCCGTAGGTGGTTACCCGCCCGGGCGGAACCTGTTTCACCACTTCGTAAACCTGTTCGAAAAAATCGCTCATAACCCCCTATTCACGGGCACTGCGCCCAAAACTGCGGTAGCTGTCCTTTTCAATCTCCCCGGCTGGTTCTTCCCAGTTTTCGGGGTTACCCGACAGCCGGAAAGCGAGATATTTGATATCGATCCCGCGGTCGATCCACTGCTTTTCGTAAAACGTCCGGACCCTCAAAATATCATTCAACAAATCAGACTGGTAAAGGTTATCCGTTTGGGCAAGAATTTCAAACCGGTTGTGTTGTGCAACGGCCAGGGTGTACTGGTACTGAAAGTTGCTGTCGGTTTTCAGGTGAACAACTCCCGAAGGGTCCAGAAAGGGGAGGTATCTTTTCAGAAAAAAGGTGGAGGTAAGCCGTTTCCGGGCGTTCTTCATTTGCGGATCAGGAAAGGTGAGCCAGATCGCCTCAACCTCGGAAGAGTCAAAAAACTGCCCGATGTTTTCGATACGGGTACGCAGGAAAGCGACATTTTTCAACTCTTTTTCAATTGCCCGTTTGGCGCCGGTAAACATCCGCGCACCTTTAATATCAACCCCGATGTAATTTTTGTCGGGGAAGCGTTCGGCCAGCTCTACGGTATATTCTCCTTTTCCGCAGCCCAGTTCGAGAACCAGGGGAGCCTGGTTGTGAAAGAACCGGGAAGCCCACTTCCCTTTTAGCGAAAACCCCTCTTCAGCAAGTTCGCGATACGAAACCTGCAACACATTTTCAAAACGGGCCATTTCCGCAAATTTTGCCAGTTTGTTTTTCCCCACAGCGAATTATCTGATTTTTTCAACTCTGATTCCCACATCCGTGATCCCTTTCAGCCTGGTGGTGCGCATCCCGTGCCGCAGTGAAAAACGGTATTCTCCTGCAACCGGAAAGTAAATATTGTGGCGGTAAAGGATGCGGTGGTCATACACCCCGGCAAATCCTTTCCCCTGCCATTTTCCGGCAGGATCGGCCAGCACCACTTCAACCGTATCGGTCAGCCGGGTCCCTCCGGGCTGGTCGATGGTGACAAAAAGCCAGAGGTTGCTGAACGGGTAGTCCCGGTCATTCCGGATGTTAAAATAGAGGTTGTGATTTTGTTTGGTATCGAAAACCGCAACGTCAAATGTTTGAACCGAGTCGGCTTCCCAGGTGGCATCCGGGAATTCACGGTAGGTATCGTAAACCCTTTTCCGGTCGCACGCCGAGAGAAAGGCGCCAACCATCAAACCCCAAATGATAAAACAGCGGATTTTCATTTCTTTCCTCTCCGGATGTTCTTCGGATATCTTTTCCGTTTGCGTGATTTTTCCGACTTGTCGAACCGGCTGATGCTCTCCTGCCCGGCCATATTCTGAAATTTATCTTCGGTGTTGGCCACAACCGGAGCCATTTCGGAATTGAGTTTTTCCGGACGTTTGCCGGCATTGTTCATCCGGAGGATCTCCTTCACCTTTTTGATTGGAACCGCAACCTGGCTCGACGAAAATTCATTCTGGAGCGAATACCAGTAAATGCCGCTGAAAATATCGGCTTTCTGGAAAATATATTTCCCTTTTTCGGTTTCCAGCGGAATATTGGTGGGCGGAAAATCTTTCTGCGCATCAATATAGGTATCGACTTCGAAATTGAGGCAGCATTTCAGTTTTCCACACTGTCCGGCCAACTTCTGGGGATTCATCGAAATGTCCTGGTAGCGCGCCGAGTTGGTGGTTACCGACACGAAGCTGCAAATCCAGGTCGAGCAGCAGAGTTCGCGGCCGCACGGACCGATTCCGCCGATCCGACCGGCCTCCTGGCGGGCGCCGATCTGCTTCATCTCGATGCGGATGTGAAATTTTTCGGCCAGGATTTTAATCAACTGCCGGAAATCGACCCGCTCGTCGGCGATGTAGTAAAAAATCGCCTTGGTTTTGTCGCCCTGGTATTCCACATCCCCGATTTTCATGTTCAACCCCAGGTCGGCAGCAATCTGCCGCGACCGGATCATGGTGAAATGTTCCTGCGAGATGGCTTCTTTCCACTTGTCGATATCAACCGGCCGGGCTTTGCGGTAAATTTTGCGCAGCTCGCCGTTGAGCAGGGTGGCTTTGTGCTTTTTCATCTGTTCCAGCACCAGGTCACCCATCAGCGAAACCACGCCAATATCGTGGCCGGGATTGGCTTCAACCGCAACGATATCGCCAACGGCCAGGATCAGGTCGTTTACATTTCGGAAATAATCTTTGCGGGTGTTTTTAAACCTGACTTCCACAATCTGGCTGGGATTGGCTATATTGGAAATATCGTGCAGCCAGTCGGCGGCATCGAGTTTGCCGCATGACCCAAACCGGCCTTTACAAATACCCCGTTCAATAAAATCTATTTTTTCCATACGGTAACGGTTATCAAAATTCCGTCAGTTATTGCCGGGAGGCAGACAGAAAAGTGCTACAAAAATAATAATAAACTGATGGATAAAAAGTTTCGCCACCGGAAAGCAATCTGCTGAACAGAAGCTGTTATCGCCGGATAAGCCGTACAATGGTAAGCGCCACATCGGCAAAAATAATTTTGGAATTACCATTTCGCGAGATGTGCAGGTGTCCTTCCTCAAAAACCCTGGCCAACGGGATAATATTCCGTTCATTGATAAACGGCGAAAAATCTTTGCCCCAATCTTGCTCCTCCTTGTAGAGGTAGGTCAGCGCCGGCTTTTTGAAGTTCATCATAAAATATTCGCGCATCAGGTGCAGGGCGTAGATGAAAAAATCCTTCTGCTTTTCGCGCCCGATTCCGGCCAGTTCTTCGGCCAGCTCCATCAGCTCCACAATTTTCCGGGAATAGGCCAGCCGCATCATTGACCGGATGGAGTCGAAGAAGAACTTTTTATCCTCGCCCATGTCGAGGTATTCCAGGGCTTTAAGATAATTTCCGTTCGACAGGTGGACCATTTCGGCCACGGTGTCGGGCTCCAGCCCTTCCCGACTGAGGAAGGCCTGTTGCAAAGCCGTCAGTTCGATGGGCGGAATCTTAATCAGCTGCGTGCGCGAGCGAATGGTGCCAATAATTGCCTCCTCGTCTTCGGTGACCAACAGAAAAAGGGTTTTATTGGGCGGCTCCTCGATCATTTTCAACAATTTGTTGGCGCACTCTTCCTGCATCTTTTCAGGAAGCCAGATGATCATCACCTTATATTCCGACTCAAACGATTTGATGTTCAGCTTCCGCAAAATCGACTCGCTTTCGTGGGCATAAATCGTTCCCTGGGCATTTTCCACGTTCAGAAAACTGAGCCACTGGTTCAGGTTGAAATAGGGTGTGGCCAGCACAAACTCGCGCCACTGTTTCAAAAAATCGTCGGTAAACGGGCGCTGGTTATTTTTGGGTTTGAAAATCGGGAAGACAAAGTGCAGATCGGGGTGAATAAGCTTGGTATACTTGCGACACGACGGGCACTCCCCGCACGAATCCGTGTCGGTACGCTGGCGGCACGAAATATATTGTGCGTAGGCAATTGCCAGCGACAGCTTTCCCGATCCTTCGGGTCCCGAAAAAAGCTGTGCATGACTGATCCGCTGCTCCTGCACCGAACGAATCAGCCGTTCCTTCACCTTTTCCTGACCAATAACTTCTTTCAATAACATAACCCGCAATTCATCAAAAAGGGCGTAAAGCCCTGCCGGATCCACTTTTTATCCGCTTTCAAAAATAGGTTATTCCGGGCAATATTTCAGGTTATATGAATATTAAATTCCAAACCGGAAAAAATAACACCCTGCCCGAAAGCAAGATATTTTCTATCTTTGAATAAAAATCAACAAAAAAATTTCTGACACATGCAGACAATACACACCTACAATTTTTCAGGCAAAAAAGCGCTGATCCGTGTTGACTTCAACGTGCCGCTGAACGAAAACTTCGAAATCACCGACGACACCCGGATCGTGGCAGCTCTGCCCACCATCCGCAAGGTGATGGAGGCTGGCGGCTCGCCTGTTATCATGTCGCACTTCGGCCGTCCGAAAGCCGGTCCCGAAGATAAATTTTCGATGCGCCACCTGGTTGGCCACCTCAGCAAACTGCTGGGTGTGGAGGTCAAACTGGCTCCCGACTGCATCGGCGAAGAGGTGAAGGCAATTGCCAAAGCTCTGAAACCGGGCGAAGTGTTGCTGCTTGAAAACCTGCGTTTCCACAAAGGCGAAGAAAAAGGCGATGTGGAATTTGCCGGCAAACTGGCTGAAAACGGCGACTGCTGGATTAACGACGCCTTTGGAACGGCCCACCGTGCCCACGCCTCAACCGCGGTTATAGCCCAGTTTTTCCCGAACGACAAAATGTTCGGCTACCTGATCGAAAGTGAGCTGGAGAGCCTCGACAAAGTGCTGAAAAATCCGCAGCGTCCGCTTACGGCAATCATGGGTGGTGCAAAGGTTTCCACCAAAATCACCATCATCGAGAACCTGCTGTCGAAGGTTGACAACCTCATCCTGGGCGGCGGTATGACCTTTACCTTTATCAAAGCCAATGGTGGCAACATCGGCAACTCAATTTGCGAAGAGGATTTTCTGGATACCGCCCGCAACATTGAAAAACTGGCCAAAGAGAAAGGTGTAAAAATTTACATGGCCACCGACGTGCTGGCAGCCGACGCTTTCGACCCCAACGCCAACACCCAGATCACCCAGGCCAATGAAATTCCGGAAGGATGGCAAGGCCTCGATGCCGGTCCCGAAAGCATTGCGATATTCAAAGAGGTGATCGAAAACTCGGGTACCATCCTGTGGAACGGTCCGGTGGGTGTTTTTGAATTTGAAAAATTTGCCGGTGGTTCAAAAGCAGTGGGCCAGGCGATTGTGGATGCCACCCAAAAAGGCGCTTTCTCGCTGGTAGGCGGCGGCGACTCGGTAGCCTGCGTCAACAAATTTGGCTTTGCCGACGGGGTTTCCTACATCTCGACAGCCGGTGGCGCCCTGCTCGAATACCTTGAAGGACAAATTCTCCCGGGCGTAGCTGCCGTTCGCGGAGAATAAAAAATATCAATTGTCGACTGAAAGCCCGGGTTGAGACCCGGGCTTTTTTAGTCTCCCACGGTAACCGGCCATCGAAAAACAACTTTTTAAAAACAAAAAATATTTTCAGACCAAAAATCTTTATGTAGATTCGTCAATAAAAACCTGACACCGATCTGTAATATTACCCGTCAATTCTTTACTAAGAAGACAGAACAACAATTTCCGGGATTTCCGGATTCAAAAACAAATAACGACACCATGAGAAAATTGCGCACAATTCCGATGTTATTGGTGGTGGCAACAATGCTGCTGGGCTGGGTAACTCCCGCCTCGGGGCAATCCGCACCCATTGACCCCGAAATCAGGATCGGAAAACTTTCCAACGGCCTGACCTACTACATCCGGCACAACGAAGAGCCCAAAGAACGGGCGAGTTTTTACATCATCCAAAATGTGGGCGCCCTGCTTGAAGAGGACAACCAGAACGGACTGGCCCACTTTCTGGAACACATGGCTTTCAACGGCACCAAACACTTCCCCGACAAAGGGATTATCAACACCCTTGAAAAACACGGCGTCGCGTTTGGCCGGAACATCAATGCCTACACCTCCTTTACCGAAACGGTTTACAACCTGAGCGACGTGCCGGTTACCCATCCCGGACTGATCGACACCTGTCTGCTGATTCTGAACGACTGGTCTGACTATTTGCTGTTGACCGACGAAGAGATCGATCTGGAACGCGGGGTTATTTCGGAAGAGTGGCGCACCCGCCGCAACGCCGGTTTCCGCATGCAGCAAAAGTTCTTCCCCGTCCTCTTCAAAGATTCCAAATATGCCGTCCGCGATGTGATCGGCGACCTGAATGTGATCAAAACTTTTGAATACAATACCTTGCGGAAATTTTACCACGACTGGTACCGGACCGACCTGCAGGCCATTGCAGTGGTGGGCGACGTGAATGTAGACGAGGTGGAAGGCAAGATCAAAGCCCTTTTCAGCGCCATTCCGGCTGTTGAAAATGCCCCGGTCCGCCCCGACCACGAAATTCCGTTCCACAGCGAAACGCGCTTTGTGCTGGCGACCGACCCCGAGGCGCCGCAATCTTCCATCAGTATCTACATCAAACATCCGTCGGTGGAACCGGCAGCCAAAGACCTGAAATACTACCGCGACCAGTTTGTGGCCGACCTGTTTAATGCCATGACCCGCGACCGGATTACCGAACTGCTGCAGAAAGGCGATCCGCCGTTTGTGGGAGGCAGTGTTTATTTCGGCGGCTTTGTCCGCGGGTACAATATGTTGTCGGTGGCAGCCTCGGCGAACCCGAATCGCGAAGACCAGGCCCTGCGGGCGATCTACACCGAAGCACAGCGGGTTTACCGTTACGGATTCACCGCTTCGGAGCTGGAACGCGCCAAAAGTAACCTGCTCACCCAGATGGAAACCCGCTGGAAACAGCGCGACAAAATCCGCAACGACCAGTTTGTTTATGCAATTCGCGACCACTTCCTGACCAACGAACCGCTCACTTCGATGGATTTTGACTGGCAGTTTGTACAGGCTGTGTTGCCCACTATCACTGCAGAAGAGTTGTCGGCCCGCGCCAAAGAGTGGATTGCCCCTGAAAACCGCGTCATCATTATCACAGGTCCCGAAGGCGAGAATGTCAAACATCTTTCGGAAAGTGAAGCGCTGGCAATCCTGAAAGAGGTGGAAAACTCCGACATCGCTCCTTACCAGGATGCGGCAGTGGCCGAGTCGCTCATCGACCAACCCCTGAAAGGATCGAAAGTGGTAAAAACCAAAAAACTGCCCGAGTTCAACGCCGTGGAGTGGACACTGGGCAACAAGGCCAAAGTGATTTACCGCCATGCCGATTATGAAAAAGACAACGTGCAGCTGCGCGGTATCAGTCCGGGCGGAAGCTCGCTTTATCCCGCCAGCAAACTGGCGTCAGCCATGATGTTGCCGCAGTTTATTGGTATGTTTGGCGTGGGCAGTTTCGACGCCACCACCCTCAAAAAAATGCTGACCGGCAAAAATGTAACCCTGAATACAACCATCTCCGATCTGAACGAAAGTTTTTCGGGAAGTTCGTCCCCGAAAGATTTTGAAACCTTGCTGCAGCTGCTCTACCTGCAATTTGAACAGCCCCGCTTCGATGAAGAGGCTTTCCAGGCGATGAAAACGCGATACCTCTCCTTCCTGGCCAACATGGCCAACAACCCGCAAAAAGTGATGAGCGATTCGCTGCAGCGGATCCTGACCAACTACAGCCCGCGCACCAAACTGATGACCCCGGCGCTGTTCGACGAAATCTCGCTGCCGCAAATGGAAGAGATCTACCGCGACCGTTTTGCCGATGCCGGTGATTTCACCTTCTTCATCGTTGGAAATATCGACGAGGCTACCGTAAAACCACTTGTGGAGAAATATATCGGATCGCTCACCAACCTGCCGCGTACCGAAAAATGGAAAGACAACAACGTGAGCGTTCCAAAAGGGAAAACAAATCGCGAAATCCTGATCCCGCTGCAAACGGAAAAAGCAACCGTTGCGGTTACCTTCAACAGCCCGGCCGACTACAATCCGCAGAAGAACATGGCCCTTCAGGTTATACAGGGAATCCTCCGGCTCCGCTACACCGAAGAGATCCGTGAAAAAGAGGGCGGAACTTACGGGGTAAGCGTTTCGGTCAGCAACGAACATTTCCCCAAAACGGAAAAAACCGTCCAGATGACGTTTGACACCGACCCTGAAAAAGCCGACTACCTGAAATCGATCATCTACCGGGAAATCGACAAAATTGTTCAAAACGGCCCCACCGCCGAAGATTTTGACAAGGTGACCAAAAACATTCTGAAAGACCGCGAACAGGCCAAACCCCACAACAGTTACTGGATGAACACGCTGACCGGATTTTATCAGCACCACATCAACAGCGACTCGCCTGCCAACTTCGAAAAAATTATCGAAGCCATGACCACCGCCGACATACAAAAATTTGCGAAGGAGTTCTTCCCCGCTGCCGATGTCGTGGATGTGGTCTTCAAACCTTTAAAATAACCATTGGATATACTGCACCGAAAAGGCCGGGAACCACACCGGCCTTTTTGTTTGCACCAAACCTTTGTGCCATCCAATGTTTTTGAAATATTTGTTTGTGTATTTTGCGTCAAATCCGTAAACTTGCACTCCGTTTGCCGATTTGGCAAATCCGGGGCCCATAGCTCAGTCGGTTAGAGCACCTGACTCATAATCAGGGAGTCACTGGTTCAAGCCCAGTTGGGCCCACCTCATAACCAAAGAGTTACGAAGTCAATTCGTAGCTCTTTCTTATTTCAGGCCAGGTTTTAAAGTTTTTTTGAAGAGAGGTGTGAGCAACACCGAACTTAACAATCAAGCGAAATCAGTCCAATTCATGGACGGCTAAGCATCACAATGCCAATCCTTACATGCTAATCCTTTGTATGTGTGGCATTTTCCTGTACCACCTTCCATTCGTTGCCAAACTTTTTGAAAACCGCGGTCCAACATCCGTTACTAACCACAGTATCACCGGAAGCAGTCAGCCACTTGCCTTTAAACAAGGTGGTACAGGCGGCTGCATCCCTGCATAGTACGTACGGATAAAGTGACAGGATTTCCAATTCTGTATATTTTTGATTACCGGCAAAGCTAGTTTTCATATGCTTCTCAAAGTCATCATAACTGGTGAACAGTATCTTACCTTCTGCTCCAAAAACATAACCTTCAACATTAGCCCTCAACCCTACCTGAGTCTGATAACCTAATATATTGGCGTTCATATGATTCCTTACCCGAGTTTCAATTTCTTTTGAAACCGCCTTTTTTTCTTCATCAGTCAGTTCGCAGGAAACCTTAGCCCGGCAAGATCCAAAAATCAAAACGATCAGGAAAAATCCTGTCAACAAGGTAAATACATTCGTTTTCATTTCTCTTTTTGTTTTAGTTAATTTATACAAACTCACTTTTTTATCTCTAAAATTGGTGTTAATGCATTTTAAAATGCCTGGTTCTCATATCTTGAGTCAGAAACAGTTATTCCCATAGGTATGACAATCTCCTGGCCTCATTCATCATTTCGGAAGTATCCGCCTTAAGGATATACCCGGCTTTAAGGTTTTCCTGAACCGACTTACTGAATTTTTTCATGTATACCTGATGGGTCGGATACAATGATTTCAGCGTTTTTTGATCAAACTCCTTGTGTGTTCCGTAATACTTGCAAAAACTTTCCCCGGCATTTTTTCCTGAATTCATCGCAACCGGAACATCAAATTGGGGTAACCTGACACCTCCCAGGGCATTTCCCAGCGTATCGCGTTCAACAATCACCACAGGTTCAGTTTGCTGAACCGATATTTGAATTCCCGGGGGTGGGGCTATTTTCTCCCTGATCCAGCGGTTCAGATGGTCCATTGCCGCTGAAAATCCATAATAAAAAGGGATTTCGCTGTACAAGGGCAAATCGCATTGCAGTGGAGTAAAAAAGCCAAAGTCCCTTTTACGGATTGCAGAATAACTATCCAGGAAGGTCTGATCTGCATGTGAAGTGCCAGAAAATTCCCAAGTGATGATCCGGTCGCTATCGGGTTGTCTGACAGGGATCTGGTAGACTTCGATAAGGTCAGTTTCGGCGTTGAGCTTGAATACTTTTGCCGGAACATCTGTCCTGACTAGGCCACCTGCGCCCCGGATCATAAATCCGTCGATGATTCCGCGACCCGGTTGTATGAAATTGTAGTACCTTGTCAGCATAAAGGCAGATCGCGAATGCCCTGTGGCAACTATGATTTCCGGCCTGAGATCTCCCAACGGGCGGACTTTTTGCTCTCCCTTCAGAGCCATTACAGCTTGTGAAAATATATCAAAACAGAGCTGGTCCTGCAGTAAGGTAGAGCCGGCAGTCACATCTAGGCTTCCGTACCTTGCAGGATTCCACTTCCTGAGCCCTTTGGGGCTGTGAATACCTAACTGCTCAGCAGATACACCCACCCACGCATACCCCGATCGCATCAAATAATGCTGCAATAGCCACGATTTGGATATTGAAGGTATTGTTTTTCATCATAAACGATCGCATCAAATAATGCTGCAATAGCCACCAATCCGCATCAACATCATACATCGACGCTTCGTTGAACCACTCTACCACCACAGTTCCGTTGAATTTCTCCGGGACTGCCGGCCGTCGGACTATTATCCTGGTCTTGTAAGGATAAAGGGTATCGCCGGGTGTGGCGACACCCGGTATTCCGTTTAAGTAGTAGAAAAAGCTTTCGGGGAAAAAGAAACCTATGGACTTGGCATTGTCCGGGTTTATTTTCAAATCATAACACCGCGCTTCCCCTTCCAGGAAAAATTCTTCCTCCACATAACCGTATAAAGACAAATCGACAACACTGGCAGAAAATATACTGCCAGGCCCCATGACCGGCCCGGTAACTAAAGGAACGGGAACTGAATTATTCTGTCCTGACGTTGTACAAAACAACGTTACCATTAAAAGAAGGATAAAGGACTTTTTCATAAATCATTGGTTTTAATCGTTTTCAAAATCTCAAAAGAAAAGTCATTTTCAAGACGATAATTATTCACGGCAATGAATATCCCACTATTTTTTGTTCAGTGCCAACACCCAGAATCTACCGTCTGCCTCAATGGAACAACTCCCTCCCATGGAATCAGCTGATTCATTCTAGCAATTTTCCAACATTATCCGTAAATCTTCATTGGTTGCATCTGAACCCCAGGGTTTAGGAATATCAAAAGGAATAAATTTGATTTTCAAGGCATTGTCGTTACGTTCGATAACTTCGGTATAGGTTGAAAGAGCCTGGATACCCCAGACAAACGCAGAAGCAAGTCCTGCGAATTCCCCGACCTCATGCTCAATTTTCGCATCACGTTCCCCGATCATTTTACCCAACTCTGCAGGGTTTGTTCCTCTTTTCTTTGAAAATTCAAGTTCAACCATGTATATAAACCCATTTTGAATCAATGCCCCGTCAAACCGGTTTAACGGGCCCATTCTACCCGTCTGAAACTTTTTATCAATATGCTCACTATAAATCAGCGGATAATTATCCTGTGGAATCAGTCTTTTAATTTTCCAGGATCCTTCTTCGACATTAAGGAGATAAACATCCAGGTTATCTGTCACACGTACATTCCCTGACCTGTCGGTTGTCTCCAGATAGCTGGCAGTGACCATTGCAGATTCAGGTCCCATCACATCGGCTAAAATCCACTTAACATCAATTTTATCGCTGCTCATGTCAATTTTGTTCTGTTCTACTATGGATTTCATCGTCACGGGCAAAGAGCTGATGGCATGATTCGGCCAAATCATTTGTCCATCTTCTGAGTAGGATCTTAAAATTTCATCCCATTTTTTTTCTTCAAACATTTTGAAGTAACTCCTAACAAATTCTTCCGCTGATTGATTCAGGCTTAACTGACTAACAGCAACGAAGGGAAGAAAAACCAGTACAAAAATTAGTTTTTTCATGTCAGTTCATTTTTGGTTAATCATTGAAGAAAGTAACTCTATAAGTTACGAAAATCTGAAAGAGCCGCCAAGCTAACAGGCTGATTTTCTTGACAAAAAAAAGACCAGAGGCAGGTCCAATACTTTCGCCAGCCTATGACAGGATAGCTATTGGCTTGTTAATCCCGCCGATGAGGAAGATCTGGCATTAACGCTCCATGGCCAACAGAAGAAGGTCCGGCACCAAGCAGAACTTCAGCGGCAGCGGCCAGTTTCTATTCAGCATCATTCCTTGCTGAAAACTATTGTTTTATCCAAACCTGTTTTGTAATTTGGAGCCAAATCTAAACCGGCCTAACATGATGTCAATTCAATCGTATCACCCGCTCTCCAGAAATCTTTCTTCCGCAATTTATCCGGGAATAAGTGTTTGTAAGTATTTACAACCGGATGGGGTGCGTATATAAACGAGTTGGGCATAATTTTACGAAAATGACAGAGAAGCAGGAAATATTATATTACTATCTACAGGAATCTGACAAAACCATAGGACAGATTAAAAGTAATCATGGAATTGAAACTGATGCAGGTAAGTTGTGGCAAATCCTTACAGAGCATTTTGACCTTTATGATAATCCTGTTGAAATTATTTATAAAAAACTGAACTCAATGGAAATATGTGAGATTATAGTTAATAATTACTTGAACTATTTATCTCCAATAATTAAAATAGAAATTGACTTTACGATAATTCCAGAAACACTAATTGATGATTCAATTATTAAAGGGATTATTAAGTTTAAAGGTGAAGTTTGGGAAATTCATAAAAATGACCAAGATGAGTTTCCATCAAATCCACACGCTCATAATTATGAGTATGGATTAAAGCTACATCTTGGAACAGGAGAGTTATTCAAAAAAAGAAAATTAATGGGTAGTGTAAGAAAAAAGGATTTATTAACTATTAGAACTTTGATAACAGATAAAGTAAAAACAATTGAATTACCAACTATAAAAATTTAACAACATGAAACGAATTTCAATTTTAGTTTGTGTTTTTGCACTTGGAATCTTTCTAGTAAGTTGCAATAATCCCGAAAAAGAGTCATTAAAAACTGTTGATAATTTTTTAAAACAGTTCAATGATGAAATTGAGAAAAATTTAGATTCTACTAAAGTCGATAAGGCGTTATTTGAATTGATTAAACAATATGGTGGATATCTTTCAAAAGACGGATGGACTCTTAATTTTAATCAAAAGAATGACACCACAATCTTAATCGAATCAGTTGGAAAAACTCATAATAGTTTTGGTAAACCAATTGAAATAAAACAAAAGTTCTTACTTAAAGAAGTTGATGGTGTTTGGATAATTTTTGATACATATAATTTGCTTCCATTATTTTTGGACATGGATATTGTTGATAGGGACTGGGACTTTTTCTGGGATAAAGAAAAAAATGAAATTTTACTCGACTTAAAGAAAAATTTAAAACTTGAAGTAATTAGTAAAGGCAGTAAATCTTATTTTGGTGATGCGGTTGAAGGAAAACTTCGGCTCTTGAATAATTCAAAATATGATATAAGAAATGTGATTATATTAATTGAACACTTTGACTCAGATGGTAAATCTGTAAATACTGATGATGAATATGTTTCAGATATTATTAGAACGAATGGATATAGAGAATTTGACTGGTTAACATCTGATTGTTCAAAATGTTATAGACAAGAATTTAAGATAAAATTCCAGAGAGAATATTAAAAAAACTATGCCCAATAAATAGAACTCTGAGCGGTCTGCAAGACCCAGCGATGAGTTGGTGTTGAACTACACCCGCCGGGTTAAGAGCTATGTACTTATTGAGCTGTTTTTTGATTTTTAACGAGATTAAACAGATAGGCGTTCTT
>Ga0116193_1000961_pt1 | contig 25550 bp, 23 predicted proteins | sample AD_UKC115_MetaG_FD_89892 | JGI IMG/M metagenome (GOLD analysis project Ga0116193, IMG submission 89892) | Active sludge microbial communities of municipal wastewater-treating anaerobic digesters from Hong Kong - AD_UKC115_MetaG | ecosystem: Engineered > Bioreactor > Anaerobic > Digestate... | reverse complement strand
TCCACCGGCAATTGATTGGAACCATAGCGCTGTAAGCGCCAGGGTACCTGTTTTTGGCTCCGTAACCTATACTCCTGAAGAAATTGGCAGCCCGCAATCGGATGTTATCGGAACTCCCTTCAGCGGATTCTGCTCCAGCGGAGGCTGCTGGTATAGATATGATAAGTATCCGGCGCAATATAAGAATACTTACTTTTTTGCCGACCTCTCAGGTAGCTGGATAAAAAATATGCAGGTGCAATTCACCAACCGGGTGAAGGCTATCTCCGATTTTAGCACCGGCTTTGGTGCGGTGATTCAAATTAGTGAAAGCCCCAAAGATTCTCTCCTCTATATCATCGATATGGGGGGCGATGCCATTCGCCGGCTTGATTATGGAGGAAACCGGAATCCGGTAGTGGAAATGAGTGCTGATCTGTACTATGCCCCTTCTCCATTTAATGTCAACTTTACCGGGCATACTTCATACGATCCGGATGGCGATGCCATCACGTACAGTTGGGATTTTGGCGATGGAAGCCCGCTGAGTACTGCAGCAGATCCATCTCATAGTTTTTCTGCCCCGGATGCGAATCCGCATAAGTTTGTAGTAAAACTTACCGTAACAGATATCAACGGAGGGGTTTCTACCGATAGCCTGATCATTTCTGCTAATAATACCCCGCCTTCGGTGGATATCATTAGCCCTATAGATAATTCACTTTATGTACCAGGCCCGGATACCACCTATACCCTCCAGGCAAATGTTACAGATGCAGAACAGGGCCCCGATCAATTGTTCTACCAATGGCAAACCTTCTTAAGGCATAATACCCATCAACACCCGGAAGCTATCGATACCAACAAGATCACTTCCGCGGTGATATCCCGGATTGGATGCAATGGAGATTCCTACTATTGGCTGGTAACCCTTGCCGTTACTGATGCCGCCGGTTTAAGAACCGTTGATTCTTCCCGGATTATACCGTATTGTGGAGGCCCGCTCCCGCTAAAATTGCTTAGCTTTTCGGTGAAAGGAAACGGAAAAGTTAATGCCCTGAGTTGGACAACGGCAGAGGAGAACAATGTCTCTCACTTTGATGTGGAAAGGAGCTATAATGGAAATACCTTTTCAAAAATTGGAAGGGTAGAGGCCAACCACAACCAAAATGCTTCTACATACGGATTCAACGACTCCGATTTTCTGGATGGGTATGTGTATTACCGGTTAAAAATGGTGGATGCCGACAACCAGTATGCGTATTCCTTTATTGTAAGAGTGTTCTCCGGGAAAGGAAAATCAAACGACATTACCGTTTCACCCAATCCATTTACCAGTGATATTTTTGTTGCTGCCGATTTTGCGAAAGAAGGAACAGTGGAGTTGAGGTTTGTTGATGCAAAGGGTGCCGTGGTGAAGAAATTATTGAAGCAGGTTAATGCGGGTTTTAATACATTCAATTTAGAAGATCTTCAATCCCTGGCGAATGGAGTTTATTTCCTCGAGATTTCCCAGGGGGGTGAAGTCCGTAAAGTGAAGCTGGTGAAACAATAAAAATCAATGGCGATGGCCGGGGATACTGTCTATTTTCCTCATTTGAAGGAAAGTGACAATCATGGATAACTCTTCGGGGAGGAGTTTCTTCATCACGGCATGGTTCGTAACATCATTGGTTTGGTATGCCGTAATGTAATTTTGAATTTCGTTGTTGGTGAAATTGGGCATTCCCTCCTTTCCTTTGCCATATATCCCATGGCATTCACTGCAATTGTTCTTGTAAAGAATACTTCCTTTTTTCAGATTGCTGAGTAATTCCGTTTTTCGATCCCCTTTAAAATACGCCGGAATGTTATATTCTATTTTTTTACTTCCGGAACATTGTAAGAGAAACGTAGCAGAAAAAAATGAGGCAGTGATGATTATTATTTTCTTCATTAGTATTCCCCGCCAACCAGTCTTCCCTTTAATTCTTTCTTTTTAGAATCGGGCAGGCTCACCGGTGGGGTATCAAAGATAATGCCTTCATCCAGAGCCCGCATAAATGCCTTTAGCTGATTTTTCTCATTAGCGGTCAGGTGAAGCGAATCAGAAGAAAGTGTTTGGTTGGGAACTTTTAGTTTGTGTCCTATGCCGCCACCATCATTGTAAAATTCAATGATCTGATCCACATCCGTAAATACCCCATTGTGCATATAGGGCCCGGTATGAAAAATATTTCTGACGGTGGAAGTGCGGAAAGCATGCAGGGTTTCGGGGGCCGGATTGATGATGGCCCTCCCACTATCGGGGCTAAGGGCAGAATAGGCCGTATCCTTTGGCACGCCCAACACTTCAAATTCACTTCCAATATATGGAGGTTTCACTCCATTGAATTGGGGTGGGAAATGGCAGGTGCCGCATTGCGCTTTACCCATAAATAAATTATACCCTTTAATTACATCCTGAGCAAGAGGAGCCTGGAGGTTGATGGCGCTATCGAACTGGGAATACCCCTGGCTGAATTGGGTATAATACAGCATGATGGCCGAAATTATATGGTCTATTTTAATTTGGGGTGAGTTGGGGGTAAGCTTTACAAACCGCTTAAATGCCTGTTCGTATTCCTTGCAACTCAAAACATTTTTCAAAATGGTATGGGTTTCGCCGCCCATTTCATTTGGGTTAATAACCACATCCTTTCCCTGGTTAAGGAGAGAATAATGTTTACCATCCAGCATTATCAGGTGCTGAAAGGTTACGTTGATAAGGCTGGGCGTGTTGCGGGTAAGGAAATTGCGCCCATCAATGGAAAGGCTGGTAGCATTTTTGGTTTCAGTGAAATATTGATCCGGTTTATGGCAGGAAAAGCAACTTCGTTTGATATTCCCCGATAGGATAGGGTCGTAAAATAATAGTCTTCCTACACCTGCAATTTCAGACAGGGTGGCACTGTCATCCACAGGAAGAAATATTCCTTTCACATTTTGTCCTTCGTATAACCCTTTATCAAAAATACTGTTCACCGCATTGCTCAGGGTAAAATCGTTGAAGTTTGCCGACCTGGCCCGATAGCCCCGGATCATTTCCTGATTTAATTTGAACAATGGGTTCACATAATCTTTCAACATTTTGAAATGATCAAATTCACTTATGGAAGCAGGTTGCCGGTTCGCGTAATCGCAGAGTTGCTGGTAGAGGCTGAGGTATTTATTATTTAGCGCATAGTTAGGGAAACTTGAATTAAAAGCAAGGTAAATTTCCCGGGTATCAGAAAGCATGCCCCTTAATTCGGGGATGATATTTTCCTTATCCGGACATTCGAACCCCGTGCTGTAAATGGCCCCCAGGTTGAGCAGGAAAAGCCTGTTTGCATAAAAAAAGTGATCGGGCTTATCCAGGAAACGAGTGATGGAATCGGCTCTGAATACATCCATTCCAAGCAGGGACGAATCAGCCATACGAATCAGGGAATCGCGGTTGACCCCTTCTTCCATATAGGTCTCCATCAGGCTCAACCCACTTCCTACCCGCCGGTATGGAGGTTCAAATTTCTCAAATACTTCATTCTCCCATTCAACAGGGAGCGGCCCATTTAATTTCCGGTAGGCATTCGGTTCAAGATAACGGTACCAGATATCCGCCGATTTTAATAGCGGCCTCATTCCCTTTATTTCTCCTAATAATTTCTGTCTGGACGCAGAATCATTCAAATTGCACTTTTCAAATTCTCCTTTAAGTTTTTGGAACCGTTGGGCTATTTCATCCGCCTTCCTGAAATATAAATTGTGGTAATCGTTGTTTACAGGGGCCGAATTGCTGGTACCGAAGCTTAGTACCGAAACCCATACGAGAATGGCCACTGCCGCTGTGATGAAATACGATTTTTTTAAATCCAACATGAATACTCCTTATAAATGCACATTTGCAAAATTATTGGTAAAGCTCCACTAATGCATACCCGATTAGTTAAACGTAAAAGGGAGCCGGATATTACTGATTTTAATCATCAACGCCACTTCCGGTTGAATCACCTGTTAGTAGGGCAGGAACTGGTTGGTAATTAAACCGGACATAGTATGATGGTAAATCTTTATCGGAGGATATAGACTCCGTTCTTTATTTGACAGAAAAAAGATGCCAACCTTTTAAGATTAGGTTGTATACAACAGACTACAGCCCCTGATATCGGCATGATCTAATCTTCCCAGGATTTCGAAACTGCCATCCGGGTTCAGTTGGGCGAGGTCGTCAATGGCAAGAAAAGAGCAACTGTTTATATTGGCTAAATCAATGATATTAACTACTCCATTTGATGGCTTTATCAGAGAATCCTGAAATTTCACATCAAAGGGGTCATCTTCCGCCCGAATGCCAACTTTCATCCAGAGGGGACAGCGAAAAACTCCATCACAGGCCGCCCAGGCTTGCGAAAGTAGCTCCGTCATGCCATACTCGGAATGAATGCAGGATAAGCCCGTTGCCTGTTTGAGGTTAGTATGTACTTCTTTACGGGTGAGTTCCATCCTTCTTCCTTTCATTCCACCGGTTTCCACCAGGGTGGTATATTGGAGGTTCATTTTATACAATTCGAAAAAATCGAGCAGGGCATAGGTAACCCCAATGAGCAGGGTGGGTTGTTGGTTTTCTTCGTTGGCCAGCAACACCCGGAATAACTCATCGTAGTTATATAAGTAAAATCCACTCTTGGCATGATTGCTTTGTCGTATCAATTCATCCACCATATATACAAGAGAAGAGGCACCCCTTTCCAGGTAAGAGGGGAGAAGGCCCAGGATGCAGTAGGAAGATGGCGTTCCATAAAACTGCTGGAAGGACGACAAAAAGCTTTTTTTATAGAGGCCGGGATCTGTAACAAAATGCCGGCTTACTTCCATTCCGGTGGTACCGCTGCTTTCAAAAACGACGGGCGCCTTTTGCCGGGGGGCAGTAATTTTCTTTGTTTTAAAGAAACCTACCGGCAAAAATGGAATGGTATTTATATTTTGTACCTTTTTTGGCGGCCGGCCGGTAAGGTCGGCAAACTCCCGGTAAACCGGGATCTGGTTATACTGATACCTGAAAATTTCCAAAGCCAGGGAGTTAAATTCCTCTTCTTTTATATCGAATATCCCGGTTATTTTTACCATCCTTTGTTAATTATTAATTGCCCTGGCAAAGTTGCATTCAATCCTTCTTATTTTTATTCCCTTATCAGTAAATTTGATGAAACATTTTTTCCCAGCAATGCGTACCGCCCTTTTATTATTTATTATTTCTTTTTCTGTAGTATCCTGCTCCAAGGATAAATTTACCACAAGCCCGCAGTTGCGGTATAAGTCGCTGACCAGCAACCGCAGCACCAGCACCAATTTTTTTAGCGCTCCGGATGTAATTTTGAATATTACAGATAAAGAAGGCGACCTGGGATTTACGGATAGGGATACGGCCTTTGTGTATATTACTAACCTCCAGGCACCCTACCTGAGTGATTCCTTTCCTTTCCCTCATTTGAATGGCGCCGCCGGGAAAAAGTTTGATGCCGAACTCCGGGTCAACCTCTTTAATATGCTCACCTGCACCCAGTCTACCCGCCCTTCTATCGACACATTTTTCTTTGAAATTTACGTGCGCGATTTTGCCCGTAATAAGAGCAATGTAATTGTAACCCCCGATCCATTTTATTACGAATGCCAATAATAATGAAGTGGCTTAGCTTCATTTTCTCCCACTCCATATTTGTTTCGCTTTGCAGTATGGCGCTTTGCTATCAAACCATACTCCTGCTTGGCGATAACGGTAATGTGTACCTGTATTTACTGATCTTTTTTTCCACGCTCGCCAGTTACAACCTGTACTGGCTCCTGAGCCGGTGGAAGTTTAACAGACGAAATCCAAAAGAGGCGTTGAAGGATGGGTTATCGAACCTGGTGATTCTTTTCCTTGCATCCATAGGCACCCTGGTGAGCTTTTTGTTTATTCCGCAAATTTGGCCCTGGCTTACCGGCTCCGTTATCTTAACCCTGTTTTACAGCCTCCCCCTCTGGCCGGTGAAAATACCCTTTGGGCTGAAAGAAGTAGGGTTCCTCAAAACCTTTCTTCTGGCCCTTGCCTGGGCATATACCACCGTGTTTATCCCGGCAAGCCTGAATGAAGCAGGCGATGATTTTCGGGTATGGATGATTTTCCTAACCCGCTTTTTATTTATGCTGATGCTTTGCATCATGTTCGACTCCCGGGATGCCCAAATAGACCGGATTCATTCTCTGAAAACCCTGGCCACCGATCTGAATCCGACTGCCATAAAAATATTGATGTTTATAACATTTGCCCTTTATATGTTGGTGGGACTTGTATTTCGTTCTGTGTTTAATGATATACCCCAAACCATTGCTTTCCTGGTTGTGGGCGTTGTTACGCTTCTTGTCTACCTCGGGTCGCAAAGGGAAAAAGGATATTTTTATTATTACTTTGTAGTGGATGGCTTAATGCTATTTTCATCCCTCTCCGCATATCTGGCAACTATTCTTTAATTTGCCACTCCAAAATTTACATTATATGGCAAGGGCAGTAAAGAAATCATTTCTACCGGAATCATCGTATCAATTTCTTCGCAATTACATCAATAACCCTTCCCCAACCGGTTTTGAATCGAGTGGACAGCGATTATGGATGGATTATCTGAGGCCCAATGTGGATGAAATGTTTACCGACCCTTATGGTACGGCAGTTGGCGTTGTTAACCCTAAAGCCAATTTTAAGGTGGTGATAGAAGCCCATGCCGATGAAATTAGCTGGTTTGTAAATTATATTACCAATGAAGGATTGATTTATCTGAAACGAAATGGAGGCGTAGATCATCAGATTGCACCCTCCATGCGCGTGGTTATTCATGGAAAGAAAGGTAAAGTAAAAGCTGTATTCGGGTGGCCCGCTATTCATACAAGGATGGCCGCTGCCGATGCAAAGGATACCCAACCCAAGGTAGATAACCTCTTTCTCGATTGTGGAGCCCGTTCTAAAAAAGAGGTGGAAGCATTGGGTGTTCATATAGGATCGGTGGTTACTTATGAAGATGGCTACGACGAGCTGGCCCATGGGTTCCTCATTGGACGCGCCTTCGATAACCGGATAGGCGGATTTATGATTGCAGAAGTGGCAAGGCTCCTGAAAGAACAAAAGAAAAAACTTCCCTTTGCCCTTTATGTGGTGAATGCTGTTCAGGAAGAAATTGGCCTCCGCGGTGCAGAAATGATTGCCCGAAGAATTAAACCCGATGTGGCCATAATTACAGATGTAACCCACGATAGCACCACACCCATGATCAACAAGTTTATTGAAGGGGATTGCTCCTGCGGCAATGGACCGGCCCTTTGTTATGGCCCGGCGGTTCATAATAAACTGCTGAATCTGGTGCAGGATGTGGCATCTTCCCATAAAATCCCGGTCCAACTCAGGGCCGTGAGCCGCAGTACCGGAACGGATACAGATTCCTTTGCCTATGCCAATGATGGATGTCCCAGTGTGCTGATCTCCATTCCACTCCGATATATGCATACCACCGTGGAAATGTTGCATAAAAATGATATTGAAAACACCATCCGTTTAATGTTCAATACCCTGCTTAAGCTAACGCCCAAAACGAACCTAAGTTATTTCTGATATGCGCAACCGGACCAGTAACTTTATCATGTTATTTGGCACCCTGTTTTTTACCATAATAGGAGTGCTGCTTGCATTGGTCGTTGTCTTTTTGCTGATCCGGCTACTTTTTGGTGTGCTGAGTTATATCCCCTGGATCATCTATTTATATGTGTTGATGATTCTGCTCTTTCCGTCCGTTTTGTTTATGTCGGTTTATGCTATTTTCTTTAAGCGTACCCTGCGCTACCCCTCGCCAATTGTGAAATGGATTTCCCTTTCTTTTTTTTGTATTGCCTTTGTAGCCTGGATTGTGGTATTCACTTTAGATATCAGGCTCTTCTTCCAAATGGGGCATACCGAACTGGAACCCTATCTTAGTTTTAATTTGCTGTTTCTTTTTGCCAATGTAGCCGGTATTTTTCTGATCGGGGTTATGCAGGCGTTGGCTTTACCCGCCGAAAAGGACTGGATGGATAAAAGAAAGGAAAAACACCCCGAAGAGTATCAGGGATTGTAATTATACTCCACTGACCCCAGCAAAGTTCGTCCCTTTGCGTAACATTTTTCTGCACTGCGTAAACCGTCATCATATTTATATTTCCAAACATTGTAAGTACCTCCTCCTTCGGCGCTGTTAGACATTTGGGTTACCTGTCCGTTGCTATTGTATTCGAAAGAATATTGGGGAACGAGTTTGTCTTTGTATTCATTGGCTAATACCACATCCGAAAGGAGTTGCCTGTCGTTATAATAATAGTAGTACTTACTTCCGGTCTGGCTGTTTTTTTCAATAGTAACCTTGCCCTTATCATCGGTTTTAAAAAGAATCAGGATAGTGTCTTTCCCATTTTTTACCCGTTTCATTTCAGTAGGGTATCCATTATCATCATAAAAGTAGAGATGCTCCTCCTTCATTTCTGAATGAAAATCATCATCAGAAGACACAACTTCAGTAAGGATACTGCTGATCTTACCCTGGCTGTTGTAGTTGTAATGGGTATATGAAACGGATATTTTAGAACTGTCGGTAATTTGAATTATTCTTCCCTGGGCATCATAAAGGCTGGTTAGGAGGGAGGCGGATGAAATATCGGAGCGGGTAAATAATTCGGTTCTCCTGAAGTCTTTCGAAATTTTCTTTTCACAAAAGAATCCCTCGCTTGGGGTACCATCGCTGTCAAAACTTTTTATGGACACCTCCCTGATTTTTCTTTCCTTCATTAGCTGGATGTCCTTTTGCAATTGCCCGGTATTCAAAATATCCCGGTAATAATATTGCGATTTTGCCTGGCTGAAGAGGAGGATAAGGGAGAGCAGGAATATGTAATTTTTCATCGGTGGCAAGATACTAACATTCGTTATTAAAGGCGAAAGCCGATGTAAGGCGCAGCGGCGAAACTTTGTTATTTTTAACAAAATTATCCGCCTTGAGCCATTTTCATGAACGAAAGGAGAAAAACTGCCTGAATTGCGGAACCGAGGTTGCCGGTAAGTTCTGCCAGTCTTGTGGTCAGGAGAATATTGAACCACACCAGAGTTTTTGGCAATTATTGAAGCATTACTTTGAAGACCTCACCCATTTTGATGGTAAATTTTTCAGCAGTACCTGGAATTTGGTTTCCCGGCCTGGATTTTTGCCGGCTGAGTATATTAAGGGGAAAAGGGCCTCTCACCTGAACCCCATCCGAATGTATATTTTTTCTTCGGCGCTATTCTTTTTTGTATTTTTTTCAGGCCGGAATAGGGAAGATATCATGAAGGTCCGGCCCAATGGGGCACAAGTGAGTTCAGATGCGGTAATGGAGATGGATTCTACAGAATTTGCAGACTATACAAAAGAATTAAACCGGTCGATAGGCAGGCAGGAACTGCCCATGAGCCGGGAAGGGTATCAACGATTTATTGATAGCACCACAGGTGCGGGTATTTTTTCGGGTACCATTAAATATCATTCCCGGGCTGAACTCGATAGCGCCATTGCATCGGGCCGGGAGCGGGATATTAGTTGGCTCGAGAAAAAATTCAGATACCGGGAAATTGACCTGGGGAATAAATATGGGCATAACACCCAAAGCCTGGAAAAAGTGATCCGGGATAAATTTTTGCATAGCCTGCCACAACTGATTTTTATTTCACTGCCATTTACCGCATTGATCTTATTAATGTTGTACTTCCGGCAACGGCAATTCTTTTATGCCGACCATTTCATATTCAGTCTGCACCTTTATATATTCCTTTTCATTGTATTGTTATTGGATATTCTGCTGAAGAAACTTGACGCGAATGCGGGAGTTACCTTCTTTTCCTGGCTGAATAGGGGCCTATGGTTTTGGTTTTGGCTTTATACCCTGCTTGCCCTGAAGAGATTTTACCAGCGGGGATGGTGGGCCACCATCCTGCGCTTCCTGTTACTTCTTCTCCTTGTTGGATTTATCCTTCTCTTGATATTTGGTGTTTCCGCAATTTTATTTTATTTATTTTTTGTATAAATATGAACCAGCCCAATCCAAGCCAGATAGCTTTTCAACGATTACTCACCATCATGGATGAACTAAGAGAACAATGCCCATGGGATAGAAAACAAACAATTCAAACGCTCAGAAATCTGACTATAGAAGAAACCTATGAACTGGCCGATGCCATTACGGCCGGGGATTGGAATAATATGAAGGAAGAACTTGGCGACCTAATGCTTCACCTGGTGTTTTACGCTAAGATTGCAACAGAACAAAACCGGTTCTCCATACCGGAGATGATTAATGCGGTATGTGAGAAACTGATTAACCGGCACCCGCATATTTATGGGGATGTACAGGTTAAAAATGAAGAAGAAGTAAAACAGAATTGGGAAAAACTAAAGTTAAAGGAGGGAAAAAAGACGGTCCTCGGAGGAGTCCCTCAATCCTTACCAGCCCTGGTTAAAGCTATCCGGCTGCAGGAGAAAGCCAGGCAGGTTGGTTTTGAATGGGACAGGGCATCGCAGGTTTGGGAAAAGGTACAGGAAGAAATGAGTGAATTGAATGAAGCAGTTGCTTCAGGAAATCAGGATAACATGGAGGATGAACTGGGCGATCTTCTCTTTTCGATCGTAAACTTTGCCCGGTTTTTGCATGTGGATCCGGAAAATGCCCTCGAAAGGACGAACCGGAAATTTATGATGCGGTTCAATGCCATCGAAAGAGAAGCAGAAATGCAGGGGCGAAAAGTACACGAACTCAACCTGGCAGAAATGGACGCAATCTGGAATAAAGTGAAAATGGAGGAAAGAAATTCGCATTAAAAAGTATTAGCTTATTGCCACAAAAAATCACCTTTAAACGCTTTTTATACCAGTATGCATACCTGTTGGTGATTGCCGCCTGGCTGGTCACCTTTTCCTTTATTGTAGATAATTACTGGTCGGCCAATGCCTCCATTCAAAATGTTCAAAAAAAATTTACGGCGTATGTGCAATCCCAGGAAAGGGATTTTAATTCCATTACCAACGATACAGCACAGCTCTCAAAAATTCTGCATAGGAATTATGATGAGAAGTTTCTCCGGCATTTTATTGATAAAAAATATTTTTTCTTTGCGTACCAGAGTGATAGCAGTGGAACGGAAGATCTGGTTTTTTGGAACACCCAAAAGGTACAACCCTTTCCTTCCCTTTTATACGAATCAGGAAGTAAGGGGTTTATCCAACTCGAGAATGGATTCTATGTATGGTTTAAGAAAGTGGCACCCGGGCATAAATTATTGGCCCTGGTACCCATAAAATGGCGGTATTATATTTCAACCGATTACCTTAGTAACGACCTGGCTATTTACCCCTCTTTATCTCAGAATTACGATATCAGTACCAATAACAGGCAAGGCGTTGAGATTAAATCTTTAAGTGGAGAAACCCTGTTTAATTTATTCCAGGTTTCAGGACAAAATAGCTTTCAAAATAATGCGGCGTCCATTATTCTGCGGTGCCTGGCTGTACTTTTTATCCTGCTTTATATTCACCTGTGCGCTCATTTCCTGGCCATGCGGAATTTCTGGGTTGGGATTGCCTTTTTTGTTACCCTGGTGGGCGGCTTCCGCACGCTCAGTTATTTCTATGCTGTACCCATGGATTTACGGCAATTCACACTTTTTGATCCTACGATTTATGGCTCCGGAAAGATACTTCGCTCCCTGGGCGATTTATTTATTAATGCTTCTCTGTTTGTCTGGTTTGTGCTTTTTGTGAGACACCATATCCGGCAAAAGAACCTGGAGTTGAAAGTCGGCAGTAAATGGGGGAGATGGGCCTTGCTTGCCGGGGTGAGTTCCCTGCTGTTATTGATAACTTATGTGGAAAGTCATATCATCCGGTCGTTGGTGGAAGATTCGCAAATTTCATTTGAAGTGATCAATTTCTTTTCTCTCAATATTTACAGCATCATCGGCTTTCTAATCCTTTGCTGCCTTTGCATTTCATATTACCTTCTGGTACAATTACTGGTTGATTTTATAAAACCATATTTTCCCAAAAGCCAGGTACCACTTTATTTATTTGTGGTGGTATTGGGCTTCTCCGCCATGAGTATTATGGTGGTTTGGCTATCCAGCAAGTTTGAGTTTATGGTTCTGCTCTGGCTGCTTGTTTTTCTACTCTTATTGAACAGCCGCTATTTCAATTTTATTGCCAATAAGGTTGTTACCTCCAAACTGGTCTTCTGGCTTTTCTTTTTCTCGGTATCCATTTCCCTTCTTATTTTGGAAGAGAATACAAAAAAGGAATTTCGCAACCGGAAACATTATGCGGAAATACTTTCTACCAAGGCCGACCCCTCCAACGAGAACCTGTTAAACTCCATGCTGACCGATTTCAGGAACGATTTCCTGGTGAAGAATTTTTACCGGTTCCTGAGCCCTGAATCTAATCAACAATTTAAGGACAGCATCATCAACAGCAATTTTTCGGGTTATACGAACAAATACGATACCCGCATTTTTTCCTATAATGCCGAGGAGCAGCCCTTGTATAATACCAACAATGCCGATTATAACGACCTGAATACAATCCTTAAAACCCAAACCAAACCAACAGGGATCCCCGATTTGTATTATTACGACGAATCTTTCGATCACTTCAGTTATATCAGTAAGAAGACACTCAGCAACGATTCGGGAAAGTTGCTGGGGTATGTATTTATTTTAGCCACCCCCAAAAAGTTCAAAAGCGATACTTTTTCTCCTGAACTTTTTAGCCGCGGGCAGGATAATTCCATCGAAAATTCTTCAGCCTATGCTTTCGCCATTTACAACAATGGAAAGCTGATCAATAGCCATAATGATTATCCCTTTGCCACGCAAATACGGAAGTCGGATTTTCCGCCACGGCAACAGTTCTTTATCAGGGAGGGGTTAACACATGATGAATTGTGGTATCGGGCCGGTGCCAATAAATTGGTTGTGATTGCCCGGAAGAATAGCATGGTTCTTGAGGCCGTTACTTTGTTTTCTTATTTATTCTGTTCCTTTCTCCTGGTGGCGGCTATATTCTGGCTATTAAATATGCTGGTACAATCGCGCCTCAATCCCATGAAACTCCGGGATTTCTGGCATTTGTCTATCCGGAACCAAATACATGGTACGGTGATCTTTATTAGTGTCCTGTCCTTTTTTGTGATTGGAGGTACCACTATATATTTCTTTATTAACCGGTACGAAAATAACAATCGCGAAAAGTTGAGCCGCACCATTCACATCATGGCCAATGAGGTGATGAAGAGTATTAATGCATCAGAACAGCCGGGCAACTCGGGGGAGAACCCTTATGTGATGAATGCATCCAACCTCGATGAAATTGTTAATAAGGTTTCTGAAATCCATGGTATTGATGTGAACCTATACGATTTGGATGGGAACCTGAGTGTTTCATCTCTTCCCCTCCCCTACATAAAAGGAGTGTTAAGCACCAAGATGGACCCCATGGCCTTTTTCCACATGAACCATAACAGGGAGGTTCAATATTTTCAGAAAGAAAGCATTGGAGGCATTTCCTATGTAAGCGACTATATCCCAGGTATAGATGCTGCCGGAAATTATTACGCCTATCTGAATATACCTTATTTCACTTCAGAAGCAAACCTGAAGAATGAAATATCCAATTTTGTTGTTACCATCATCAACCTGAATGCATTTATTTTTATCCTGGCCGGTATTGTGGCCCTGTTCATTGCCAACCGGATTACGTCTTCGTTTGGGGTAATTTCTGAAAAAATGAAGCAGGTAAACCTGCAAAAGCGAAATGAATATATTGATTGGAACCGTAATGATGAGTTGGGTGCTTTAATTGCTGAGTATAATAAAATGGTTGCCAAACTCGATGAAAGTGTGTTGGCTCTTGCAAAAACTGAAAGGGAGGGGGCCTGGCGGGAAATGGCAAGGCAGGTGGCTCATGAGATTAAAAATCCGCTCACTCCAATGAAACTCAGCCTGCAATTCCTTCAAAAATCAATAGAAAGCAATAAGCCAAACATTAAGGAACTTACCGCCAGTGTTTCCAATACCCTGATAGAACAGATCGACCACCTGAATCAGATTGCCGGCGAATTCAGCCAGTTTGCCAATATTGAGAATACAAAGAAGGAATTCTTCGACCTGAATGAAGCTATACGCATGGTGATCCATTTGTACGAATCGAATGACAGGCTTCATATCTCGGAGAACCTGGTATCAAACCGCATCATGATAGAGGCTGACCGCACACAGATTAACCGCCTGTTTACGAACCTTATCCTGAATGCATTGCAGGCAACCCCTGCTGAGCGAATGGCCAATGTGGATATTGTGGAAACGATAGAGGCAGACCGCGTTATAGTCCGGATATCGGATAATGGAAGCGGCATACCGGAAGAAATACGGGAGAAAATATTCATTCCGAATTTTACCACTAAAACATCGGGAACCGGACTCGGACTGGCGATGTGTAAACGAATTGTGGAACATGCAAAAGGTGAGATTTGGTTCGAACCCCGGGAACAGGGTACCAGTTTTTTTGTGCGGCTACCCATTTCCGTAATTATATAGCTTTTTCAGCCTTTCGCCGGGATAGGAAATTTTCAAACTCGTCTAATGTCATGGAACTGAGGTTTTCTTCCCTGGTTAGGCCTGCCTTTTGTGCCACCAGTACGCCGTATTTAATGTCGGTAAAGCTTTCAACATAGTGAGCATCCGGATTAATGGATATTTTTACGCCCTTGTTAAGGGCGTGCCGGATATGCCGCCAGTCGATATCAAGCCGGTTTGGGTTTGCATTTAATTCAATAGTAACCTGGTTTTCCAGGCAGGCGTCAATAATTTCCTCCAAATTTAGAGGATATCCTTCCCTGGTTAATAATAACCGTCCCGTCAGGTGGCCCAGGATGGTGGTGAAAGGATTTTGGATGGCCGTAAGCAATCGTTTCATGGCTTTTTCCACTGGCATTTTCAGGTTGCTGTGTACGGAAGCAATTACCATATCGAAGTTCGCCAGTATTTCATCGGGGTAATCAAGTTGACCGTCATTTAAGATATCCGATTCAATGCTCTTAAAAATCCGGAAAGGGGCAAATCGCCGGTTCAATTCATCAATACAGGTATGTTGTTCTTTAACCCTTTCGATGGAAAGTCCGTTTGCATAAAAGGCCGCCCGGCTGTGATCTGATAAAACCAGGTATTCAACCCCCAAATTTTTAGCGGCAATCACCATTTCTTCAAGGGAAGGTTCTCCATCACTCCAATTACTATGGCAGTGTATAATTCCCCGGATATCATTTGTTGTAATCAGGTTGGGAATCCCTTTTGTTTTTACCCAGGCGGGTGTTTCGGCAAGTTCTCGTAAGGGCAGGGGAATAATAGGCAACCCAAGGGAAGAGAAAAAAGATTCTTCATTTTTAAAATCCGCCTTTTCATATTCCGAAGTCGTTTGGAGTTGGGTCAAAAATTCAACCGAACAGGAAGTTTCAATTCTCTTTTTTTCCAGGCTGATTTCATCCGTGGGATAAAGCTTTATATTTATTCCTGCCGTGTTTTTATAGTATAGAAAATCTCCATCCGAAGCATTTTCGGTAAATCCTTCTGTGGCAGAAAAAATATTGCGGATGTATTCGGGTGTTTCAGCAATAACGTATTCCAGTTCTTTGATTATTTCCATTTGGCGGGTAAAAGCCCCGGTGAGGAAAATTTTTGATGTCGGGAATGTTTTTTTGAGAAATCCGGTGATAAGCGGCTCCGCAATTTCTACCTGGGCGTACAAGTGCCATTCCTTATTTTTAAAATAAAACAGGATGGAATCAATGACGTTTTGTTGGGTCTTTTCCCCGAAACCTTTATAAAGTTTCAATCTGTTTTCGCGGCAGGCATATAATAATTCGCCCGGATTTTCAATACCCATTTCCCTCCAAATCATATTAATTTTTTTTGGACCGATACCTTTTATGTGGAGCATTTCCACCACGCCCGGCGGTGTCCTTTTAAGCAAATCTTCCAGCGAGGCAAGGGTGCCCGTATTGAGGATTTCCCTGATTTTTTGTGCAGTGGAATTTCCGATCCCTTTTTGCCTGCTCATCTCATCATCGGAAAGCCGGGAAAGTGGAATGGGCATTTTTTTAATGGCGAAAGCCGCAGCAGCATAGGATTTGGAACGAAAGCTATTTTCGCCATGAATATCCATTAGTTGCGATAGAAGGGAAAAGCTTTCAGCAATCTGGCTATTGTCCATAGTATAAAATGGTAAAACTAAGCACAAAAAAAGTCCCGGAAGAATCCGGGACCTCATTATCATTCGTTCGTCTGAATTAAGCCTTTTTTGCGGCTTTCTTAGCGGCTTTTTTAGCGGCTTTTTTTGGAGCGGCTTTCTTAGCGGCTTTTTTTGGAGCAGCTTTTTTAGCGGCTTTTTTTGGAGCAGCTTTTTTAGCGGCTTTTTTTGGAGCAGCTTTTTTAGCGGCTTTTTTTGGAGCAGCTTTTTTAGCAGCTTTTTTCTTCATTGCCATGTTTTAAAATTTAATTGGTTAGTAAATAATACCTTAAAAATAGTCAGTATTTCGATACTACCAAAAAAATATTAAACATTTATGCAATTGCTTCCACTGCCGAAACCGATACGAGGGTACGGTTATGTTTTGCTTTTTTGAATTCCACCACGCCATCAGTGAGTGCAAAAATGGTAAAGTCTTTACCTACTCCTACATTTTTTCCGGGATGATAAACGGTACCCCGTTGGCGAAGAATTATATTACCGGCAACAACAGCCTGGCCTCCGAAAATCTTTACACCTAATCTTTTGCTTTGCGAGTCGCGGCCATTTTTTACCGAACCTTCACCTTTTTTATGTGCCATTGGAAAATAATTTGAATTGTTCTGTTGAAATTAATTTTTAATTACCGGGACATTAGGCAATCGATGTTACTTTGATCTCGGTATATTGGGTACGGTGTCCATGTTTTTTACGGAACCCTTTCCTTCTTTTCATTTTAAATGCGATAACCTTATCTCCTTTTATCAGGTCGTTTACAATTTCTGCTTTTACTACCGCCTTTACGCCGGTACCGCTGGCGAAATTATTTCCATCATGCGTCATCAACACATCGGAAAATTCAACTGAATCTCCGGTCTTTCCGGAAATATGAGGAACATAAAGACTATCGCCGGCTTTAACGGTAAATTGCTGGCCCGCTATTTTTACTACTGCTAACATAACATTCCTGAATTTAGGACGGCAAAGGTAGGGTTTTTTAGCTTTTTATTGCGCTTTTTTGGTAATCTTTTTAGGATGGATGCCCAAATTTGGGTTTCCTGTTATTTCCAAAAGGCTAACTTGCTGATATTCTTTAAATTCGCTCCTCCCATGCGCGTTGCGGCAAAGATCATACAATATATATATAGTATATATGCGTTTGCCGTTTTTCTGCTGCTGATGTTTGCCCTTTTCCCCTTTGTTTTGGTGGCCTTATTATTGGGGAGGGAAAAAGGGGGAAATATGGTATATTCCATTTGCCGGTTTTGGGCCGATACAGCCCTGTTTCTTTGGGGAATAAAACCCGTTTGCCTTTACGAAACGCCCCTTGAAAACAGAGCCTCCATTTATGTATTTAACCACATTTCCTATATGGATATCCCGGCCATCCTGGTTAGTCTCCGCCACCGGAATTTCAGGATTTTGGCAAAAGCAGAAATGGCAAAGATCCCGGTTTTTGGAACTTTCTATAAGGCAGCCACGGTAATGGTTGACCGGTCCAACCCCGAGAAAAGAGCAGAGAGTGTAAAAACCCTTGTATTATTGCTTAAGAATAATATTTCTGTTGTAATTGCGCCGGAGGGTACATTTAATACCACCGGGAAACCCCTGAAAGAATTTTATAATGGTGCGTTTCGGATTGCTATCGAAACCAAAACACCCATTCGCCCCATGTTGTTCTTAGATACATATAGCCTGTTAAATTATCATAGCATATTCTCCCAGTGCCCCGGTAAATGCCGAACCGTATTCCTTCCCGAAATCCCGGTGGATGGGTATTACCCGGGAGAGGAGGATAAATTGAAAGCCGCCGTATTCAAAATAATGGAAACAGCATTGATACGGTATAAGGCAAATTGGATTACGCAGCATGACTGAATTATTTGTACATAAAAAAAAGGCATATTCTCATTGGGTTGAGGTCATCCTGCCACTGGCCTTACCTAAAATTTATACCTATGCTTTGCCGAATGACCTGTTCCCTTTGGCGGTGCCGGGTAAACGCGCAGAAGTTGTTTTTGGAAGGAATAGAAAGTATGCGGGGATTATTAACCGGATAATAGATGAGGAGCCTAAATTTGAAACAAGGGAAATCATTTCCATTCTGGATGATCTTCCGCTTTTAAACCCCGAACAATTGCAGTTTTGGGATTGGATTGCGAAATATTACATGTGTTCCGAAGGGGAGGTGATGATTGCCGCCCTCCCGGCCCATTTTAAACTCAGCAGCGAAACCATCCTGGTTTACAATGAGGAAGCTGGCGATGATTTCAGTTTTTTAAATGATGATGAATTTATAATTGCAGAAGGGCTGTTGATAAAAAATCAGTTGTCTGTTTCGGATGTGCAGGAACTGTTGGGAAACCGAAATGTGTACCAGGTAGTGAAATCTCTGCTCGAAAAGAAAATATGCTTTGCCTGGGAAAAAATTGAGGAAAAGTACAAGCCCAGGAAAGAAAAATTTATTACCCTCAATCCGCAGTATACGGAAGAACCGGCCATGGAAGCCCTTTTGAATAATTGGAAAGGCGCACCCCGGCAGTTAGATTTACTGCTTGCCTATTTGCATATCCTGCATACCGAAACGGAGGTATCTCAAACTGCCTTGCTGAAAAAAGCAGGCGCCACCGCTGCCCAGCTTAAAGGACTGGTTGAAAAAGGGATACTTTTCAGTGATACGCGGATCATTAACCGTTTGCCCAACGAATTACCAAGGGTTAATATTGATTTTTCTTTAAGTGCCGTTCAGGAAAAAGCATTCCGGGAGATAAAAGATTGTTTCAATTTTCATTCGGTGTGTCTTTTGCATGCGGTAACAGGAAGTGGTAAAACCCATATTTATATCCGGTTGATTGAAGAATACCTTGCAAAAGGAAAACAAGTGCTTTATCTCCTCCCCGAAATTGCCCTTACCACGCAAATCGTTCGCCGGCTTCAAAAGCATTTTGGAGGTTATCTTTCCGTTTATCACTCCAAATTCAACGACCAGGAAAAAGTGGAAATATGGAACCGCGTACGATCCGGTGAGGCAAAAATAATTTTAGGGGCAAGAAGTGCCATTTTTCTTCCATTTACTAACCTGGGGTTTATTGTGGTGGATGAAGAGCATGATGGTTCTTATAAGCAAAACGACCGATCGCCCAGATATAATGCACGCGATGCTGCTATTTATTATTCCTCTCTGTTTAATGCTAAACTTTTATTAGGCAGTGCAACCCCTTCCCTCGAAAGTTTCTATAATGCCCAAAATAATAAATTCGGCCTTGTGGAATTAACCGAAAGGTATGGCCATGTTGCATTGCCTGCCATTGAAATTATTAATGCCCGCCAGGTTGCCGTAAAAGGCAAACTCATGATATCGCCCCAGCTTCATCAGGCGATAGAAGAAACGGTAAGAGCTGATAAACAGGTTATACTATTTCAAAACAGGAGGGGATATAACCCGTATTTAATTTGCGCATCATGTGGTTATATACCCAAGTGCATTCATTGCGATGTATCGCTTACGCTGCATAAGAATACCAATAAGCTGCATTGCCACTATTGTGGAACCACCTATCCTAAGTTGGTTACCTGCCCCGCATGTGGAAGTAATACATGGCTGGAGAAAAATTTTGGAACAGAAAAAATTGAGGAATTGCTGGAGGAGGAATTTCCTGATTTTAAAGTGGCCAGGATGGATATCGACAGTGTGAAAGGAAAGCACGCCCACGATTTACTTATTCATCAGTTTGAACGACAGGATATTGATATCCTGGTAGGAACCCAAATGGTGGTGAAAGGGCTCGATTTTGAGAAGGTGCAACTGGTAGCCATCCTGGATGCAGATAGTTTGCTCAGTTTTGCCGATTTCAGGGTGAATGAACGGGCCTATCAGTTGATGGAACAGGTGAGCGGCAGGGCCGGGAGAAAATTTGAGCAGGGCAGGGTAATTATCCAGGCCATAAATGTGCAACACCCGGTGCTGGACATGGTGCGGGAGCATGATTTTCAAAAAATGGCCCATTTTGAATTACCCAACCGTAAACAATTTAATTACCCTCCATTTTCCAGGCTGATTAAATTGACATTAAAACATAAACAGCGGGAACTTCTCGATCGGGCGGCGAGTCAACTTGTAATCGAATTACAAATAAGTTTAAAAGATTGGGTGATTGGGCCAGCCATACCGCCAATTGGCAGGATCCGGGGGTTTTATCTTTCCGAAATATTGATAAAAATTCCCAAAACAGCAGGTAATAACCAGGGAATTAAAACAGCCATCCGGAATTGTATTAATTTACTCATTACCGAAAAACAGTTCCGGACTGTTCAGGTAATTGTTGATGTAGATCCCAATTAATATGCAAATTCAGGAATACGTTTCTCTAAGGCCGTTCAATACATTCGGGATAGATGTTCAGGCCCGGCGGTTTGCCCGATTTACTTCAGGCGAAAATTTGTTGGAAATATTAGATGAAAATTTTGGAACTCCTTTATTTTTAGGCGGAGGTAGCAATATCTTATTTACCCAACGGGTGGATGGTATTGTTTTAAAGAATGAAGTGGCGGGGATTTCGTTAATTGGCAGTGATGAAAATCATTACTTTGTTAAGGCAGGCGGAGGAGAGAAGTGGCACCGGTTGGTTATGTTTTGTGTAGAGAACAATTATGCAGGAGTAGAAAACATGGCCCTTATTCCCGGGAGTGTGGGAGCCTCACCCATGCAGAATATCGGGGCTTACGGGGTGGAGATAAAGGATGTTTTTTATGAATTGGAAGCGCTTCATTTAGGGGAAAGGCGGATTCAAAAATTTTCCAATAGCGATTGCCGGTTTGGGTACCGCGAAAGCATATTTAAATCTACCTATAAAAACCAGTTTGTTATTTTGAGCGTAACCTACAAACTGTCAAAAAAAGCCGTATTAAATACGGCCTATGGAGCCATTAAAGCTGAATTAGAAAAAATGAAGGTAGTGGAACCCTCTATACGGAATATTGCAGAAGCAGTAATCAAAATCAGAGAGTCGAAATTACCCGATCCTAAAAAGTTGGGTAATGCCGGTAGTTTTTTTAAAAACCCCGAAGTGGAAACGGAAACATTTAATTCCCTTCAGGTTCAGTTCCCCGGAATTATTGGTTACTCACTCCCCGGGAATAAGGTAAAACTCGCGGCAGGCTGGCTGATAGAGCAATGTGGATGGAAAGGATTCCGTGATGGAGATGCCGGGTGCCATGCCAACCAGGCATTGGTATTGGTGAATTTTGGTAATGCAAAGGGTAAAGATATTCTGTTGCTTAGTGAAAAGATTATTGATTCAGTGAAGAAAAAATTTGGAGTGCATCTTCAACGGGAGGTAAATGTATATTAAGTTTTTCCGGCTGTACCGGCCCGTGGCAAATCTTTTGTTTGGCTCAGTTCATGTATTATTGCAAATGTTCAGATTTAGGTAAAAACTGACCTATTGCAAAAATTTAAATAATCGGTCCGGCCTTTGGAGTTGCAGAGGTATTGTATTTACGGGGAATATTTTATTAAGAGGGATGCGTATTAATTCAGATCATCCGGATTCTCAAACTCACTTTCATCTTCTGCATGTTGCCCAAGGTTAAACATACTTCCCATCAGATCCTTAAATTCAATTTTCCCTTCTATATATTTTTTACTGATGAGGGAAAACGAGGCAAGGCCATGTAATACAAATTCCATCAGCAGGACATTCTCCAATTCATTTTCGGGAGAAAATTGTTTTCTCACCAGGGCATGGAGTCCGCTCACTTTATATAAGAGCAAAATTTTGTCTTCATCTTTTGTATTTAGAAATAGATCGAGGTGGTTACCAGCGTCAAACCAACTGGTAATGGCTTTGTATGGATTGCTGTCAGGTTCCCTCGATTTCTTTTTTTTAATGGTATCCGGATTAGGAAAATATTGAACAAACTGGGTGCGGATGGCTTTATTTAATAAATGAATGGCAACCTGGTAAGGTCCTTCCTGCTCGCCTTCATATACCAGTTCTATTTTGCCGGTAACCGAGGGAATAATTCCCATTAGATCGCTGATCCAAACCTGGGTCTCTTTTTCGCCGTTTATTAGGGCCCTTCTTTCTGCGGCACTAACTGCATTTTCATATGCTGCAATAGTAAGCCGGGTACTAACTCCGCTTTTCTTATCTACCAGCTCGCTTTCCCGGGCTTCGAAAGCTACCTGTTCAATGATCCGCCTAACGAGGTCGCTAATTTTCACTGACCTTATCTGTTCAGGCAAAAGGGCCGCTTCTTGTTGGGTAATTTCGAGCGCGGTTTCAATGCTTTTGGGATAATGCGTCAGTATCTGGCTTTCTATACGGTCTTTTAGTGGGGTGACAATGCTTCCCCGGTTGGTGTAGTCTTCCGGATTTGCCGTAAAAACAAACATCACATCGAGGGGTAAACGAAGTTTAAACCCGCGAATTTGAAGATCGCCTTCCTCCAAAATATTAAAAAGGGATACCTGGATTCTGGCCTGCAGGTCGGGGAGCTCGTTTATTACAAAGATGCAACGGTTACTTCTTGGGATAATACCATAATGAAGTACCTTTTCATCGGAAAGACTGAGTTTTAAATTAGCAGCTTTTATGGGGTCGATGTCTCCAATAAGATCGGCTACACTCACATCCGGCGTGGCCAATTTTTCGGCGTATCTCTCGTTTCGGTGAAGCCATTCAATGGGCGTGTTATCTCCTTTCACTGCAATTAAATCAATGGCATACTTCGATACCGGCTTCATCGGGTCGTCATTTATTTCACTTCCCGAAATTACCGGAATGTATTCATCAAGGAGGGAGGTCATCTGCCTGGCAATCCTCGTTTTTGCCTGTCCGCGTAAACCTAAAAATAAGATGTTATGGCGGCTCAACAAGGCCCTTTCGGTATCAGGAATTACCGAATCTTCATATCCCAGTATACCTGGAAATGGGTCTTCATGGATGGATAGCATTTTGATCAGGTTCACTCTGATCTCATCCTTTATGGAACGGTATGTATACCCTGTTTTTTTAAGTTGGCCTAAGGTGTGGATGCCAGTGTGGACGTTGTTCTTATTCATTGCTTTAGAGACTGAATACAGTCTTTTTCAGTATTACTTAAAATGAGGGAGGTGAATTGTCCCGGCGCCAAACCGGTTTGGTCAAGTTGGTTTAACAATTCCATGATTTCACCCCGTTTTGCATCGTCTGTTTCTTTAACAATGACCATCAGCGCAGAACCAAATTTGGCTTTTGCTTTTTCAACCCCATCTCTTACCTCTTTGAAACTTCCCCGGATCATTTGTCTGCAATCGGGACCTTCAAAAAAGTAACAACCTTCGCTGGATGCAATAATCGTAAAAGTCTTATCGCCTGCTATTTTTAGTCCTTGTTTATCTAATATTTTTTCAGATAACAATTTTGCCTGCTGCTGTTGCTGTATTTCTGAAATTAAGTTTCGGAGTTGCCGGCGGTCATCATCATTTTGTTTTTTGATGAGGAAATACCATATCCCGCTTGCCAAAATCACTCCCAGTAAAATCCCGGATATAAATTTCTTCATCCTAATTATTGTTGAAATGGATTAATATACCGTTTTGTTTTTCCCGCTTTCAAAATCTTTGAAAATAAATGCCCCCAGTTTATCGAGACTGGCGAAAAAAGCCTTGCCATGGTTGGCCTCGGTAAATTCCGACACAAACCTTTGTAAGTAGGGGTCGGTGGCAATCATAAAAGTGGTAACCGGTATTTTTAGTTTTTTACATTGCGTGGCAAGATTTAGGCATCGGTTAAAAATTTTGAGGTCAACCCCAAAGCTGTTTTTATAATATTTTGCCCCTATTTTCAGGCAGGTAGGTTTACCATCCGTAATCATAAAAATTTGCCGGTTTGGGTTTTTTCTTTTTCGGAGGATATCCATTGCCAGTTCTAAACCGGCCACTGTATTGGTGTGATACGGACCTACCTGGAGATAGGGAAGGTCTTTTACTTCAATGGTCCAGGCATCGTTTCCAAACACTACAATATCCAGGGTGTCTTTTGGATACCGGGTATGAATCAGTTCAGAAAGGGCCATCGCCACCTTTTTGGCCGGAGTAATCCTGTCCTCCCCATAAAGAATCATTGAGTGAGAAATGTCAATCATCAATACGGTTGAAGTTTGGGTTTTGAAATCTGTTTCTCTGATTTCGAGGTCGTCTTCTCCAAATCGGAAATCTTCAATTCCGTGGTTAATTTGAGCATTTCGAATAGATGCGGTAAAATCGATTTGTTCAATACTGTCGCCAAAACGGAATGGCCTGGTTTCGGGATTTATCTCATCACCCATTCCAGGTTTATTAATACGGTGGTTACCCTTCGTTGATTTTTTCAATTTTCCAAAGATATCTTCGAGGCTTTTCTGTCGGATTCCCTGTTCTGTTTTTCCTGTTATTTTAATTTCACCGGTTGGATTATTATCATTTATATAACCCTTGTCTTTAAGTTCCTCCAAAAAATCGCCAATGCCATAATCTTCATTGGTTAACTGGTATTGCTGGTCTAACTGGTTCAGCCATTGCATGGCCTCATTAAAATCGCCGGAGGTATAGGTAAGTAATTCCAAAAACAAATCGAGAAGTTGTTGAAATTTACTTTTATTAAGCGTGGAAGGATCAAAATGTTTAAACCGGAATCCCTGCATTACAGCAATTTAAACAATAACATAAAACGAGGCAATAAGTTGAGACTGGCAATTTTAAATATATTCATTTTGGGGCTTGAAATAAAGCAGGAGCGAAGGCTTTTAGCAATGCCGGGTAAATGCAGCAATTTCAGATACGGGTCGAATACCTTCAGCTACACCCCCTAATCCAACATTGAAAAAATGCCTCAAAAATAGGCGGAAGACAAGGTCTTTCTTCCGGGTACAGGTTTGAAATGAAGAGTAGTACTCGAAATTACAGCATGAAGAATATTTTCCAGGGACTAAAGTTCCTTCCGTCATTTTCCCCGGGGCTGTCGCCCCTTGCCCCCAGGTACAAAATAGATTTAAAAAAAGTTACTTCCAAAAATCGGGGCTGAATAAAATTCATTTTGACTGATTTTTTATTTCCTAATGTTCACTCATTGGTCTAAGACCTTTAGCTGCGCGCACTGACGCAGAAAAAAATGCCTCGAAAATAGGCGGAAGACAAGGTCTTTCTTCCGGGTACAGGTTTGAAATGAAGAGTAGTACTCGAAATTACAGCGT
>Ga0116193_1000957_pt1 | contig 25607 bp, 25 predicted proteins | sample AD_UKC115_MetaG_FD_89892 | JGI IMG/M metagenome (GOLD analysis project Ga0116193, IMG submission 89892) | Active sludge microbial communities of municipal wastewater-treating anaerobic digesters from Hong Kong - AD_UKC115_MetaG | ecosystem: Engineered > Bioreactor > Anaerobic > Digestate... | reverse complement strand
TATTACGGGAGAAACGATTTAAAGCGGTTGTTTTTCTTCTTAGGAACCACAATCATAGCTGCCGAAAAGTATAATCTCTGCTTATAACAAAACGAGTTAATCGCCTACCCAAAAAAAATGTTAGAGACAATAAAACAACTTTGAATCAAAACACTAAGGAGTTCATAAATGGCGTTTCACATTATTCCAGAAACTGGGGTCCCAGCAAAATGCCCCGCTAAGATGGGCAAATGTCCATACAAGGAGGAAACGCAACATTTTGACAACAAAAAAGAAGCAATGGAGTATTTTGAGAAAAGTATGAAAAACCGATCATTTAAATCAATGTATGAAGATTGGAATATGGCTCCAGACATAGCACGATTACAAATTCTTAATGAAATTGTCGATCTTCCAGGTCCTCCAGCGATTAAGAACAATTTTAGTTTAGCACTATCCAGGTTAGAGTACGCTAACACTGAGTTTTTTCAACATAAAAAAATCATCGCCAAAAATATTGAAGAGATGCTTCCATTGATTAAAAAGCAAATTGATGCTTTAGAAAAAAATAAAACACCAAATAATTTAGAAATTAAAGAATTGGTTGACAATTTTTACAACAATCTACAAAGTAATCTCGACAGAATGAAAGAGGGCAAAAATCCAATAATAATCAGAGATTCTAATGATGATTTCAATTTTATTAAGAAACCCAGCTCAAAAACATTAATGAAAGAATACAATGAGATTATTAATTCTCTGCCCCTAAGAAACAAAAGCACTATTTCACCATCGCCACCAACGGGCGTTAAAGAAATGTTTAAAACTTTTAACAAAGTTAAAACAAAAGAAACTTTCGAAAATAATACAAAAGCTTTTTCAGAGAGAATCAACCTCTGTTGGAACCATCGTAATGGTCAGAATAACGGGCATTTCACACGCGACCGAGTAGAGGAAGCAGTTAATCAAGTTTTCCCAGACGGTAAATTTTTTAGGAAAAAGTTCGGTGGGATTGATTATGCCTCGAATGAAGAGTATATTTCAAGGCTAAGAAAATTAATGACTGCAATGTCTGAAACTTTGGACTGATTATCGACTAGCTGTAGTAACACAGAGTTCAACTGTAGATTTTAAAATTTTGGAAAAGGTTTCAATGTATCATTTAAAGAAAAATGGCGATCCTGGTAAGTGTCGCGCCAAGACATCAGAATCATGCCCATTGAATTCTGAACATTATTCTACTATGGAAGCAGCCAGGAGGGCTACTGAAAAGAAAAATAGCGAAGACTATGTTGGACTAATCTCAATAGATTCAATGGGCCGAATGCTTCCACTGTCTCACTTGAGAAAATTTCCAAAAGATTTCGGGAAAGTCGCATATTTTTCTGATAAGGCTTTTGACAAAAAATTAATTGCGCCAATAGAAAATAGACATTGGAACAAACCGAATGGCGGACTATGGGTTTCACCATTATTAGAGGACAATGTTTCTGAGTGGTCTAAATGGACGCAGGAAGAAGCGTTTAGTTATAATAGCGTTTCGGATGCGTTCATTCAAGAGATTAATTTTCATGAAGATTCTAAAGTTCTAATGATTGATTCCCGTGAGGACTTCAACAAAATTATAGAAATCTATGGTATTGATAATGCTCCCTATGGGATTTCATCCAAAGTTTTTGATTTTGAGAAAATGAGTAAGGACTGGGACGTTGTTTGGCTTACTGACTCTGGTCAGTGGGAGACTCGTTACGATGAGGACGATAGAATAGCCGGCCCAAATTTATATGGCTGGGATTTAGAGTCAATGTTGGTTCTTAATAAGAATTGTATTATAAGTGCCGGCGAACAAGTCGTGCCAAAAAAATTCAAATCATATCTTGAGGAAGATGATCAGTTTAACTCAACAGAGGATTCGGATTTTTCGTTTAAAGAATACTTGAGAAACTTGCCCAAAAATTCTAATAATTGAGATGTTTCCAAAAACTATGTGATAGTATTGCCATAGTGTCACAAAATGCGAATAAAGTGTTACGGTAGCACCTCTGCCTTCCAAGCAGATAGCGCGGGTTCGACTCCCGCTATTCGCTCCATGTTTTGAAACACCCATAAGCAAAATCATTATGGGTGGATTAGATTGACTTAATGTTTTAGTTAGAAAAGTTTTTACCACTTTTCAGGAGTTAAAAATGACCAACGCTGTTAAATACCATATTTCAAAAACTCAGAAGCCTGGAGTTTGCCGAGCCAAAGAAGGTAGATGCCCATTGGGTAATGTTGAACACTTTGGAAATGAAAAATTGGCGTGGGAAGCCATCGAGAATAGCAACAAGATGGAAAACAATGGTTCTTTCAATAATGGTTTATTGAAAAAGAATGATGATTCTGTTTTTAATAAAGCCGTTAGTGTTCCAGATCGGAATGATACTGGTTTCACCAATATGCGGTTGGGCACTTGGGAGGCAAGAGATCTATCTCAGGTTAACGAAATTGACGGAATCCAGGTTGGAAAATTTATTAGCCAGGACGGCCGTAATGAGACAATTTATGCGCTCGCTTTCAATGAAGAAAAAAGTAACGAGTCTGGGCGCCAACCATTAAGATACATGCGTAATAATCGTTACGATGTTGATGCTATTCGTAACCGTTTTGTTAATACTCCCAGAAATGAATGGAATGGTCGTTTAGAGAACAGTTCAGACAATCGCCCATATTTTAACGAAAAAGACATTGTTTTAAGGGAAATCAATGAGGTTAATGTCACCGGCTATGAAGCCAATTTCGAAGATGAAAATGTTAAGGTTAGTTTTAAAAGGAAATTTGTGAAATATAGCCCTGTTTGGCCGACGAGCCCTAGAGAAATAGCCGGTGACTTAGAGGTTTCCTATACTGAAGTTGATAAGAAAACGGGAGATGTTATCACTAAAACAGAGAGATATAATGGACAGGTTCGTAAAGCTGAAATGTTAAAAATTAAAAACAGGGAATCTCAAATTAATTATGAAGTTTTGGCTATGCGCGCCAGTGCTTATTATAAGAAAGAAAGAGACAGCAGCGGCAGCGAAGAATTCTCTTATAATCAACATTATGAGAAGATCTCAAAACGGGTCAACTCAGCCTCCAAAGAAGAGTACTTAACGAAAATAGCTTCTAAATATGGAGTTCAAGATGTGTTGAGAAATGATGGTTCAGTTTTGAGAAGCGAGCGTTCCCAACCTGAGAAAGTTTTGACAATGAATTCGCGGTGGGCGAAGCTTGATGTTTATGATCGTGAGCATGAGTTCAAAGATTTGGATATTTTTGAGTTCACAGCCAAATACACGAAAAACTAATTGAAATCTGGGCTATACATTTAGCCCTCTGAGCGATATCAGCAATTCATAGTTATCCAAAAACAAAGCCGTTCAACGGTTCTTGACTTTTTAAAATTGTTGGTATAATATTACCGTGTAAGAAAAATTTATGCCTCTGTAGCTCAGCGGAAGAGCACCCAGCTTCTATCCGGGGTCGCGGGAGTTTGATCTTCCCCAGGGGCTCAAATAGTACGATAATTTCAAACAAAATTTATTTAAAAACTTAAACTTAGGAGATAACATGTCGTATGTTGATTTGAGAATTCACTTCAAAGATGAAGATGCAGACGGTTATACTGACCGAACCGCTAACTCTGTTGAACGATTGAACACTAATATTCCAAAAGATGAACTTGAGAAAATCGTGGTGGCCGCTTGTCAATCAGATCGTTGGCTGATCAATGTGACTCAGGCAATGACTGAGGCTATCTCTGATGGCTATGTAAAGGTTAAAGAAGATTTGTGAATGGTTTAAATACAAATTTCATTTATTTTTAAATTGAGATTGGGGAACCAAGATTGAATGGTTCCCCAATTTTTATGCCTTCTTAGCTCAGTTTGGTAGAGCGTTCACCTCGTAAGTGAAAGGCCAACGGTTCAATCCCGTTAGAAGGCTCTGGGAGAAGGAAACATGATTCGTTAGAATCGTCAGACAACACACACAACACCAGTTTTGTTCTCCCATGGAATACAACATGTGCTATACTTTGTTAAACAAGATTACGAAAGGAGTTCGACATGAACACTAAGACAAAAAATGTAGACAATATCCAGGCAGTTTGGACTAACATGTCCGCAACTGATCGTTTTGCTCTTTTGGGAAGCTCGGACGAGATTCTTGATCCCGCAGATCGCGCTAAGCTTATTAAACTGTTGGACAAGCTGGGCCCGCAGTGGAGAAAGTCGTTTCATTAGAAACAACAGTAATTACTATTTTGGTTAAAAAGAATAGGCTGAGAAGTTTTGATTACTTCTTGGCCTATTCTTCATCTTAGGGTATCTATTATTTTTTGATTCTTTGTGTCAAGATTATAAAGAATCACATCTAGTTGAGCACAAAGCGGCAATCGTCCACACGCAATTAAATTATCTTCATTTGGATCAACTGAAACAAGTTCCGAACAATCATTATTGCACCCAGTACGAATTCGGTGAACACGATTTATCAAGTTATCCAATGGGCCATCAATTAGTTTCATCAACGGTTTCCAACATGTAATTTTCCAGACAATAAGAAAAAGTCTATATTTAATTCTATTGGTTAACGGCTGTTGGAAACTCTCATAAAATTCGGTTGTCTTGTCCTCTCTTGGACAATACCGATACATTTTCCTCGTGTATGTTTTCATTTTATGATTATACCATATCATATGGTTTTTGATATTTTTGTTTTTGTACTGGAAAGTGAATTCAGTCTCATCAAGCAGAAACATCAATCCACATTGGTAAGATCAAGTACATAAATAGTAACAATAACTATTGTTGAAAAGGAAACCAATGTCAAATTTTTCACAGAAGCCGTTAGTGTTTGGGAGTCTAACTGGGCATAGGGCTTTCGCTGTAAAAAATAACATGTTACAAGCCCTATATTCGGCGGACGTTTTCAAAGAGAGCGGAAATCAAGGTCACTGTTTACGTACAAAATTCTCATATATTAGCGACCGGCAAAGAAAATCTTTGGGAATAAACAAACATGTTGTCGGCCAAAAGGATTGTTCATGCGGTTTCTATGCTTATTTTGAAAATACCAATAATAAACATACCGCCCCTGGAGACATTGAAGCAATAATCAGAGGTTATGGAACAACAACTCTTGGGCGGAAAGGTTTTCGTTCTGAGAAGGCGGATCTAATTGCCCTGGTACGCCCAGAGCCAATTTCCGCAAGGTTCAAGAAAATTCCAAGAAAATATGAATACAAGTTGGCCAAACTTATTCACCATTCAATTATCATATTGTCTATGGCACTTGGTGTTATTATGATTCTACAGTTACAGCTTAATTTTTTAGCCCTTGGCGCGTATCTTCTTGTAATATTTTTAGCTAACTTTCTACTTGTTCCACTTTCTTTCAAACTTGTTAATATGGTTGTAGAGCCACCCGTTATTGATTTTGATATACTGAAACAAAATTATCCAAATGTCCCAGTTTTTGATTCTATGGAAGAAGCGATGGATCTTAATAAGCTTGATAACTATGAAGATTTTGAAAAACTAACTCAAATACCTAACAATTGAGCCGCGTTTCTTGTACTGTGTTCATCAGCGATACTAAATATTTGTTATTTGCGATTTGAGACCAGCTCTCCATTTTTAGTTAGAGATTAACTTGTAATCTTCAATTGGGAGTAAAAATGCAGACAACCTCTATAGTATGGCACATTACTGAAAACGGTCCCTCTCGCTGTAAGGCAATCAGCCCAGCTTCATGTCCATTCAAAAACAGTGATGGAACTGACTCTACTCATTATGTCAACGGAGTAAAAGCAATGGAGGTTTATCTCGAGCAAGAGAAGAACAATAATGAAACATTTACTGTTCTTTCAAAAAAGAGCAAAACGGTGGAAGGAACTCCGACAAACAGCGAAATAGTTCCCAAAATTTCTGAAGATTGGAAATCATTCAGTAATGAATCTTGGTACAAGAAACATGGATATGGACTATTTACGTCTGAAAACATCGAATATGCAATGCAAGAATTCATTGCCAATAATCCCGATTACGAGAAAGAAGTTGAAGATTACTATGTGAGACCATTCTGGAAAACTTCAAGTTCTTTAGAGATCGCTAAAACCGATAATAACGGCACCCCAGAAGATGATTATGAATTAGCATCAAAAATTTATAATGACGCGATTCGTAAAGCCAAATACCTCAAGAATAATAATTTCTATACTAACAAGAGCCCCGGTTACATGGGCGCAGAGAAACTAATCGGTTCCAAATATCAAGAATATGAAACTATAACAAAAACTCAGAAGAAAAGGTTTGTTACTGATGATTTTAAAAAACTTCAGAAAGAGGGAATCCTTCCGGGACAATTAGTTTCCAAGAACAATGTTGATCCCAACGCTTCTAATCTTGTTTTGACACAGAGAAATGGAGAAGTTACTGTTCATCACATTGTTCCAGACAGTGCTTTAGCTGATCGTGATGATCGGCGCAATTTCGGCCGCGGTTGGCTTAAGGATGGTTACTCGGCTGACCGCGAGCTTTTGAGAGAAATTTCAAGCTCATATAATTTCTATGGCTCCAACGCAATGGTTGACTATTTCAACGCTAAAACAAATGTGAATGTCGAGACTTCTACTTACTCCGATTGGATGAGATACAAAGAATTTAAGTGAACAATACATAAAAATAAAACTTTTGATACACGATTATTACGCCAAGTCGAAACTAAAAACCCCGCTGGACCAATAAAACAAATCATTAAAATTTTAAACAACCTTGAGGAAAGTTATGAAATTTCACGTTAATCCTGAAACTGGAGAAGCAGGTCGTTGCACTGCACAACCGGGAAACTGCAAATTTGGAGCTCAGACATTGCACTTTAAAAACAAAGAAGCCGCAATGGAAGCTTTTGAACTTTCAATGGAAGGTGAAATATTTTCCAATAAGAAAGATCTTGCGAGTAAGCAAAAAAGAATCAAAGAAGTAGAAAATAATCCCAATTTGGATCTTAACCCGTTAGAGTCCATTGAATTGGATGAAATTCCAGAATCTTTATTGGTCATCCGTTGGTGATTTTCAATGCCGCTTATGACCTCACTGTTCTTGAACAACAAGCAGAATATTACGGTCTTCCAACTTTGCGTAAGGAGATTAGACACAATAGTGCGGGACTGGTATTTTGATGGCCGATATGCAGGCTTGAATCATTCGGCTGCTTATGAGTACGCAACTATATGGGATGATATTTCTGGGCGAATGATACAAAAAGAGGACAATGATTCAAATTTTGTTTTCAATTATGAAGCCGAACAAGTAAAGCTTCTCAACGATTATTTATCCGGAAAAATTATTGCCGACAATAGGGAAATAGAATAACAGTTTTAGCGAGTTGATTGCTCAACAGAATGGCGTTATTCTTCTCCCCCTCGTTTCCTAAAGTCGAACGAATTTTCGATTGAATATTAAAATTTTAGGCTTAAAATCTTCAATTTTCGATCATTTCAAACTGATAGTTAAAAATTAACGGAAAATTTATTTCTTCAAAAAATTCCGTTAGAAACAGAAGCTACCACACGGTTTCCGTTTGTGAAACAGAAAGTTGTTGAAATGAACAAGAATGAAAAGCAGGCCACAAAATATATAGCTGAATTCTCACTTGATAAGATTAATCCAAGAAAAAAACAAACGAGAATTTATTCTAAAGAAACTGACAAAGTTTTACAAAAAATGATTGAAGAATTCGGCTTCGTAGAGCCAATCATTTTAGACAAAGAATACAACATTGTTCATGGACAACACCGTTATCTGATCGCTAAGAAAATGAAGCTTGAAACTGTTCCAGTCATTATTGCCAATAAAGTAAGTAATGATGATGGAACAACAGGACTTTATGGGCTACTCGCTGATCGTATGGTCGAGTGGAACAAATGGGAGTATCCAACAACTGACAGTATTCTCAAAAAAGTTGACGGAGGGTTAAAGAAAGAAAAAATTCTTGATTTTGAAACCACTTCTGAAAAGGGGGATTGGCGGGAAACAGCCAAAACAATTGGCTGGTACATTCAAATCATTCCCAAGAACCTATCTGCTTCTAATGTCACTCTTGATCGCCTCGCGGGATTACTAACTAAACAATTGGCTGGAAAGTATCAGTTCGATGATGCTCAATTGTTATTCATTGAAGCATTACGAGAAGAGCTTGAAGAAGTGCGTGCTGAACGAATTCGCCGTGGGGAACTGGACGGTGGAGCTGAAGAAAAACTTTCTCGACACCGCCGAGAAGAATCATCGCTTTTAGAAGCCGGCGAAAAAATAGCGAAAAAAGAAGGCAAAAAATTCTTGGAAGAAGATATTAACGAAGCCGGTGAAACTGTGAGGAAGTTCTCCGCTGAGAAAGAATTTAAGTATTTGATAAATGAGCAGGCAAAACTGGATGCCACCGCGCAGAAACAAATCACGAAACCTTCAGATATGGTCTTTAAAGATGCTGCGGATGGCAAAATGATGTCTTTGCCAACTTTTGTTATGTTTGCTACAACTTTTGGTAACAAGACAAAAGAAGAAGCCACTAAATATTACAATGGTTCACTTGTTGGCGAATTCAATAAATATTGTCGTGAGATTATTGATAAAAACCCCAAAGTTGATCCAGATAAATCGAACAAAGTTTCGAACAATATTGAAGAATCCGTTGATCCCAAAGATGGAGCGAATTAAGAATGGACCCAATTTATATCCCCTCCCGTGGGCGTTACAAAACTATTTCAACTCATAAACATTTTGATCGTTGTGGAATGAAAGAATGGTACTATGTCGTGGAGAAATTCGACTACATCAACTATGTCCACGCCCTTGAAGAACAGGGTATTGAAGACGCCTCCTTCCATGTTATTCCATTCGACACTTCAATATTCAAAGAACCATACGACGCTGAAACCAACCCTCTTGGCTTCCAATATTTGGATGATTTGGGATGGAAGCCTGGTTTAACGACTGGCCCTGGGCCTGCGCGTAACGCTATTCATCAAATTGCTAAAGAACGAGGTTTAGAGCACTATTATATGATGGATGATGACATCGTTGGTTTCCAGATCGATGCTTTTCATTGCCGTAAAGGAGTTTACACTCAAGCCCGAAAAAACAAAAACGAAGATGAAAGATTGAATATTGTTAAAGTGTTTGAACTTTTTGAACGACTTTTAGATAAATATGACAACATTGGACACGCAGAATTTGAAAAATCTGGAATGGCTATGAATCATCGCCAGAATAAACATTTCTCGAAAAACTGTAAAACTTATTCGTGCATTCGTATTCGAACTGATTTAGATATTCCATGGCGCAGTCGTTGGAACGATGATGTGGTTTTTTCCTTAGATGCGGAGAAGCGTGGTTATGTAAATGTTTCGAGTAAGATTATTGCTTATGCGACTCCCGATTCTCAACAGCAAGCTGGTGGAATGACTGAAGCGTTCAAAGAGGTTGGAACTATTGATAAAGTGAGTTATCTTGTCAAGGCTCATCCCGATGTCTCTAAGCTGACTTTGCTATACGGTCGCTTACATCATCAAGTTTCATATGGTCGGTTCAAACAGCCGCTGGTTTTGAAGGATGATGTTTCCCTGGACGATTTAGTTTACGATTTAGATGATTTGGGAATTGAACAAATCTGAAATATTTCATAACTGACGCAATGAGAAAAATTTGCTTTGCCCCTCGATTCCGTTTTGATATTATTGATCTAATGTGACAAGGGTCTCAATTTCAAGGATTGGAATAATGATGAAAAACTTTTAATTAGCTTGGCTTCAGCCTCAATGATTGTTGTGATGTCTCCAGCGATTTCAGACGCCGCTCCAGCTCCCCGTTCTTTCAAAAACTGCACTGAAATGAACAAAATGTTTCCACATGGTGTCGCTCGCGTTGGAGCTACTGACAAAACAACTGGAAGCAAAGTGACAAATTTTGTTGTTAAGCCTAAATGGTATCAACTTAACAAATCGAAAGATCGCGACGGCGACGGTGTTGCCTGCGAAAAGAAATGACCTCTTTTTGTCAAAAGTTATCAGGGTAGTGATTGAACCCAGCGCACAAAGTAAGAGAAAGCCCATGTTCACAAATTGGGTTCAATGCGTTTAACGCTTTTGGAAATTTTTCAAAGTCATTGTTCACATCTGATTCAATAACCAGATGTCCATGCGTAGCAATATAATTAGCTGCAATTTCGTCATTTGGGAAAACAACTTTAATCATTGAAGCTTGAGTTTTACGCCAGTTCCAGCCTCCGTAATTGGAAATCCAAATCACTAATTCTTCTTGATTGTTCATTTTTCCTACTTGATTGTTGATTGATTAATTCAGTTGCTTCAGAAAATTGTATCATGCGGCTTTGTTAATGGCAATGATTTTCAAAAGTTTTGTGACTTTGTTCACTATTTGCGATTTTATGCGCTGTTGGTGTTATTTTTGATGATATTCTTAACTGTAGTAGCGAAAAATATAGCGCAGTTAAATTAAGGAGTGATCACAAGTATGTCAAGCAACATTATCAAGCAACATTATCAAGAAAATTTCGAACATATTCAAATCAGTTGAGGTGAATCCAGATGAGATTAATCCGAATGTGAAATATGGACTTTCGGGACGCCATTCTCTTCCAAGAGAAGTTCTTCATCATGGAAATTTCAACAAGTTGTTTTAATTTTTGAATTAGGTGATATTTTAGAAACATTCGAACAATCGTTCGAATGTTTCTAAGCTTACAACAAACTTTTCTTTTGGGAGAAATTTGACATTATTTGTTTAATAAAGTAACATTTTCTTATTGCGCCTATAGCTCAGCTGGTTAGAGCAGACGACTCATAATCGTCCGGCCGCAGGTTCAAGTCCTGCTGGGCGCACTTTAAAAATAAATAACAACCGAAAAAGGGATTCCAGTAGGGTTCGGCAAACCAATATCCCTGCGCTACTTGAAAGCAAGACACAGGTGAGTTCAAGATGTTATTCTCACGCTAATTGTTAGGCCGAACGCACAAAACATAATCCGTTAAAAAGAAGGAAACCGCAATGACTGTTGAGATTTTCAATTTAAGAGAAGAAACCGGTTCTCGTGAAGACTATTGGGTACTCGGTTCTTTTGCAATTGATTTTCAAAACGGGTTCACTTCAAAATCATTGGAGCTTGAACTACTTGATAAAACAAACGATTCTCGATTTTTTGAGATGATTGACTTTAACCTCATGTGCGGAAATGTTTCGGTCACTACAAACAAGGTTATTTCAACTCGACAAGATTTTGACGAGTTTTTAGAGTTTTTGGTCGATTATTAACTGCCCAAAAATCGCTTACATTTAATCGCTCTACAGGTTCGTTAATGCCGCGACCGTAGAGCGATTTTTTGTTATTTACGACAAATTTTTGTAAAAACCTAGGTTTAGGTATCGTTATACCTCCGCTAACAAAAAAGTGATATTTTTGGCTCCAGATGAACTTAATAAGAAAATCAAGTAGAATACTTTTTTTAAAAAGATTGGCCACAAAAAATGTTTGAAAACCTCAAAAAGAATTTAGTTCATTTTGTAAATCTCCATTCTAAGTTATTCACCGTGTCAATGGTGTCAATAATTCTTGTTGTCGGGATCGCGTTACAGAATGGTGCCCCCATACAGCTAGTTGTTTCAGGCGTTTTCTTAGTTCTCTGCGGAGTATTCGCTTTCATGAACGCAAGATTATTGCTGAAGGCCGCGGCAGCAATTGGAATGACATTGTTCGCAACTGACATGTCTCTGAAAGTTGGCTTCTTAAGTGCTCCACAGTCTAACATTGCTTTAATCTGGTCGAGTGCTCATTTATTCCTTCTTCTTCTGTTGTTAACTTACAGTTATATTTCAATTGGCTATAAATCTCGCTGGATTGGAATTTTCTTGGCGCAGTTCTTTTTTCTGATAACTACAAGCGCTCTGGGAGTAACGATTGGACTAGGTATAAGTGTTTTTATCGGCTTTTCTTTGGGTGTTCTTGTATTCTTAACTTATACTCGTTGGATCAGTTTGTTCTTTCTTTCGCGTGCGATTTTTCCAGAAAACACAGTTAAAGATGGGTTTGACGAAAAGCTAATGTTTTGGTGTAATAAAACTGATTGGAATGTTCGAAAGTTTGTTCGAAATAGCAAAACCGAGACAACAACCTACATGGTTTGGAACAACAACCACTGCTATGTTTTATATCCAATTAACATGGAAGAAAAATTTGACGAAAAACTTTCTAAAAAACATGCTAGCTTAACTTATCTGAACAAGAATATTAATCCATGGTTACTTTATCAAACAAAAAAGAATCTACCTTTATGGCGATCTGGAAACGCTCCAATGATGTTAGTTCTTTTTGATAACGACTCAGTAAACGGAAGAACAGCCGAGGCCATTGGCGTTTCGATTCCAGATTCTCAAAAGAAGATCCCAGTTGGTATCCAACCCGGAAAAAATTTCATGACCAGTAAGAAGAACCCCCTTGATTCAATTGATGAGAAGTTTGGAAAATACCTGCCAACCTTGAGCAAAAAAAACTTAAAAGCATTAGACTCTTTTGGTCGATCTGGGAAAAGTGAATATTTGGATGATAACGACAATTTAAACAACAACAATGTAAGCGCGGACGATTCAGCTTTTGATAAGAACCGCAACTCCAACCCCAAGATTGTTGAGTCCGTTGAAATCAAAACAAACGGCAAAAAACGAAGCCCGAACGCGAAGAAAAAATAAGATATTCAAGAAGCGCCAACTAATAATCAACAATGGAAAGTTTGCGGTAGAATATTCTTATGGCAGAATTTGTTCACTTACATAATCATTCGGATATTGGCTCAACCTTAGATGGGTTTGGCAAACTTTCAGAATATGTTAACCGCGTTGTTGACATAGGGCAAAAAGCTATTGGTATCTCAGACCATGGAACCACTTTTGGTGTTTATTCGCTCATGAAAAAAGCGCAAGAAGCAGGAATTGTAGGTATTCCCGGTTGTGAATTCTACCTCGCTCCACAAAACCCACTCGGATCAAAAGTTAAGAAATCAGTGTTCTACGGACCAAACGGTCAAAAAGCTCCGCAGTTTGATGTTAGTAGTAATGGCGCCTATACCCATATGACTATTTGGGCGATTAATGACGCTGGTTTAAAAAATCTTTTCAAGCTTTCGACATTAAGTAACGAACCAGAAAGATTCTACCAGAAACCAAGAATTGACTTTGATTTAATTGCTGAATATTCAGATGGATTAATTGCCGCGACTGGATGTCCATCTTCTGAAATCAGTACGCGTTTTCTCCTCAATCAAGATAAGAAAGCTTACGAGTACGCTAATCGGCTAAAAGAAGTTTTCGGAGAACGCCTCTATGTCGAGATCATGGATCATTCCATGAACATCAATCTTGAGCGGCGATTGCTTCCAAAACAATTAGAGTTGGCAAAGAAAATGAATCTTCCGTTGTTGGCAACCAACGACGCTCATTACACTTTGGCAAACGAAAGCCTCCATCATGAAGAAATGCTTTGTTCTCAAAGTGGTTCTAGGATGAGCGATGGCCGTTTTGAAGAAGGTGGAACTAGGTTTGCTTTCGAAGGTAATCAATATTATTTGAAAACAGCCGATGAGATGGCCGAAATTTTCCCCGAGGAAGATTTTCCCGGAGCCTTGTCTAATACTCTTCTTATTGCCGAAATGGCTCAAGATTTGAAGTTATCTTATGATCCATCTTTGAAACCGAAGATTAAAATTCCTGATGGTTATGATGAAGTTTCATACTTTAAACATTTAATTAAAGTTGGTCGAGACGCGAGGTATGGCGACGCTGACGCCGAACTCATGAGAGAAGTTAACAAAAGAATCAAAAAAGAGTTTGAGGTTATCAACTCTTCGAACTTTGTTGGGTATATGCTTACGGTTCATGAATATTTAAATTGGGCGAAGGAAGAATTTTCTCTAAGAGACGCAAATGACGAAATAATTGCCTCTGCAATCGGCGCCGGTAGGGGCTGTTTTCTTCCTGGAAACAGTATTTTTATACGGGGTGGCCGCGGACGAATAAACATTGAAAATATTAAAGAAGGTACTTCAGTTAGAACTCATGATGGAACTCTTCAAAAAGTTGAAGAGGTAATGAAGTTTGATGTTACTGACGATGAGTGTGTAGAAATTAACCTATCTAATGGAGAGACAATTAGATGCACATCGGATCATAAAATTTTCTTAGAGAATGTTGGCTTTGTCGAAGCACGTACTCTTAAGATTGGGAATGTTTTGTTGGGCGCTAAAAAATCTCATGAACTGATTGAAACCAATTGTGAAGAATGTGGAACAGAAGTTAAGTTTTGCAGAAAGGACTTTTTGGAAAGAACAGAAAAGAAACCATATAAAAAATCTAATGAAATTCTGTGTACTCAATGCACAAACCAAATTTTAAAAAATCATCCTAATATAGCGGCTGGGCTAGCAAAAGGCTCTTTAAGAAACAAAGATTCCGATGTTAAGGAGAAAAATCGGAAAACTCAACTTAAACTTTGGGAAAATAATGAATATAGAGCTTATAGAACTGAAATCATGAAAGCGTTTAGCAAAACAGAGAAATTTAGAAGTGCTTGTCGTGAACGCAACAAAATCCGTTATTCAGACATTAATGAGCTTGATAAACTTTCTAAAATCGGAAATAACAAACTTAACACAAATTATGGATACAAGAATGGATATTTTAATTCTGAAAGAATTGGTGATGAAATTTATTATGCTTCATCATATGAGCTCAAAGCTTTGAATATTTTTGAAACAAATTCTGACATTCTTTATTTTGAACGATGTAAAACATTAATAGAATATTCTGACGAAAATAGTGTTAAAAGAATCTATATTCCAGATTTCTTCTTAGTTATGGAAGACGGAACTCGAAAAATTATTGAAATAAAAGCCAAGTGGCAAACTACCGAAAAAAGAACAAAATTAAAATTGGCTTCGGCGCGAAAATATTTTGAAAATTTGGGGTATGGTTTTGAAGTGTGGACAGAAAAAGAGCTTGAAGAAAAAAATGATTTAATTCACAACAAAATTGAAGTAACTGGAATTCGTAATTTTAAGTATACTGGAAAAGTGTATGACATTCATGTTGAAAATGTCCACAATTATACTGTTGGCGGAGTAACCGTTCATAACTCAATTGGAGGTTCCATTATTGCTTATTTGTTGGGAATTTCTGAACTTGATCCGATCAAATATAACTTGATTTTCGAAAGATTTCTTTCCGCTGGCCGTGGTGATACATACCGTTTAACTTACGATGATGGCACTACTGAAGAAATCGTTGTTTCAACTGAAAAAACAATTGAGACAGAAAATGGAACCGAAAAGAAATATATTCACCAATTAACGTTAGGCGAAAAAGTTATTTTCGAAAAAACTGACGACGAGAGTTCTCGGGGCTCACTTGATGCGGAAACAGAGTTGGTTGATAAGAAATTAGATGCAGATAATATCTCTAAAAAAGATGGAAAACCCGTTTCTGAGGAGTCTACGGAAAATACTAATAAGAAAATTGATAAAACATCTGTTGTGGGAGAGAAACCACCAAAGGATAGAGTTAATATTCCACTTCCCCCATATGAACCAGCCGAATTAACCGATCTTGATTCTGTGCCGTTTTGATAATTTCAAAATTGTAATCCATAAAATAGGAGAATTCGCTCACATGAAAGAATATAACAGAAAACATCTACGTTTTTGGTATATGTTTTTTAAACATGACCACGAATCTCGTTATTTGTTTTTGAGAAACATTTCTCTATTCTTTTTCTTGATTAGTTTAATTGTTTCAATTTTCTCTGAAAACATTCTTTTCTTAGGCGTGGCTTTTTGTTTTGTTGTTATTTCAATGATTTTATCAATCATGATTTTCAAAGCACCAGAAATGGACGAAATTGAATTCTTGGCCGATTTATATAAATGGACTCCAGAGAATAAAGAAAGATTAAAAAACAACCTTTTGTTTTTAAAAGAACAAGAAAACAATAATGATAGCAACATAGTGAATACCAATGTGAATATTCCTCGGGAACAACTTTCCAAAGATGAACTTTTAAAAGCACTGAATGAAATTCCAGATTGGAGAACTGAGGTTGATTCTCCAGAGGTGACTTCCATTGATGAGGATTGGCTAACTCACGGTTGGGCTTTGGTTCCAGACTCAATTGACAATCTAATAAATAACGAGATTAATAATTACTACGCAAAACTGAAATTCTTAGTGGACCCTCTCTCAGAGCTCCGTGCGGAGTTTTTCGAACAAATGTGTGATAAAGTTTTGAGCAAAATTGATAATGATTTAAATAAAATTCCAAATGATTCGACTTTAATAAACGACTCGAAAATTGTAATTGAAATTCTAAATAGTTTTAAAACTAATAATTTTGAAAAACTCATAAACGAAATGGACACAATAACGAATTATCCTTTTTTGATAGATTCGTTATTGAGAACGTTAGCTGCACTTGAAAATTAATGATAATCAAAAAACCGCCAATAATCTTCCCCTCATTAGATCCAAAGAAAACTATTATTCCCATGTGGTTACTGGTTATAATGGGATTAGCTGTGTTTTCAATACTTTGTGGAACTTTTGGGCAATTTGTTTTCTCATTTTTTCTGGATTATAACTGGTTTATTAAAACAATTGTTTTTATTGCTTTAAGTGGCTTTATATTTTATGTTTCCGTATGGACTCCCTGTTTTCTTGAATATGTTCTCCAATATTCAAGAATGAGCAGACTAATTTCCCAAGAAGAAAAAGCTCCAAGAAAAATTCAAAGAAAAACCAGATAGAATAATTTTATGAATGATACCCATATTGAACTTTACAAGAAATACCGCCCCAACAGATGGAAGGGCTTAGTTGGACAACAAAAAACCGCAAGGTCGCTTCAAGCCGCAATTAAAGCCAACAAAGTTCCAACAGCTTACATTTTTTCGGGAGAACGAGGTTGCGGAAAAACGACCTCCGCTATGATTCTTGCTAAAGCAATCAATTGTTTGGATCCCATTGTTGAAACAGCTGATCCATGTAACAAATGCGATGTCTGTGTGTCCATTGACGATGGCTCACAAATCGGTGTAACTTATTTTTCCGCTGCTCAGAAATCGGGCGTTGACGATATGCGTGATTTAGTAAACCAGGCGCGATTGTCAACACCATTAAAGAGGCAAGTTTTTATCATTGATGAGATTCATAACCTACGCGGCGGCAAAGGTTTCGAGGCACTGCTGATCCCACTTGAGGAAAAAACAATGCCAGCTTTGTTTATTTTTTGCACTACTGAGATTGAAAAAGTTCCAGAGACAATTCTTTCCAGAATTCAAGCTCGTAGGTTCAATCTTGTTCCCGCTGAAACCATGAATAAGTATGTTCGGTACATTCTTCAGAAAGAAAACACTGAGCTTGACGATGAGGCTATTCAAGCCGCTGTGCGGAATGGACGTGGAAGCGTTAGGGACACTCTGACTGCTTTAGAGTCAATTATGGAAACCGGAGATTACAATATCTCTCAAGAGGGAGAACTATTGAAAGCGTTTTCCAGTTTAGACTCAAGCGAAGTTTTGAAAATTGTCGCTCAATCTATTGCTGATGGCCAAGATGGAAGAATTATGGCCGAACAAATGTTCGAAGATTTAAGAGACATTCTTCTAGTTGCTTCTGGAGTGTCTGGTGAACTTGTTGGCGCTATTCCAGTTGATGATCCAGTTAGTGTAGCTAAGGGGCTCCGCGGAAAAATGGGAATATTTTTCGCTTTGGAGGAGATCGGAGACGCGATTAATCAGATTTCTTCCGGCGGCGATGCTCGTATTCATTTTGAAATTGGCTTAATCAAAAGTATTGAAAAACTTAAAAAACTTAAAAAAGCACAAGAGGCGAGAGCTTAAGGAAACTTAACTCAAAGATCATGGCGTTTTTCGCACCATTCCTTTTTGTTGTTAAAGTATTGATTTTTTCGAAAATTTGTTCTAAAATGTTAGAAAATTAACTATTGTTTAAACAAGGACCGCAATAATGACAAAATTCCATGTAAACTCGGAAACGGGAGAATCTGGAGTATGTCGCGCCCGAAAACAATGTAGGTATGGAAATAATACTCCACATTTTTCTACAGAAAACGAAGCGTTGGACCATTGGGCTTCCACCCAATTCACTGAAGCAGATAAACTAACTGGCCGCCAAAAAGGAATAGTTTTATCAGACATTGACGGAACATTATTGAAATCAAGCTTAGTGCTCAACAACGCAGTTGAATTACATGACCATGGAGTATTGAAACTGGGGCGCCTGCCTAACCAATGGCGCAAAGACATGAAAAACGAAAAAGTAATTGTGCGTTTAGCCGAAGCTTATCGTAAAGCAATTACTGGGCGTTCACCCGATGAATTGTATCCATACAAAACTTTGAGAAATCTTTTAGAAAATGATAAGAGTTTTTACAGTGCTATTCGTATTTTGAAACAATATAAAGAAAACGGTCATGAAGTCGTTCTCATTTCGGGCAGTCCAAGTTTTCTTGTGAAACCGTTAGCGGATCATTTTGGGTTCAAATATTATGCTTCAGAATATGTCGAAAACAAAGATGGATTCACTGGAGAAATCATCCTTAGAGCTGGTTCCAATGCTAAACAAGAAGTCTTGGACAGTTTAAACCTTCATAAATATGATCGTATTGTAGCTCTTGGTGACACCGCCTCGGATGCTCCATTATTTAAAGCGGCTGATCATTCAATCCTTGTTGATCCTTCCGAGGAAACAATACAAAATTTGGAAAAACAAAAAGTCAAAATTGATAAAATCATTCGTAACTGATTTCCATTTATATACAAATACATCACCTACTTAGTTCAGATATTCAATCTTGAAAACTCATAAGATTGGGTAAAATGTTCTAATGGAAGAAAAAGTAGTTAAACGATTGGTCGGCATTGAAGTTATCAAACCTGGGTCAAACCCAGATGTTGACTCGGACTTCATGACAGAAATTCGAGAAAAAGTTGTAGACCATGTTGAAGAACTAAACGGCCGTGGACACGTTGCCAACATTGTTACTTTTCAAACTCTCGCCGCCAAAGCTGCTTTTAAAGAAATGTGCAAAATTTATAGTATTCCTTTTGCTCAAGCTAACAAAGTAACTAAAATGATTCCCGGTCCAGTATCGGGAGTTAACATTACATTCTCCGACATTTTTAATCCCGATTCTCCCAGGTACAATGAGGCGACTGATTTTCGTAATGCTGTTTCCGGCGAAGAATGGAAAGAAGTAATTGCTGGTTCATTGGCTATTGAAGGTAGAATCAAATCCAGTGGCGTTCATCCATGTGGAATTATCATGTCAAGTAAACCTCTCGACTCTGTGGTTCCATTACATGTGCGCCAATCAGACTCGAAATTGATTTCACAGTGGACTTATCCAGAACTTGAAGAAATGGGTTTAATCAAGTTCGATTTCCTTGGCCTTGATACTGTCGATTTGATTATGAATTCTGTTCGATATATTGGCCGCAACGGAAAACAAGCTCCAAGTATGACAAAATTGATACATGGAGACCTCCAAGATAAAAAAACCCTTGATTTGTTTGGCCGTGGTGACACTATTGGCATTTTTCAATTCAGCGAAGAATTCGTTCGAGATTTATTTAAACGAATGAAACCCGACTCAGTGATCGATTTGGCTATTACTACTGCTCTATGTCGACCTGGTCCAATGGGTATGAAGTCACATGTTAAGTTTGCTGATCGTAAAGCAGGTAGAGAAAAAATTGAATTCCCAATTCATCCAGACTTCAAGGGAACGGTTCTTGAAGAAATTCTTGAGCCGACTCTCTCTCTAATTGTTTTTCAAGAGCAAATCCTTGAGATTTCAAACAAAATCGGTGGAATGACTCTACAAGAGGGCGATAATCTCCGCAAGGCAATGGGTAAAAAAGACCGCGAGAAAATGAAAAAAATGAAAACGGTTTTCATGGATGGCGGGCTAAAGAACGGTTACACTGATGAATCATTAAAAGCACTATGGGAAACGATGGCCATCTTTGCAGAATATGGGTTCAACCGCTGTTTGCACGGTCGTACTCTCGTTAACATTGAGGGTGAGGGAAAAATCACTTTAGATGAGTTGTTTAAAAAACAAGAAGAAAACCCGAATGAAAAAATCAACGTTTTGTCAATGTTCGAGGATGGAAGCTTAAAATATCACAAAGTTAAAAATGTAACAAAAAGCGGCCGCAAACCATTATTCACAATAAAAACCGAAAGCGGCAAACGAATTCGACTAACTAAAGAACATAGAATGTTAACCACTGGCGGGTATGGAACCATTGAAGACGGTCTGTTGAGGATTGGCGCTGAATTAATGTTTGATGAAAGCTGGGGGAAAAGGCTTTCGAAAAAAACCATTCAAACTAAGAAAAAAACAATGTCTCTGGTAAACAGGATGGATTCTCAAAGAGAAAAAGCACGCAATCATATGACAAAATATCAAAAAACACTTTCTTTCGATGACAGAAGCGCTCATCAAAAAAAGATTCAACTCAATAATCCCAACCGGTCCAATGCGAGCCTCTCAGCAGCCCGAGAAAAATTGAAATCATTATATTTAGATCCAGAATGGATGAATAAGTTTATTAATTCTTGTGAACAAACACGGATCAAAAAAGCCGAAACCGGAGAATATAAAGGATTTGGTAAAATGACGAAACTTTCTGATGGCAGATGGTGCGACTCCATTCAAGAAGCCGCAGTTGGAGAATATTTAATTCTTAGAGGAATTGATTTTGAGTTACATAAAAAATTAGTTACGAAAGAAGGTAAAATAAAAGTTTGCGATTTCTATGCCAATGGTCTTTATTTTGAATTTGACGGGTTGAACCGAGGTAAAGATTTTTTTGTTGAAAACAAATATGGTAATGAGATTCCTTTCGTTTATATGACTCCATACAATTTTCAAGAAGTAATTGATGAAGCGATTATGAATTTACATGTCGAAAATGGGGATAAGATTATTGAGATAATTCCCCCAAAAGTCGGCAAAACCGGTGTTGAGTACACTGAAATGACATTTGACATTGAGATGGAATACGATGGACCATCTAATTTCATTGCCGATGGATTAGTTTCTCACAACTCTCACTCTGTCGCTTATGCTCTAAACTCTTATCAATCAGCTTATCTTAAAGCAAATTACCCAGTGGAATTCATGGCAGCGCTCATTGCACAGAATGTTGGAGTGAAAGACAAAATTTTAACCTATCTTCAAGAAGCTAAACGGATGGGTTTAAGCGTTGGATCAGTTGACATTAATCTTTCAGATGTTAGGGTTGCTCCAGATTATGCTAAAAAATCTTCCCACGACATTCTTTATGGAATAGGCGGCATTAGCGCCGTTTCTGAAGATTCCGCAACATTAATTGTTAATGAGCGAGAGAAGAATGGAGAATATTCCTCAGTTCAAGATTTAATCAACCGTTGTGTTCCACTTGGCGTAGACAATAAACGAATTTATACTGCCCTTGCTTTTGCTGGCGCGTTCGACAGTTTTAACCACCCTCGCCGAGGCGTGGTTGAAAATCTGCCAGCGATGTTAACTGAAGCAAAAACCCAGAAGGTTAAAGGTTCAACATTGTTCGACATGTTGGGTGACGCGGGAAGCTCACCCACAAGTATTGATTTGGATAGTGTTCCAGAGTATCCACATTTGGAAAAACTTAGCAAAGAATCTGAGGTCATTGGCTTATATCTTACTTCTCATCCGTTAAGCAATGTTGGAACCTTAAGTGGATTGAACTCTACTCCCATCTCGAAAATTCTAAAATCAAACAGTAATGGGAAATATAATGTTGTTGGTAGTGTTACTGAGATTGTCACGAAACGCCAAAAGCGCGGCGGAAAATCAATTGCAGTAACGATTGATGATGGTTCTGGTTTCATTACTGCTTTCTTAAACAGGAATCTTGTTAAGGGGATGGATAAAAAAGACGCCCAAAATAAGATTAAATCATTATACGAAACTGGAGCGCACGAGGTTTCTTCTGAAATTGAAATGATGGCTTTAGATGAAGAGTTTACTGCTGTTGAGCCAATAGAAATCGGTCAAGTTTACAATGTTGAATTGGTATTCAAACCTGGTTTTGATGATAACCCGTATTCTGCACGCATTTCAGAATCAAATAAGATTCATTTGGCAGATAATGGCTCACTGCCTGTAAGAATCAGAATGAATAAACCAAAAACCAAAGAAACGAAAATGAAGCAAATGGCGTTCTTCAAAAAACTTTCAGAAGTTTTTCCCGGAGACAGTCCAATCTTCATTGGTTACAAAGATGATTTAATAGAAAAGACTAACGATGATGTTTATCGGGACGCTATAGATGTTATTCGAACAAATGTTCCAACAGCGGAGTCGGATAAACATGAAGAAACAGAACAGTCTCTTACTGGTAGGGTTAAAAAATCTGTTAATAAACGAGCTTCAAAAAACACTCCCGAAAAGAAACTTCTTCCTTGGCCTCCACCAAAGCAACATCGAAGCGGTGTTTTTGAAAACGATAAAATAACCTCCACTTTGACTGCTGAGAAAATTGAATCATTGAATTATAGACCAACTCCGTTTATGGTTGATAAGAGCGATAAGTTGACTCAAGTGATTGAACAAAAAGTAGGGATTGAGAATTACGATTTTGGTATTTTTAATGCGGCTATTTTGGACGACAATGGACGATAGTTGATTTTGTGGAAAAAGACTTTGTTAATCCTTTCTTGGAAGACGATGATGATGATTTAATCTCGCCTGGTTTTTCGCGCACCCAAAATAATTCAGAAACTTCAGTTACCAGCAACGATTCAAGCCATGATACTGAGGTAGAGTTTGGGCTACCCGGTTTAGAAGAATTAGGCGCTAGTACTCACGAGCAACCCACCGAAGAGAACGATTTTAACTTAGACTCCCTACCAGACATTACTAAAACATTAGGCCCTTCTTCAGACGACGATGTAAATAACGCCGACAATATTAACAATACTTATGTAGATGAGAACCTTGAAAAGAATCCACTGGAGTCGGAAGAATTTGATTTTGATTTTGAGAATTTCAACAGTCAAAATTCCACGATTGAAAATAGAGAAAACAATTCAATTGCCTCCGGATGGGAAAGTATGGATCTTACTGATGAAATAACTTTAGCCGATAACAAAAATCATAATTCCAACGACAATGATGCGTTCGAAAGCTTAGATGATGAAGATTTAGATTCACTTCTTGAAAATTTAGAACTTTCTATCTCCGAATCGGAATTAAATGATGAAGACGATTATGACGACTGGGCTCCCGATGAGAATGAAATCGTAGATGAAAGTGAATTCGGTGGGGCGTTTGGGGCACCTATGATCCCTCCAGTTTCAGCTCCAACCTCGATAGATGTAGGTTCAAGTTCTGCTCCAAAGATGAATAGTATAGATTTTGATTCGAGTGAAAATTTTGTATTATCTGATGATGAACAAGAAAAGCTTGAAAACATGCTGTTTGACGAGAAGGAAAAACAAGAAGAAAAATCAAGTTTCTTGAACAACCTTCAAAAAGATTTTGAAACTAAAAAAGACAAAAAGAAAAGAAAACAGAAGGAACCCGAAAATAATTCTGAAACCGAAAAAGAGACGCTTAAAGGCAAATTTGCGGCCAAATTTGAGGAAATTAAAGCCCAGATCCGAAGTGAAATTAACAACAAAGATGACAGTTCAAATGGACAGATTTCAGAAAATCAAACAGAAAAAAAGAAAGGCAAAAAAGAAACAATAGAAGAAGAATCGCCCAACTCTGAAAACGATGAAACAAATCTCGATGAAAACAATGCAGATAAAACACCTAAGAAACAAAAATCTAGCTCTAATCCTCTTTTGAAAATACTTAAATTGATTTCTAAGCCATACACGGTTATTGCAGATTTCTTACTGAAATTACTATTGATGATTCTAAGTTTTCTTGGAATGCTCCCAATTATTGGAAAATTGTTACAGCCTTTTCTTAAAGAAAGCAAAGTTTGGAGAGTTTTCTCATATCTTCTTCCAGTCTTGTTGGTTTTTGGTTTCATGTGGTGGAACGGAAGCGGCTCAAGCCTCGTAAAACAAAGTTCAACGACCTTCCCAGATGGAGGCTCAGCTAAGTTCTACAATTTCCATTACGACTCAAAGACTAAAGAGGTTGTTGGAACTGTTGAAAACAATGGAGAAGTAATCGCTGAGGTTGTTCCAACTTTTACTGTTGAGAGTATGAATTATTCGATTAATCCAACATCTTGGTTCTATCCTAAAAAAGAAAAACCATGCGTTGGTAAACCTATTAATGTTCAAATTGGAGAAAAAGTCTCCGCTAAAGCTGAATGTAATTGGAGCGGTGAACCTAAACATATTAGTGGAAAGCTCAAATGGAATGGCTAGGGTGTCTCATTTTACGAATTCCGAGGCGAATGAGGATTACAATATTTAGAGGGTTGGTTAAAAGCTTAACTAAGAAAACGAAATTATCTTCAGTCGTTGCGTAGTTCATAAAATTCAAAAATAATGTGAATAAGAACAACTAATTTCAATCAAAATCTTGATAGTTAAATAATGATAATCGCATTGGAAGTAGGTAGTTCTCTCGTATGTCTCCATTAGTTAAAGTTTTACCACCAGAACCTAACATTAAAGAGGTTAAACCCGATGTTGCTGATAAAATTTATCAACTTTTGAAAAATGGTCGCCGCTATTTTGGATCATCGGGGGCAAGCTTGACCCAACAGATTTATAATCCCGTTTTTGCGGACAAGGGAATTAAACCCGAGTTAGCAAAAATAGGGTTAGAGGGCGAAAGAGACACTACCAGCATTCTAAAGAAATGGATTAAAGATAAGCCAAATGCTGTGCTTATTGATTCAGTCCACTTGCGTGGATATGGAGAAGAAACAGTTGACGAAGAAACTGGAATGATTGAAGGCGGAGATACAGACCATATTGTTATTATCGGCTCTGAGGTCATTCTTATTGATACAAAAAGATGGAAAAGCAAAAGAAATTACACCGTGGGTGATGATGGTCAGGCTTTAAGAAGCGGCCAATCTTTCCCGGGTGGTAATGTTCAAATGCAGCAGGCTGTTTTCATGTGGTACAACTATTTCAATGAAGAAGCGAGCGTTATTGGTATAGTTCACATTAACGCTGAAGAAACTGTTGTTTTTCGTAATCGTAACTGGTATACCAAGTCTTATAGATTAGTCGAGCTTAATCGTTTCTTGGAATTGCTCGATGAAAAATACAAAATCATTGCAGATGAGGACAAAGAAACAATAAACACCACTTTGGTTGCCAAAACCGTAGTGGGTTGCGTTAAGCCGTTTGATTTATACGAACGGGTGTTCGATATGGAGAACCTGCGTAATTTCAAATAAACAGAAAATTTCGGTTTTGATTCAATTTTATAAAGTTGGCGGCCGACAGCATTTCAAGCAGCTTCCTCGATTTTGTCACTCTTATGAGCGTAATCATAACTTAATAGTTAGATAGTTA
>Ga0116193_1000956_pt1 | contig 25623 bp, 21 predicted proteins | sample AD_UKC115_MetaG_FD_89892 | JGI IMG/M metagenome (GOLD analysis project Ga0116193, IMG submission 89892) | Active sludge microbial communities of municipal wastewater-treating anaerobic digesters from Hong Kong - AD_UKC115_MetaG | ecosystem: Engineered > Bioreactor > Anaerobic > Digestate... | reverse complement strand
CTGCCGCCACCGCCACGCAGGCCGGAGACCTTGTACAGCGAGGCCAGGGCGATGACGGCCAGCGTGATGAGTGTGCTGCCGACCAGGGCGGGCACGACCGGCGGCAACGCAGTCGCATGGCGCTTGCCGGCGAAGAGCCCGAAGGCAGCGAGCACGCTCGCATCGACCGCCGCCACGATGGCGAGCACGGCAAGGACGAACAGGACGATCATGCGCCGCGAGGCGGCGCGGGCGCGATCCTGGTTCTCGAAGAAGTTCATGCCTGGCGTCCGCTGAGGAATGTCGCCGGGTCCGGCCTCGCGGCATGCCGCCGCGCAGCCGCGGCGATGCCATTGGGCGTGGGATGCTGCAGACGGCGCGGCTGGATCACGCGGTCGCGGATCAGCCGAACGACACCTTCGGGGCCTGGCGCTTCTCCGGTGCCTCGATCTCGAGGAGCTGGGCCGGCTGGAAGTTGAAAGCGTTGGCGACGATCGAGTTCGGGAAGGTCTCGCGCCGGTTGTTGTAGCCCATCACCGCATCATTGTAGGCCTGGCGCGCGAAGGAGACCTTGTTCTCGGTCGAGGTCAGCTCCTCGGAGAGCTGCATCATGGTCTGGTTGGCCTTGAGATCCGGATAGGCTTCGCTCAGCGCGAACAGCCGGCCGAGGGTCTGACCGAGCTGTGCCTCGGCGCCGGAGAGCTGCTGCATCGCGACCGGATCGCCGGGATTGGCCTTGGCACCGGCCAGCCCGGACACGGCCGCATTGCGCGCCTGGACGACCGCTTCGAGCGTCTCGCGCTCATGCTTCATGTAACCCTTGGCGATCTCGACCAGATTCGGGATCAGGTCGTAGCGCCGGGTCAACTGCACGTCGATCTGCGCGAAGGCATTCTTGTAGCCGTTGCGCGAGGTCACGAGGCCGTTGTAGATGCCGATGAAGTACATGACAATCGCGGCCACGACCACCAGCAGTACGATGAACGCCATGTTGCATTCCTCCGCTCTCGGATCACACGAAGCGTGCTGCGTGCAGCATAGCACGCAGGTTCAGTCCGCTCCGGCGCTCCGCGGCACATGGCTCTGAAGTATTGGTTCACGCTCGGCGTCGGCCTGCTGGCCTGCGTCGCCATCGATACCTCCGCCGCTCGCCCGGCGTCGCCGCAGGCCGCGCGAGCCGCGCGCGCGAAGCCGCGTGCAGTTGCGCAGAAATCCTCACCCGCCAAGCCGACCGCGGCGGTGGCATCGGCCACGTCGAAGGTAATCGCCGGCGCGGAGGCGAATGCGGTCCGGCAGATGAATGCCTGGCTCGACGCGATCGACGGCTCGCGCCTGATCTCCGGTATGGCCGTGGCCGTGGTCAAGGACGATCAGGTGCTGCTGCAACGCGGCATCGGCTATGCCGACGCCAGCGCACGCATTCCGGTCACACCGGATACGGTGTTCCGGCTCGCCTCATTGTCGAAATCCTTTGCCGCAACGTTGACGGGCGTGCTCGTGCAGGATGGTTATCTGTCTTGGGACACGCGCGTCGGCGGCGTGCTGCCGACCTTCGAACTGAAGAATGCCGGTGCTGCGGAACGGCTCAGCGTGCGCGACATTCTGAGCCACCGCGTCGGCCTGCCGCACAACACCTACGACCGCCTGCTCGAGCAGGACAAGCCATACCCGATGCTGGTCGAGAAGCTGCGTGAGGTCGATCTCACCTGCGCGGTCGGCGAGTGCTATGGCTATCAGAACATCGCGTTCAGCCTGATCGGCGACGTGGTCTATGCAGTGACCGGCGACTTCTATTATCACCAGGTCGAGAAACGCCTGTTCCACCCGCTCGGCATGAGCACCGCGACCTACGGACGCGACGCGCTGGAGAGCAGCGCCAGCTGGGCCCGGCCGCACGCACGACGCGGCCGCGACTGGGTGCCGTTCGAGCCGCGCGAGAGTTACTACCACGTGCCGCCCGCGGCCGGCGTGAACGCCAGCATCAAGGACATGACGCAATGGCTGATCGCGCAGATGGGCGGCCGGCCGGACGTGCTCACGCCCGCCCTGCTCGAAACGCTGCACGCACCGCTGGTGCGCACGCCGGTCGAACTGCGCGCCTCGCCGTGGCGTCGCAACCGGTTGCACGATGCGCAGTACGCCCTCGGCTGGCGCGTCTACGACTATGCCGGTGAGACGCTGGTCTTTCACGGCGGCGCGGTACAGGGCTATCGCGGCCTGGTCGCCTTCTTTCCGAAATACCGCTTCGGCGCAGTCATGCTCTGGAACTGCGAATCGAGCCTGCCGTCCGGGCTCATGCCGATGCTGCTCGACCGCTTCCTCGGCCTGCCCGAGGTCGATTGGGCAGGCGTCGAGCGGCTCGATCCCGCCAGCGTCGCCATCGGTGGCGAAGGCGAGTAATCGCTTTGCGTGAGCCCGGCGGCAACGCGCCGGCAAGCATCCACGGCCCGGCCCCAGCCGATCACGGGGACGAGCGCGCTCCTGCGCCGATCGTTCGCAGTCCGGATGGGGACTCCCGAAACGCACCGGGCCGGCGATAGGCCGGCCCGGTCGGAACGACTTCGATACCGCGGATGCTCAGCCGCCGCCGAGCTTGAACTCGATGCGTCGACGCATCGTGCTCTCGACCGCCTGCCCGTTGCGCAGCGCCGGGGAAAAACTCCAGCGCGCGACGGCGTCCAGCGCGGCGCGATCGAAGACCCGCGCGGGCTGCGAGTCGATCACGTGCGCGTTGGCCACCGTGCCATCGGCCGTCACGGTGAACTCGACCTGCACCCAGCCTTCCTCGCGACGACGGAACGCGGCCTGCGGATAGGCAACCGCCGCCTGGCGGATCAACTGCGCATCGCGCGTCTCGCCCTCGGGTCGCGCCGTGGCCGGTGCGGTCGGTGCGGGTACAGCCGGCGTGGCGGCTGCCGTGGCAGCGCCGGCGGCCGGTGTGGCCGACGGCGTCGATGCGGGTGCTGCGTCGCGCGGTGCGTTGGCCGTCGGCGCGGCGGGCGATGTCGCGGATTCGCGGGACGCCGCGGCCTGCTGATCGGCGCGCCGTGCCGCCGCTTCCTGCTGCGCCTGAGCCTGCTGCTGCTCGCGCTCGACGACCTTGCGTTGCGCATCGAGCTTCGAGCGCAGGATGGTCAGCGTGTAGTTGTTCGAGTCGGCCTTGCTCAGAAGCTCGATGACACGCTGAGCTTCCTCAATGTTGCGGCCGTTGATCGCCTGCTCAGCCGAACTCGCGGCGAACTGGAACAGCTCGCGCAAGGCGTCCTGCGCGCGTGCGTTGCCGGGCTCCTTCTCGAGAATCTTCAGATAGAACTCGAGCGCATTGTTCTTCGGCGGCGCGACGAGGCGCTGCTGGTTGAGCGCCGTACGCGCCTCCTTGAACAACTGATCGACGCTGAGGTTGTCGATCTCGGACGTCGGCGCGGCCTGTTCGGAAGTGCCAGCCGCAGCGGGCGCGGTGGCATCACCCGCCTGAGTCACGGCCTTCTGCACCGGCTCCGGCGCGGTCTGTTCAGGCAGGAAGAAGTACCAGCCGCCGGCCCCCAGGGCGCCGAGGACGAGTACAGCAATCAGGATCTTCGGAAAGGCACTGCCGCGCACGCGGCAAGGCAGAGGATGCGGATGTCGGGCAGCCATGGTCGTCGATCGCAGCGGTTGTTGTCGGATATTCCGCACCGGGCCCGCGGCTCGTGCCTCGGGGCGCATCGGACGGCCACCAGTTCCCCTGTTGCCGACGCGGCTGCAGCGCGGTCGGATCGAAGATAACCCATTTTTGTGCCGTGTGTCGCAGTTCCCGCCACTCGATGGCGGGCGGCGATACCGCCGGCGACGGAGCGGAGTCCGGTCGGTCGCCGGCGTGACGGCCGCAGCCGTCAGTCGAAACCGTTGCGGTAGATCGTGTCGGTATCCGGCAGGACGAGCAGGCGCACGGACATCGCCGGCACGCCGGTCAGTGTCAGGCCGGTACCGGCGATCGTGCCGCTACCGATGGTTGCGATATCGGCAGAGCCGCTGAAGCCGTACAGCGTCCAGGTGCCGGCATAGGCCTGGGCGAAAGTCAGCGTGACGTCGTGGCTCAGGCTGTCCTTGTTGGTCAGCAGCACCATCACCTTCTGTCCCGGCTTGCGGAACGCATAGGCGCCGACCTGGTCCACGTTGCCGCTGGTCGCGCGCACGCTGTCGCCCTGTACGTGCGCGCCCGACCCATCGTAATTGAGGAAGATGCGGAAGCCGCGCTCGACCTTGCTGTTCGCCGCGGGCGCCACCCAGCGCATGGCCATGTCCACGCCCTCGCGGGCGAAGATGGCCAGCGCCTCGGCCTGGGCGATCGCCGCGCTCGAATAATCGTCCGGACCCCAGTCGTATTCCGTGATCGCGAGCTTCAGGCCGGGGCAGTACTGGTTGATCCAGGCTTTCACCCGCGGGATCAGGTTAGGCTTGCTGTAGTGCCAGACCGGATCGTCGCCGAGGTCCGCGATCCACGACTCCGACACCCACGACGGATCGTAGAGCTCCTTCAGCGAGCGCAGGCGCGGCGCGGCGGTGGTGGTCGTGTCGGGACTGTAGTTGTCGACGCCCTGCGGGTAGTAGTGGATATCGATGTAATCGACCGGACGCTTGCCGCCGGGCAGCGGATTGGCACAGATCTGGCCGATGTACCAGGGCAGCAGCGGTACGCCGCCATGCGCCGTCCGGTCACTGCCGGCGACACAGTTGTCGCTGGCCGATCCGAACAGGTCGCACAGACCCCAGGTGACCGGCCCGGTGATCTGCGCATCGGGTTCCTGCGTCTTGATCGCGGTGGCGTAGCTCAGCGTCCGCGACCACAGCTCGTCGTAGCCCAGGGGAGTCGGATGCACGTCGCGGTGCGTGGAATTCCAGAGTATCGGCTCGTTGTCGAGCGCATAAAACTTCACGCCGCCATTCGCAGCCGTACCGAAATGCGTCTGCAGGTTGGCGATCCAAGCCGCCTGCTGGGCCTCGCCGACCTCGATCGAGGTATCGTGCGGATCGTTGTTGACGATGTGGTAGACCGGCTGGCTCGTCCCGCCATCAATGCCATAGTACTGGCAGTACGGCTGGCCGTGCGGATCGAGCTTGGTGTTCTGCGCCGGGTCGCACACGCCGTTGCCGGCATCGGCATGACACCAGGACGGCGGGTTGGGGCCGTATAAGCGGCACTCGTCGAGTGTCTGCGGTCCGTACTTCACTTGCGAGAACGACCAGTTCACCGTAGTCGGGTTCTGCGGATCGAACTTCTGCGTCCAGCCGATCGTCGGCACAGTGACGAGCACGCCCATACCGGCGTTGCGAGCCTCGGTGATGAAGGCCACGTCGCTGGTCGTCTGGTCGTTCCCGTAGCCGAGGAAGAAGTAGTCGCTGCCCGCGTTGTGCGCCGGACCGGCGGGGTTGTGGCGGGTCACGGCATTGCCGCCCCAGCGGCGGATCGTGTAGCCCACCGCGGCGTTGCGCGCGGCATCGCCGAAATTCACACCAAAGATGTCCGGGCTGACCGGATGCACATCAGCGCCCACGTCCACCGTCACGGCGATCGCCACGCCTGCGGGCGGCGGCGTCGTGCGCGAGGCGAACACGATATCGTCGATGTAGACGTCCGGCTGCGGGTTACCGGTGGCATCCATGATCATCACGCCGCTGAATGCGCCCGAGAGCAACCCCGCACTGTCGAAATCGAGCGTGACCTTGCGCCATGTGCCGGCGGCGATTGCCCCACCACTGGTCAGTGTCGCCACGTCGTAGGTACCAAGCGGGTTGTAGGCCGGATCGTAGATCGCCAATGTCAGGCTCTGCCCGCCCGCGCTGCCGCCATGCACCCAGAAGGTCAGATTCTGGTAATTGCCGAGCTCGTAGGAGGTCGAGTTGGAGAAGAATAGGAGGCCGTTCCAGTTGCCCGGCGAATAGCGGATCGAGTGCGTCGGACTGTTCGCCTGTGCCGTGCTGGCCAGATCGTGCGGCGATGGATTGGACGGCCAGCCCTGATCGGTGAATCCATTGCTCAGGGCTTCGTCATAGACGGTTAGAGAAGAGGTCAGCGCCTGGGATGCCGATGACACCCCGAGCAGGACGGCGAATAAGAATCTGGTATGCATGTCGAACTCTCGTGGACTCCCCGGCGCAGAGTGCAGGGACGTGCGCGTTGCCGAGAGTTCGACCGGTTCACAAGCGGAGAGATCCGGTCTCCGTTCATACGCGCCGGCAGCACGGCTGCGGTACGTTCGCGGGACGAAAAAAGAAACGCCGCATTCGCGGCGCCTCGTTGACTCCCGAAACTCTCTCCCTGCGCTGGGCAACCGCAGGGAGAGTGAATCGGAGGTCTTCTGCTTCGTTGTGCCGGCGACTGACGTCGCCGGGTACTGCATAGCCGCAGCGCGGCTTACTTCTTGACGGCCTTCTTGGCCGCCGCCTTCTTGGCGGCCGGCTTGGCCACGGCCTTGGCGACCGTCTTCTTCGCAGCCTTCTTCGCGGGCGCGGCCTTCTTGGCCGGCGCGGCCTTCGCCTTCACGGTCTTCTTGGCGGCAGCCTTCTTCACGGTGGTCTTCTTGGCCGCTTTCTTCGCGGCCGGTTTCTTCGCGGTTGCTTTCTTCATGGCCATACGTTTTAGCTCCTCGTCTGTTGGCAGTGGTTGCCCAGTGAAAGCGTGGAGAAACGCCTCGCACAGCAGATCGCTGTTGGTGGCGTGGCGCAGGTTGCTGACCTGGCGCCTCGTGCGTTCGTCGGAGAGCAGGCGGAGTACGTGCAGCGGGATCGACACCGTGATCTTTCTCACCCGCTCGGCCTTGCTGCCGTGCTGGATGTACGGCTCGATGAACTTGACTGCCGCCATATCTCCGTTACGCACAACGTTTCACCGGCGCGAAAGCTAGTCCCGTGACGATGCAGTGTCAACAAGCCCGATGCTCGCATCGCACGTCCTCATCCGGAGCATGGGCCATGGCCGCATGCCTGAAAGCCATGCCATGGACTCCGGCACGCGATCGGTACATTCCCGTTTGGATGTCTGGACGTCCATATGAAACCCTCCTGAGATCTATCGGAATCGACCGCATCCAACGCGCACGCCATCGCGAAAGCCAGCAGTTATGCGGCCTGCGGACGATCGCAGCGAATCGCGAGTCCATCATGACGATGGACAGGATCATCGCAGGCGACCGATGGCGTGCGTGCCGTGCGACCGTCGGATGACGACCTTGCCGATGGTCGTCGAACCTCTGAACGAAAACGCCGCGGCATTGCCGCGGCGTTCATCGAACGCGCCGCATCGTGCGGCGCGGAAGGGCGAATTGCGCGGAATCCGCGCCGCCGACTCAGCTCAACACGGCGCGCATCGCCGCCGCGAAGCGATCGAGATCGGCCTCGGTCTTGGTCTCCGTCACACACACGAGCAACGCGTCGCCGAACTCGGCGTAGTCCTCACCGAGCGCATAGCCTCCGACGATGTCCTCGCGCGCCAACGTGTCGATGACCACCGATGCCGGCTTCGGCAGACGCAACGCGATCTCATGGAAGAACGGCCGCGCGAACAGCGGCGTGACGCCGGGGATGCTGCACAGCCGGTCGCGCAGCAGCCGCGTGTTGCGCAGGCTCGCCGAGGCCACGCGCTCGAGCCCCTGCGGACCGAGCAGCGCCATGTAGATCGTTGCCGCACTGACGAGCAGCCCCTGGTTCGTGCAGATGTTCGACGTGGCCTTGGCGCGGCGGATGTGCTGCTCGCGTGCCTGCAGGGTGAGCGCAAAGCCTTCCCTGCCGTCGAGGTCGGTGGTGCGGCCGACGATGCGGCCGGCCATCTGCCGAACGAACTCCTTCTTGCAGGCGAGGATGCCGAAGTAGGGGCCGCCGGAGGACAGCGGCACGCCAAGCGGCTGGCCGTCGCCACAAACGATGTCGGCGCCGGTCGCGCCCCACTCGCCGGGCGCCTTCAGCACCGCGAGCGCCAGCGGATTGACCACGCCGATGACCAGCGCGCCCTTCGCGTGCGCCCAGTCGGTCAACGCATCGACCTCCTCGAGCACGCCGAAGAAGTTCGGCTGCGGGATCACGAGCGCGGTGAAGTCGCCGAAGTCCTGCGCGGCGAGCCAGGCTGGATCGAGATGTCCGCCGGTGGCATCCACGGCGAGCTCGACGACCTCGATGCCCTGCAGGTCGACGATCGTATGCAGGACCTTGCGGTAGGCCGGATGCACGCTCTTCGGCACGAACACGCGGCGCGGACCCTTCTTCGCACAGCGCTCGGCCATCAGCACGGCCTCAGCGAGCGCGGTCGCGCCGTCGTAGAGCGAGGCGTTGGACACGCCCATGCCGGTCAGACGCGTCATCATCGTCTGGTATTCGTAGATCAGCTGCAGCGTGCCCTGGCTGGCCTCCGCCTGGTACGGCGTGTAGGCCGAATAGAACTCGCCGCGCGTGACGATCGCCCAGACTGCGGCCGGGATGTGGTGCTCGTAGGCGCCAGCACCGGCGAAGCACAGTGGCGTACCGTCCTGCGCGGCGCGCTCCTTCATCAGCCGCGTGATGTCCATCTCGTTGAGTCCCGGCGGCACGCGGGTCAGTTCGCGGACCTTGAGGTCGGCAGGGATCTCGTCGAACAGGTCCTCGATGCTGGCGGCGCCGATGGTTTCGAGCATCGCGCGGACGTCGGCTTCGGAGTGCGGAATGAACGGCATGGCGGCTTACCCGTTGTGGCCCGCGCGGCATGCGCGGCGCCGAAAGTGGAAGGGCGCCCGGAATGCGCCCTCGCCGAGATCGCGACGGCGCACAGGATCGGCCCGGCGCGACCGGCATCCCGGCTCAGAGTGGCTTGAACAAGGGCGAGGGGTCCGGCACAGGGCCGAACTCGGCTCTGCACCCCGGGCACTGGTCAGCGCAAGGCGCAACCCACCCTTGGCGCGCGGAACCTCCGCGCTTGTCCGAAGGTTCCTCAGTGTTCCTCGTTCTCGATCAGCTCGGCGTAGGCATCCGGATCGAGTAGGTTTTCCATGTCCTCCTGGAGATTGCTCGGACGGACGACGAGGATCCAGCCTTCTCCGTAGGCGTCCTCGTTGATCGTCTCGGGTTTGTCGGCGAGCGCGCCGTTGACCGCGACGACCTCGCCAGCGACCGGCGAATACACGTCCGACGCAGCCTTCACCGATTCGACCACGGCGCACGCGGCACCGGCCTCGAGCGTGTCGCCGATGCTCGGCAGTTCGACGTACACCAGATCGCCGAGCTGGGACTGGGCATGGTCGGAGATGCCGATGGTAACGGTGCCGTTGTCCTCGACACGCGCCCACTCGTGGGATTTCATGAACTTCAGGTCGCCGGGGATCTCGTTCATAGCTCAGGTCCTGGGTTGGCGGGGGCGGCTCGTCGCGAATTCTACACGGCCGCGTCGTTGGACAGGCGTGCGGACGGCTTGGATCACATGCCCTCGCAAGCCTTGCCGTCACGCACGAATGGAAAGCGAACCACACGCACCGGGACGAGCCGGCCGCGGATATCGACCTGGACCACACCCGGCGTACCGGCCGGGATGCGCGCGAATGCGATGGCCTTGCCGAGCGTCGGCGAGAACGTGCCGGAGAGGATCTCGCCCTCGCCATTCGCGGTGACCACGCGCTGGCCATGGCGCAGCACGCCCTTCTCGTCCATCACCAGGCCGACCATCACGCGCGGCGGACCGCCCGCAGCCTGCTGTGCCTCCAGCCTCGGCCGGCCGATGAAATCGCGCCCGGCGTCGAGCGAGACCGTCCAGGCGAGTCCCGCCTCGTAGGGCGTGACGCTCTCGTCCATGTCCTGGCCGTAGAGATTCATGCCGGCCTCGAGGCGCAGCGTGTCGCGCGCGCCGAGCCCGGCCGGGGCCACGCCGGCTGCGTGCAGGCGGTTCCAGAGAGCCTCGGCCTCACCTTCGGGGACCATGATCTCGTAGCCGTCCTCGCCCGTGTAGCCGGTGCGGGCGATGAACAGGCCGTCACCCTCGTAGGCGACGAACTTGCCGAGTTTCTCGGCCTTCGCGCGCGTCCCGGCCGAGAGCAGCGCATGCACCTTCGCCCGCGCGTTCGGCCCTTGCACGGCGATCATCGCGAGGTCGCGGCGCTCGCGCACATCCACGCAGAACGGCGCAGCCTGCTTCCCGATCCAAGGCAGATCCTTGTCGCGCGTGGCGGCGTTGACCACCATGCGGAAGAAGTCCTCGGCGAGGTAGTAGACGATCAGGTCGTCGATCACCCCACCATCGGCCGTCAGCATGCACGAGTACAGCGCCTTGCCGGATGTCTTGAGCTTGTCGACGGCATTGGCGAGCAGATGGCGCAGGAACTCGCGGACCCGCGGGCCATGCAGGTCGATCACGGTCATATGCGAAACGTCGAACATGCCGGCATCGCGGCGCACGGCATGGTGCTCCTCGATCTGCGAGCCGTAATTCAGCGGCATGTCCCAGCCGCCGAAATCCACCATCTTCGCGCCGAAGGCGCGATGGGCCGCGTTGAGCACGGTTTTCTGGGTCATGACCTGGTCCGCAACGGAAAGGCGCGCATTATCACGGCGCGCCGCAGCGCTTCCAAGCGCCATCACGACATCGCCGCGACCCGGGTGCCGGCGACGGCGCCGGGCGTGCGCACGGGCGGACTACTCCGCCGCGCGCACCTTGAGCATCGCGCCGTCGACCGCGACCACCTCGATGCGGCTGCCGGCCGGCAGGTCCGGACCCTCGACCAGCCACTGGCTGTCGCCGACGCGGGCGCGGCCGCGCCCGTTCTCGATCGGCGTATCGAGCACGTAATGCTTGCCGATCAGCTGTTCGCCACGCCGGTTGAGGTGACGGTGCGGACTGTGCGGTCCGTGCAGGTTCGGCCTTACGAAACGCCAGTAGGCGAGACAGCTCGCGAAGGCGAGCAGGCCGAACAGCACGGCCTGCCAGAGCAGGGCAAGACCGGGCACGAACCAGACGATCATGCCGAGCGCGAGCGCGGCGAGACCGATCCAGAGCAGGAAGAAGCCCGGCGCGAGCACCTCCGCGGCGATCAGCAAAAGGCCGGCGATCCACCAAAAATAGGGCGCGCTCATCGGTCGTTCTCCGGGGTGCCCGCTCAGGAAGCCGACGGCGCGGGCGGACGGCCGCCGGCCTTGGTCTGCGCCTGCTGGGTCTGTGCGGCACGGGAGAGCTCGGCAATGCCAGCCAGCGAACCGAGGATGCCGGTCGCCTCGACCGGCAGCAGCAGGGTCTTCTGGTTCGGCGAATCGGCCATCGCCTTGAGCGCCTCGACGTACTTGTTGGCGACGAAGTAGTTCAGTGCGTTGATGTCGCCCTTGGCGATCGCCTGCGAGACCATCATCGTCGCCTTGGCTTCGGCCTCGGCCAGACGCTCGCGCGCCTCGGCCTCGCGATAGGCCGCCTCGCGCTTGCCCTCGGCGGCGAGGATCGCGGCCTGCTTTTCGCCCTCGGCCTTGAGGATCTCGCTCTGACGCATGCCTTCGGCTTCGAGGATCGACGCGCGCTTGTCGCGCTCGGCCTTCATCTGCCGGGCCATCGACTCGACGAGATCGCGCGGCGGCTGGATGTCCTTGAGCTCGATGCGGTTGACCTTGACGCCCCACGGATGCGTGGCCTCGTCGACTACGCGCAAGAGCTTGGCGTTGATCTCGTCACGCTTGGACAGCGATTCGTCGAGGTCCATGGAACCGATCGCGGTGCGGATGTTGGTCATCACCAGCGCGATGGCGGCCTGTTCGAGATTGGCGACCTCGTAGGCCGCCTTGGCCGCGTCCAGCACTTGATAGAAGACCACGCCATCGACGCGCACCACCGCGTTGTCCTTGGTGATGACGTCCTGCGAGGGCACGTCGAGCACCTGTTCCATCATGTTGATCTTGCGCCCGACGCCCTGCAGAACCGGGATCAGGATGTGGAAGCCGGGCGTCAGCGTGTGGGTGTACTTGCCGAACTGCTCGACGGTCCACTCGTAACCTTGCGGGACCGTGCGCACCGTCTTGAACAGCATGACCGCCGCGACCACGATCACCACCAGGGCCAGCGTTCCACTTCCGAACATGACGCGCACTCCCTCCAGCGACGGACTGCCGCCGAGTATACGGGAAGCGCCGGACGCATCCGTTACGCACGCGCTCGTTCGGCCGGATCGTACAGCCGCCCCGTTCAGCCCTGCAGGGCATGCGGCAGGATCAGGCTGACCACGAGCCCACTGCCGTCGCGGTTGGCGAGCGCGATGCGCCCGCCGTGCGCCTCGACGATCTCGCGTGCCAAGGCGAGACCGAGACCCGTGCCGCTGCGCTTGGTCGAGTAGAACGGCAACAGCGCGCTGGCGAGCACCGTCTCGCTCATGCCGTTGCCGCGGTCGCGGACCTCAATGCGCAGCTCTTCGCCACGCTCGGCAACCTCCAGCTCGACCGCACTCGCGGACCCGCCTGCCTCGTGGGCGTTCTTGAGCAGATTGATGAGCACCTGCTCCATCTGCATGCGATCAAACCAGCCCGGCCGCGCCGGCGGCGCGCCGACGAGGCGGAACGGATACTGGCGTGCCAGGGTATCGAGCAGCGCTTCCCAGACGATCGCCTCTGGCCGCGGCTGCGGCAGCTTGGCGAATTCCGCATAACCGCGGATGAAGCCGTGCAGGTGCCGGGTACGTTCTTCGATGGTGTTGAACACCGGCGCGAGCCGCGCGAGATCGCCCTTGCCGGCGAGCACGCGACCCGAGTGCGCGAGCGAGGAGATCGGCGCGAGCGAGTTGTTCAGCTCGTGGCTGATCACACGGATCACCTTCTTCCAGGTCGCCACTTCCTGGCGGCTCAGCTCGCGGGTCAGGCGCTTGATCAGATACAGGCGATGCGCGCGGCCCTGCAGCTTGAAGCCGCGCTGCGAGAGGTGGAAGGTTTCCTCCTCGCGCTCGATGGCGACGGTGAACAGGCCGTCGCCACCACGCTCGATGGCCTGGGCGAACGGCGCGGGGCATTCCGCGACCACGGCGCGGAAGCCCTGGCCCTGCAGCGCGCGACCACCGTTCAGCAGCTGGCGCGCGGCGAGATTCGCATAGACGACGTGCCCGCGCGACTCGACCAGCACCAGCGCGGTCGGCGAATGCTGCACGACCGTATCGAGCAACAGCTCGCGCTGGAACAGGCTCTGCCGCTCCTTGCGCAGAACGCGGCCGAGCTCGTTGTGCGCGCGCACCAGGTCGCCAAGCTCGTCGTCGCGACGTGCGACGATGGAGAAGCTGAAGTCGCCGTCGCGGAAACTCGCCACGCTGCCGGCGAGAGCACGCATCAGTGCGGCGACCGGCCGGGCCAATGCATGCGCGAGCCAGATCGCGAGCGGCAACAGCAGGCCGGACGCACACACGGCGGCGAACCACGGATCGCCGAGCCAGGCCTGCGCTGTGATACCCGCGGCGCCCCCCACGGCCGCTGCGACCGCGACGACGAGCGCGAGCCGGCCCTCGAGCGAGAATCGCCGCATTCAGGCCGCGCCGGGCACGCCGATGCCGAGCTTTTCGAGACGCCGGTAGAGCGCCTGCCGCGACAGGCCGAGCTCACCGGCGGCCTGGCTGATCACGCCGCGGGCGCGCTGCAGGGCCGCCTCGATCGCCTCGCGATCCGGCTCGTCGGCCTGACGCGGTGCAGCGCGCTGGGCCGGCAGACCGAGATCGCCCGGCTGCACGGCCCCGTCACGGCACAGCAGGCAGGCACGGCGGATCGCGTTCTTCAGCTCGCGCACGTTACCGGGCCAGGCATGGCCGAGCAGCGCCTGGCGCGCCTCGGGTCCGAGCCGCGTGCCGTTCTCGAGAAAATGTTCGGCGAGCGGCAGGATGTCGTCCGGGCGATCCCTGAGCGGCGGCAGCGCGAGTTCGATGACGTTGAGGCGGTAGTACAGATCCTCGCGGAACCGGCCGTCGCGGATCATCGCCGGCAGGTCAGCATTGGTCGCACTCAGCACGCGGACCTTGACCGTGCGCGTGCGGCTCGAGCCGAGCCGCTCGAACTGCCCGGTCTCGAGCACGCGCAGGAGCTTCATCTGGCCCGAGGGCGGCAGGTTGCCGATCTCGTCGAGGAACAGCGTGCCACCGTCGGCCATCTCGAACCGGCCCTCGCGCGCCTTGCCGGCACCGGTGTAGGCACCCGCCTCGGCACCGAACAGCTCGGCTTCGATCAGCTCGCTCGGTAGGGCTCCGCAATTGACCCCAACGAAGGGGCCGTCCTTCACCGAGGAGTTCGCATGCACGATCTCGGCGATGCGTTCCTTGCCCGCGCCGTTCGGCCCGGAGATCAGCACCGGCAGATCGGCGCGTGCGACCTGACAGGCCAGCTCGACGACACGCTCGGTCGCGCGGTCGGCGAACACCAGGCCGCGCAGGTCGTATCGCGAGCGCAGGCTTTCGAGACTGCGCCGCTGCGCACGCCTGAGGCGCGCCACCTCGCGCGTCGATTCGCCGAGTTCGAGCAGATTTTCGACCGTGGCGAGCAGCTTCTGGTCGTCCCACGGTTTGGCGAGGTAATCCGCCGCACCGGCCTTGACCAGTTCCACCGCCGTCTCGAGTCGTGTCCAGGCCGTCAGCAGGATCACCGGCAGGTCCGGATGCTGGGCGCGGATCGCCCGGAACAGCGCCACGCCCTCCTCGCCCGAGGTGGTATCGGCGTGGAAATTCATGTCCGCGATCACGAGGCCGACCGGCTCGCGCGCGAGCCGTGCGAGGCCCTCTTCGGGCGAGGCGGCCGTCAGGCTGCGGATCTCGTGCAGCGAGAGCAGCACCTCGAGCGCCGTGGTCACGGCCGGGTTGTCGTCGATCAGGAGAACGGTGCGCATCACATCACGTCGGCGTCGGCTGCTGTCGAGGATGGCGCGCATGTCCGGCTCGGATGCCGGACGCTGCGCGAAGGTTGAAACGACGTGGAGAGTGACGCTTCGCAGGCTCGCCGTGAAGAGGCCGCCGCCACGCCAGATACCGGGCGCGGCCAGCGGCCGTCCACGACCGGCAGGGGCGACACCGGCGCCCCTGCCGTGCAGAGTGGATCACACGCTGCGCGTGGCCACTGCCGGCGGCACCTTCGAGGCCCGAGTGGCCGGGCCGAGCACCGCGATCTGGCCGAGCGTCCAGAGCGCGAGGCAACCCGCCGCGACGTAGCCGAGCGGCAGGCGCGCGGCCTGGAAATGCGTGATCAGCCAGTAGTTGAACGCATAGGTGAGGACGGCGCCGACAACTAGGCCGAGGCTTGTGATCAGGAAGTTCTCGGCCAGGAAATGGCGCAGGATGTCGCTGCGCGTCGCCCCGAGCGCACGGCGCGTGCCGATCTGCCGCGTGCGCTGGGTGACCCAGAAGCTCGCCATGCCGACGATGCCGAGCGCGGTGATGCTGAGCAGCGAGACGATCACGCCGCCGAGGATCAGGGTCATCGCGCGGTGTTCCTGATAGCCCTCGCGGCGCACGTCCTCGAGGCTGCGTGCCTCGCGCACGATGCGTGCACCGTTGCCGGCCTGGAGCTTCGCTTCGACGAGCTTCATCAGCTCGTCACGCCGGCCCGGCTCGGTGCGCACCACGTAGCGCGAGAAGTTGCCGAAGGCGAGGTATTGCGGCACCAGGGTGGAGAAGTACTCCGAATCCGGATCGCCGCCCTCGTTGAAGCCGATCCACGGCACCTGCATGCGCCGGACCACGCCGACCACGACGTTCGGCGGTGCATCGGTGTCGAGGTAGAGCTGCTTGCCGACCGCCGGCTGACCCGGAAACAGCTTGTTGGCCAGGGCTTCGGTGATGATCACGGCCGGCGGCTGCTGGTTCTCGCTGTCGTGCCGGTAGGTCACCTCGTCGGCCGTGAAGTTGCGTCCGGCGACGAGCTCCAGGCCGAATGTGTCGAGGCCCTGCTCGTCCATGAAGTAGATCGCGCTCGACGCGGTCGAGGTCTTCTGATCGCGTTGCAGGCTGATGCCGGTCGACCAGCCGCCGTTGCTCAGCGGCAGGCTGTTGGTCGCGGTCGCCGCGGCTACGCCCGGCAGCCCGCGCAGCAGGCGCAGGTCCTCGGCGATCGTGGTGTCGACGTTGAAGCCGGCACCGAAGCCGAGGCTGCCGACCGCGAAGGTATCGGCCTCGTTGATGCCGCTCGGGCGGCCCATCAGGGCCAGCCGCTGGTTGATGATGAACAGGGCGTTGCAGACGATCGCGAGGGTTAGCGCGATCTGCAGGCCGATCAGTATCAGCGCGACCTTGCTGCGCATCAGGGCAGAGACGATCGGACGGATTTCCATGGCGGGCCTCACTGGGTCTTGAGCTGCACGGCGGGCGCGATGCGGCACGCACGCCAGGTCGGAAACAGGCCGGCCAGCACGGCCGAGAGCACGGCCAGGCCGACCGCGGTCAGCACCATCGACCAGTCGAGCTGCGCGACGTAGTCGTAGCCCTTGTACAGCGAGCGCACCGCGACGAGCCCGCCCCAGGCGAGCACGAGCCCGGCCAGGCCGCCGCTCAGGCCGATCACGCCGGATTCGACGAGGTGCTGCAGGAACAGCTGCGTCCGACTCGCGCCGAGTGCGCGACGCAGGCCGATCTCGCCCGCCTTGCGCATGAACTTGGCGAGCAGCAGGCCGACCGTGTTGATCAGGCAGACGGCGAGGAACGCGAACGACAGGCCGACCTGCACCTTCACGTCGCGTGGCACGACCTTCTGTACCTCGAGCCATTCGGTGACGCTGTACAGCCGGTTGTTGAGCGGGCGCGGGAAGCGGCCGAGCTTCTTCTGGTCGGTGACGTAGTTGTCGAGGAAGCTGCGGTACGCGGCGAGCTTCTCGGGACTGTCGAGTTCGACCCAGAACTGCTCCCAGATGCACTCGGAATTGAGATGTCCCTCCCAGCCCGGATCCGGCGTCTTCCAGCAGCTGTTGTTGCCGCTCGAGCGGGTCTTGAGCTCGATGGCGGTCGTGTACGGGATGTAGAACTCCTCGGGACCGTTGAGACTGCCGTTGGTCAGGTCGTAGAACTTCACGCGCGGCCGCCAGTCGTCGAGCACGCCGACCACGGTGTAGTCCACGTCGTTCAGGCGCACGCGCTTGCCGGTGCTATCCTGCCCGCCGAACAGTTTCTCGTTGGTCTTCGCATCGAGCACGATGACCCGGGCGTGCTGCGTGTCCTGGCCGCGGTCCCACGGCTTGCCGTAGCGGAACGACGGCTCGAACATCGGAAAGAAGTCGGCGTAGGTCGCGCGGCCGAGTGCCATGAACGGCTTGATTTCGGGATTCTCCGGCTGTACCGGCAGCGCCGTCTTGAACATCGCCGCCTGGCGATCGGCCCTGGCGGCCTCCATCAGCGCCTGCGCATCGCGGTAGGTGACCTGATCCGGCGGCTCGCCGTTGTCGTTGTAGCCCTGATCCGGGCTCCAGTTGTCGAGCTGCACATAATGCAGACGGTCACTCTTCCACGGGATCGGATCACTGCCCATCAGGTGGAACACGGTCAGGCTGGTCATGGTCGCGCCGATGCCGAGCGCGATGCCGAAGATCATCAGCGTGGTGAGCACCGGATTGCGCCTGAGGCTGTGCCAGCCGAGCTGGAGGTAGTAGGTGAGCATGGGATGCGGCCCTCGAAATCGTGGATGGCGTGGTCGGTCAGGAATGCGTGACCGCCATGCCTGCCTCGCCGGCACCGGCCGACGTACCTCGCACCGCCGCCGGTCCGCGCAGACGCGGCTCATCGTCGAGATCGGTCACCTGGCCGTCGATCACGTGCACGTTGCGCTGCGCGCGCGCGGCGAGTTCCGGATCGTGCGTGACCATCACGATGGTCGTGCCCTGGCGGTTGATTTCTTCCAGGAACTCCATCACGCCGCGCGCCATCAGCGAATCGAGGTTGCCGGTCGGCTCGTCGGCGAGCAGCAGGCGCGGCGAGCCGGCCAAGGCACGCGCGATCGCGACGCGCTGCTGCTGGCCGCCGGATAGTTCGGACGGATAGTGCTTCATGCGCGAGGCGAGACCGACCCGCGTCAGCGCCTCCTCGATGCGCCGCCTGCGCTCGGCGGCCGGATAGCCGCGATAGCGCAGCGGCACGTCGACGTTGTCGAACAGGTTGAGATCGGGGATCAGGTTGAAACTCTGGAAGATGAAGCCGATCTTCGCGTTGCGCAGCTTCGAGCGCGCGTCGTCGCCCAGCCCGCGCACATCCACGCCATCGAGCTCATACTCGCCGCCGGTGAAGGTCTCGAGCAGGCCGGCGATGTTGAGGAACGTGGTCTTGCCGGAACCCGACGGCCCGGTGACCGCGACGAACTCGCCCTCACGCACATGGATGGAGAAATCGCGCAGCGCGTGGGTCTCGATCAGGTGCGTGCGGTAGACCTTGGAGAGATGGGTCATCTTGAGCATGGGCGGCGTCTCGGCTGTGGGGGCGGGGATTCGGTTGCGGGATGGGCTCGCATCGGGACTGCGGAGGCAGCGCCGCGTCAGCGGGACAACACGACGCGCTCGGCGCCCTTGAAGTCGTCGGTGCCGGAAATCACGATGCGTTCGCCTTCCCTGAGGCCGCCGACGATCTCGACGGCATTGAGGCTGGTCGCGCCGACCTGGATCGCGCGGCGCTCGGCGATGTCGTCGTGCACCACGTAGGCCACGCGGCCGGCACCGGAATCGACGAACGGGCCGCGCTCGACCATGAGTACGTTGGGATGCTCGTCGAGCAGGATGCGCGTGGTCAGGCGCTGGCTCTGGCGCAGTCCGGCCGGCTGCGTGCCGGCGAAACGCACGCGCGCGGTGACCTGGCCGTTGACCACCTCGGGGCTGACCGCGGACAGCTCGCCCTTGTGGTTGTCGCTGCCGCTGGCGATCTCGGCGGGCATGCCGATGGCGAGATCGCGGGCGAATGTCTCCGGCACCTGCAGCTCGACCTCGAGTGCGCTCAGGTCCACGACGGTGAGCAGCGGCGCGTTCGCCGCGACGTTCGCCTTCTGCTGCACGAGCAGCTGACCGACCTGACCGGTGACCGGCGCGCGCAGCTTCAATGCATCGACCTGGCGCTGCAGCTCGACGACGAGCAGGTGCTGGCGATCGCGTGCGAGGCGCCGGGTCTTGGCCTCGAAATCGAGCGATTCGCTCTCGAGTTCCGCATCGCGCTTGGCGTGCGCGAGATCGATCTCGGCCTTGTCGAGCTGATCGCGCGCGCGCAGCACGTCGAGTTCCGGCAGCGCGCCGAGATCGAAGCCTTTCTGCGTGCGCTCGACCTCACGCGCGGCGGTCTGCCGGTCGATCACGGCGCGGTCCACGGCCTTGCGGCTCGCGAGCGCCTTCTTGCGGTTCTCGATCTCGACCCGGCCGGCCTCCATCTCGAGGCTCTGCAGCGTGGCCTGTTCCTGGGCGAGACGGTTGGCGAGCTCGGGACTCTCGAGATCCGCAAGCACCTGCCCTTTTTCGACCTTGTCACCGGCCTGGACTGCGAGGTTCAGCGTGCCGGCCGCCGGTGCGTACAGCGTCGGGCTGACCGCCGCGACCACGCGCCCCTGTGCGGACACCTCGCGTACGAGATTGCCGCGACGGACTTCGGCGATGCGCAGCCGGGCGATGCTGAAGCTGCCGCCGGCGCCGAACACGCGCACGGCATTCGGCACGGTCCAGGCGGCGATCAGCACGACGACGGCGAGACCGGCGGCGAAATACAGCTTGCGACGCAGGCCCTGCGCAGGCGCGGCGACGACGCGGTCCTGGGCGGAGGTGTCTCGGATCATGCGGGCTCCCACTGTCCGCACCCCGTGCGCGGACCTTTGCGCCGCCTGGACAGCACGAGCCGTGCCAAGTCCATAAGTAATTGATCCTGCCTGTTTCCCGGCAATGGATGCCGGCCCTGCAGACTGTCCGCGGACGTGCCGCTGTCCGCCATGGCGTCCGCGCAGGCGGCCGCGGCGTGCAGGCCGCCCGGCGTGGACCGACGGCACTTGCGACCGTCCGGCGCGCGGTCGCATCTATGCCGACGTGGACCGCCCATCGACCTTCGCCATCGATCTGCCCGACGCGCTGCTGCAGCGAGCGCAACGCGGCGAGTTGCGCGCCTTCGAGCAGATCTACCGGCTGTTCGAGCGGCCGGTATACACGCTCGCACTGCGTATGCTCGGCGATGCGGAAGGCGCGCGCGAGGTGCTGCACGACGCGATGCTCAAGCTGTTCCAGCGCCTCGATCAGTTCCGCGGCGACGCGCCGTTCTGGAGCTGGCTGCGCCAGATCGCGCTGAACGAGGCGCTGATGCGCCTGCGCCGCGACCGCCGCATCGAGTTCGAGGCCGAGTTCGACGAACAGGCAGCGGATACCAGTCCGCCCTGGCTACAGGCCGACGGCGTACTGCTCGATCAGGCGCTGAACCGTCTGCCGGCCCTGACCCGCAGCGTGCTCTGGCTGTACCACGTCGAAGGGTATTCGCACCCCGAGATCGCCGAAGCCACCGGCAAGAGCGTGAGCTTCTCTAAATCGCAGGTGGCGCGCGGAACCGCGCGTCTGCGCCGCCTGCTGGAAACCCCTACGGAGTCGCCGTCATGTCTGATCGCCTCGCCCCAGCCCGGTTGAGCACGGACGCCGGTCTCGGCACGGCACTGCGCGCGCGGCCGCTCGTGGCACCCGCCGCGAGCGTCTGGCCTGAACTCGAGGCCGCGCTGCGCCGACAGGCGCCGCGTCGCCGATCCACCTGGCAGTGTGTCCTGCCGTATGCGGCCGCCGCCGGCCTCGCCGGCTTCGCGCTGCTCGGCGCGTGGCGTCTCGGCCATCCCCCACGCGCCGGCCGCGATACACCCGTCGCCGTCACGCAACCTGCGGTGGCGAATGCCTCGGCGGACCCCGCCATGGCCGAGATCGACGGTCTGCGCGCGCAGTCGCAGCGCATCGAAGCGTGGCTGCGCAGCACGGCGCGCACGACCGCACCGCAGGCCAGCCAGGACCTGCTGGCCAGCGCCGAGATCGAGGACCTGATCGGGCTTGTCGACGTACAGCTGTCGGTCGCCGGCGGCGCCGAGAGCACGGCGCTGTGGCGCCAGCGTGTCGACCTGCTGCAGGACCTCGCCGCAATCCGCGCGACGGCCTACGGCCTCGCTTTCACCGATGCCTCGCTCGACGGCGGGGCGGCTTCTCCCACCTGGACCAACTGAATCGTGAGGTTCGCCATGTCACGCACCCTGCTCTCCCTCGCCCTGGCGCTTGTCTTCAGCGGCGCGCAGGCCACCGATCCGTCGGCCGGCATGTCGCCCGCGGCGTCGGCGCCGACCACGGCGACCACCAAACCGCTCGAAGGCAAGGAAGCCGAAGCGGCGCGCCGCGAACTCGACGAGCTGCGCACGCAGATGCGCGATCTCGGCCGGCGCATGGCCGACCTGTCGTTGCGTCTCGGCGATGCCGGCCCGCGCGCCTACGCCTTCCGCTATCTCGGCGATCCCGACCGTGGCCTGATCGGTGTGGTGCTCGGCAGCGACGAGCATGGCGTGAAGATCACCGGCGTGACCCCGGGCGGTCCGGCGGACAAGGCCGGTGTGAAGACCGGCGACGTCATCGTCAGCATTGACGGCAAGCCGGTGGATGCCACCCAGGGCGCCAAGGCGCCGGACATGGACAAGGCCATCGAGCCGCTGCATCAGCTCAAGATCGGCCAGGACGTGAAGCTCGGCCTGCTGCGCGACGGCAAGAAGACCGAGACCACGGTCAAGGCCGAACGCCGCGAGGCGCGCGGCTGGGAGCGCATGTTCGGCGACGGTGGACCCGATGGCCGCGACCTGCGCATGGAAATGCGCAGGGCCCGCCAGGCAATACAGGCCCATCGCCCCGAGTTCGAGCATGCGCAGCGCATGGCCAATGGATTCCACACCTTCCACGTGCGCACGCCGTGGTGGGGGCTGAACCTCGCCTCGCTCGACAAGGACCTCGGCGCGTACTTCGGCACCGACAGCGGCGTGCTCGTCGTGCACGCGGAGGAAGACACTTTCCCGGGCCTGAAGAGCGGCGACGTGTTGCAGGCGATCGGCGAGGAGAAGATCGGCGATCCGCGCGACGCGATGCGCGTGCTGCGCGACGCACCGGCCGGAAGCGAGTTGAAGCTCAAGGTGCTGCGTCAGAAGAAGCCCGTCACCGTGAGCATGAAGGCGCCGGATGCCAAGACCCTGTTCCCACCGCTGCCGCCGCTCGGTCCCGACATGCCGGAGCCGCCGCTCGCGCCCGACGCACCGGATGCCCCTCCGGCCCCGCCGGCGCCTCCGGCCGCGCCGCCGCCGGGCGTGAATCACGGACGTCCGGCTGCACCGCCCGCACCACCCGTACCGCCGTCCGGCAGTGACGACGCGCGCGCTCCCGCGGCCTGACGATCCGCGTCGCTTCCGTGACCGCCGCCGTACGGCGGCGGTCGCATCACGCAGGGACGCCGCCGGGAACCGTGGGCACGTATCCCGCGGGACTCGCCGGCCGCGAGGTTCCCGCTGCGAGGCGGCGGCCGGCACAGCACCACCCCTGATGAGGCTTGCCAGCACGGCATCCGCTCTGCATGCTGCGCGCCCCGACGCCGTGACCGCCACGCCGCAGCCTGCGGCCGTGGGTGTCCGCGCGCTTCAGCCGGAGAGCCCATGCAAGCCCTGATCGTGTCCACGGCCGCCGTGGCGATCGCCGAGATTGGCGACAAGACCCAGCTCCTGTCGCTGATTCTCGCCGCGAAATACCGCCGGCCCTGGCCGATCTGCCTCGGCATCCTCGTCGCCACGCTCGTCAACCACGCGCTCGCCGGCAGCGTTGGCGCGCTGGTCGCAGGCTGGCTGAGCCCGGGCACGCTGAAATGGCTGGTCGCGCTCTCGTTCCTCGCGGTCGCCGTGTGGATGCTCAAACCGGACGCGGTCGACGACGACGAGGCCGCGAAAGGTGCCGGCCACGGCGTACTGCTCGCGACCATGATCAGCTTCTTCCTCGCCGAGATGGGCGACAAGACCCAGATCTCGACGGTCGTACTGGCGGCACAGTATTCACCGCTCTGGCAGGTCGTCGCCGGTACCACGCTCGGCATGCTGCTCGCGAACGTGCCGGTGGTGCTGCTCGGCGCGCGCTTCGCCCAACGCCTGCCGCTGAAGGCCGCGCGCATCGCGGCGGCGGTGCTGTTCGCCGTGCTCGCGGTGTGGATCGTCCTGCGCTGAGCAGCCGCTCAGGACAGGTTCGCGAACATCCCGCCCTGCGCGGCGACCACGGTGTTGCGGCCGCTGTCCTTGGCGCGATAGAGCGCCTGGTCGCAGCGCCGCAGGCAATCCTCGAGCGGCTCGCCCGGCACGAACTCGGCGACACCGAGACTGACCGTGACATGCAGGCCGGGAATGTCGAGGGTCATCTCACCGATCCGCCGGCGGACATCCTCGGCACGCCGGCAGGCTTCGGCCAGCCTTAGCTGAGGGCAGAGCAGCAGGAACTCCTCGCCGCCCCAGCGCGCCGTGTGGCGCTGCTCGTCCTGGATGGCGTCGAGCACTCGTGCGACCGCCTTCAGCACGGCATCGCCGGCCTCGTGGCCGTAGCGGTCGTTGATGCGCTTGAAGTGGTCGATGTCGGCGAGGATCGCGCTGAAGCCCGGTACCGCACCGGTGCCGGGCTGAACGATCTGGTGCAGCATCTCGACCATCGCGCGCCGGTTCAGAAGGCTGGTTAGCGGATCGGTCAGCGCCGCTTCGGCGAGCAGCGCCTCGACCTCGAGGCGCCCTTCGATCTCGCTCTTGAGCTTCTGCGTGGCCGCCTCCAGCGCGGCCGTGCGCTCGCGCACGCGCGACTCGAGCGTCCGGTTGGCCTCGGTCAGCGCATCGAGCGCCTGTTCGCGCCCAGCTTGCGTGGCGCGCAGGCGCTCGGCCATCGCGTCGAACTCGCCGAGCACCGCCGCCACCTCGTCCGCGTCGCGGCCCTCGGGCTTCGGTAGCGGTTCGCCGTTGGCGAGCGCGCGGCAGCGGACGATCAGCGAATTCATCCGCGCGTGGAAACGCTGGGTGATGATGCGGCTGAGCACGAGTGCGGCCAGCACGCAGGCCAGCAGGGCCAGCGCAGTCGACAGGCGCAGCGTGCGCAGGCGCTCGGCAATGACGCCCGGCTGGGTCTGCAGGCCGACGGCATACTCACCGCTGCCGCCAACCGGCGCGAGGGCGATCCAGGTCCCTTCGCCGCCCAGACTGACTGGCCCGGCCACGGCATGCGCGAAACCTTCGTGCAACAGCGTGGCCAGTGCCGCGTCGTCGACGGCCCGCTCGAGCGTGGAAAGCTCCGGAGCCGGCGCGCTACTCATCGCGATCCGGTGCATGCCGTCGTAGCGGCGCATGACGACGAACGCGAGCGCCGCGTCCGGGGTAGCCTGGACCGCGGTGAGCAAGCGCTGTCGCAGTTCCTGTTCGGATGCCCGGCCCGCAGCAGGGCCATTGAACTCGGCAGCAGTGAAGTTCGTGGCGAGAACGCGCGCCGTGCCGAGCAGGCGGGCCTGGGTACCATCGACCAGTTCGCGCTCGGCCGCGGAATACAGCCATACGGCAAGGGCGCCGACGCCGAACAGCGCGACGAACAGGTGACTGAGCAGCAGACGGTGCTTGATGCTCAGCACGCGGCGCAGCCTCGTTGCCAGGGAGGCAGGCATTCTAGCAAAAGTGCCCTGCCAGCCAGCCGCAGTGCGCCTTGCGGCCCTGCGCGCCCATGCTCTACCCTCGCCGCGCCATGCGGGCTGGAATCGCCACCCGCCACTCTTCGCGGGGAATACCATGCTCGCCACCTTGGGCAATATCGCGTTCGGCCTGTTCGGTCTGGCCGTACTGGTCGGCATCGCCGTGCTGTTCTCGAATAACCGCCGCGCGATCGACTGGAAGCTGGTCGGCACCGGCCTCACCCTGCAGATCCTGTTCGCCGCGTTCGTGCTGCTGACGCCCTGGGGCGCGCTGATCTTCGACACGCTCTCGCGCGGCTTCGTCACCCTGCTCGGTTTCACGATCCAGGGCGCGAGCTTCGTGTTCGGCAGCCTGACCGATCCAGCCAGGTTCGGCTTCGTGTTCGCCTTCCAGGTATTGCCGACGATCATCTTCTTTGCCGCGCTGATGGGCGTGCTCTACCACCTCGGCGTGATGCAGGCCGTGGTGCGTGGCATGGCCTGGGCGATCACCCGCGTGATGCGCGTCTCCGGCGCCGAGACGACCTCGGTCTGTGCGAGCATCTTCATCGGCCAGACCGAGGCGCCGCTGACGATCAAGCCCTATATCCCGCGCATGACCCAGTCGGAACTGCTGACGATCATGGTCGGCGGCATGGCGCACATCGCCGGCGGCGTGCTCGCGGCCTACGTGCAGATGCTCGGCGGTGGCGATCCGGTGCAACAGGCGTTCTATGCCAAGCACCTCTTGACCGCTTCGATCATGGCCGCGCCGGCGACACTGGTGATCTCGAAGCTTCTCGTGCCCGAAGTCTCCGAGCCGCTGACCCGCGGCACGGTGCGCATGGAGATCGAGAAGAACACCGCGAACGTGATCGATGCGGCGGCGGCCGGCGCCGGCGACGGCCTGCGCCTGGCACTGAACGTCGGCGCGATGCTGCTCGCATTCATCGCACTGATCGCGCTGGTCAATGCACCGCTCGAATGGATCGGCGAGAAGACCGGCCTCGCTGCCGCGCTCGGTCATCCGCTGAACCTGTCGATGGTG
>Ga0116193_1000955_pt1 | contig 25632 bp, 22 predicted proteins | sample AD_UKC115_MetaG_FD_89892 | JGI IMG/M metagenome (GOLD analysis project Ga0116193, IMG submission 89892) | Active sludge microbial communities of municipal wastewater-treating anaerobic digesters from Hong Kong - AD_UKC115_MetaG | ecosystem: Engineered > Bioreactor > Anaerobic > Digestate... | reverse complement strand
TTGTTCATAATAAAATAAAATTAAAATGGAAAAACATGAATTGTACAAAAGTATCTTTAATACACATGCCCAACAAATGCTATAACTATTATTCCCTTTTTCAAAAAAAAATAAAGCGTAAAAAAATTTTCTTATTTTCGTTTTACTATGGCTCAGCAAGCAATATCAGCATTGGATGCACCTGCACCTGAATATAACTTAAACCCAGAACAGGAAAAAAAAGAAATCTTAAGACGTTATCGTAGTTTGCTTAAAGCACTACGACCCAAACTCAATAAAGGCAATAAACAAATAGTAAGACACGCTTTTGAAATGAGTGCAGAAGCTCATAAAACCATGCGTAGAAAAAGTGGTGAACCTTATATTTTTCATCCTATTGCAGTAGCAATGATTTGTGTAGAAGAAATAGGATTAGGTATAAGAAGTACCATTTGTGCTTTATTGCATGATACTGTAGAAGATACTGATGTAACGCTTGAAGATATTGAAAGAGAATTTGGAAATGAAGTAGCAAAAATTGTAGATGGATTAACTAAAATAGCTACTGTAGTTGATACCAATTCATCTCAACAAGCAGAAAATTTTAAAAAAATTCTATTAACACTTACCGATGATCCAAGAGTAATTTTAATAAAATTAGCAGATAGGCTTCAAAACATGCGAACCCTTGAACACATGAAAAGGGAAAAGCAATTAAAGGCTTCCAGCGAAACCATTTGGGTGTATGCTCCTCTTGCACACAGAATGGGTTTGTACAATATTAAAACAGAGTTGGAAGACCTTGCCATGAAATACATGGAGCCTGAAGCTTACAGAGATATTGCAAAAAGATTAGCAGAAACAAAACGTGAAAGAACAAAATACATCAACGAATTTATTAAACCTCTAAAAGAAAAATTAACTGCTGCAGGTTTTCAATTTGAGATTTATGGACGACCCAAAAGCATACATTCTATTTGGAATAAAATAAAAAAGAAAGGAGTAACTTTTGATGAAGTGTATGATTTGTTTGCCATTAGAATTATTGTAAACCCCACACAAGAAAAAGAAAAAGAAGAATGTTGGAAAGTGTATAGCATTATTACAGATGCTTATAACCCTAATCCAGAACGTTTGAGAGATTGGTTAAGTAACCCTAAAAGCAATGGTTATGAAGCTTTGCATACAACAGTAATGGGACCTCATGGCAAATGGGTAGAAATTCAAATACGTACAAAACGTATGAATGAAATTGCTGAAAAAGGTTTAGCAGCTCATTATAAATACAAAGAAGGCAGTAACAATGAAGATAGATTTGATAAATGGTTAGGACAAATTAGAGAAGCCTTAGCACAAGATGATACTGACAGTATTAATTTTTTAAACGATTTTAAAACTTCATTTCTTGCAGAAGAAATTTATGTTTACACTCCCAAAGGCGAAGTAAGAATGTTGCCAAAAGGTGCTACAGCATTAGATTTTGCATTTGCTATACATACTGCTGTAGGTAGTAAATGTATTGGTGCAAAAGTGCAACATAAATTAGTGCCCATATCGCACAAATTAAAAAGTGGCGACCAAGTAGAAATCATTACAAGTACCAAACAAAAGCCATCAGAAGATTGGTTAAACATTGTAGTAACTACAAAAGCAAAAGTTAAAATAAAAGATGCACTGCGTGAAGAAAAAAGAACAATAGCTGAAGATGGAAAATATGTTGTACAAAAAAAATTAGAAGGACTTGGAGTAGGTTTCAATCAAAAAAATATTGAAGAATTGGTGCAATTTTATAAACTCCCCTCACAATTAGAATTATTTTATAAAGTAGCCATAAAAAAAATTGATTTAAAAGAACTTAAAGAATTTTTAATAATTGGAGATAAGATTGAAGCACCTAAACCAAAAATTGTTCTTAAAGAAACTATTGAAGAAAATACCAAAAAAGCAGTCAATAAAAAAGATAGTGAGTTAATTATTTTTGGCGAAAGCAGCGATAAAATTCAATATTCATTAGCCAAATGTTGTAACCCAATTCCTGGTGATGATGTGTTTGGTTTTGTAAGCTCTGGAAAAGGTTTAATTATTCATCGTACCAATTGTCCTAATGCAGCACAACTTTTAGCTAATTTTGGACACAGAGTTGTAAAAACAAAATGGGCAAAGAACAAAGAAATTTCTTTCCTTACTGGTTTAAAAATTATTGGTATGGATGATGTAGGAGTTGTTCATAAAATTACCAATATTATTAGTGGCGATTTGAAAATAAATATTGCAGGCTTAACCATTGAAAGCAAGGAAGGTTTGTTTGAAGGCACTATTAAAGTTTTTGTACATGATAAAGAAGAATTAGATGAATTGGTAAAAAGAATTAAAGAATTAAAAGGAATTCAAAAAGTAGATAGGTTTGATATGGAAGAAATTGGATAAAAAAATTAATGCACACCATTTTTAAAAATAAAATTATGGAAGAAGGAAAAAGGCAAAAGCAAATAGCAGCAGTAATTCAAGATGAATTAAATAATGTTTTTAGGAAACTTAATTTAACCATGATAGATGGAGGCATGGTATCTATAGCCTCTGTAAAAGTTACTCCAGATTTATTGGAAGCAAGAATATATTTAAGTTTTTTTCAAGTGCAGGATATAAAAATAGCTATGAAAAAAATAGAGGATAAAGCTTGGGAAATAAAACGTGAATTGGTAAATAAAATTAAACACCAGGTTCGCCGTATTCCTGTTTTGCATTTTTATTTAGATGACACTTTGGACTATGTTTTTAAAATGGAAAATGTATTTAAAGAAATTGAAGAAGAAAGAACCAAAAAAAATAATGAGCCTAAATAACACACTAATAGTTTAGTATTTAAAAGATTTTTTTAAAAAAACATACTCTTGAACTTTCTATTTGCCTGGCGATATTTTAAAAGTAAAAAAAGCACAAACGCCATAAATATTATTGCTTACATAAGTGTTATAGCAATAACTGTTGGTGCTGCTGCATTAATTATAGTGCTAAGCGTTTTTAATGGTTTTGAAAGTTTAGTAAAAAACTTGTACAGCGATTTTTATGCTGATATAAAAATATCACCAGCCAAAGGGCAAATTTTACAACTCAACTCACAACAACTAAATACAATAAAAACAAACGCCAATATTGCTGCTTTCACTTTTGTTGTAGAAGAAAAAGCATTACTAAAAAATGGGAACAACCAAGCAACAGTACTTGTAAAAGGCGTTGATACAAACTATGCTGCTATTACAAATATTGCAAAGCATGTAGTACATGGAAGTTTTGATGTTGGAACTGCTCATCAACCTGAAATAGTGATGGGTGCTGGAATTGAAAATGCAACAGGAATTTTTTTAGAGCAAGTTTTAGAAAAGCCTGTTTTGTTTTTACCCAATAAATCTGCAGTAAAACTTAATAATCTCAACGATGCATTTTTATCTTACAATGTAATGCCAACAGGCACTTTTGTTGTACAACAAGAGTTTGACAACAAATATATTTTTACCAATAAAGCCTTTATGCAGTTTATGCTGAATTTGGATAGCTCACAATATTCTTATTCTGAAATTAAATTAAAAACAAATACCGATAAAGAAGCAGCAAAAACCGCTACTTTATTACAAAAAAATTTAGGCGAAAATTTTATTGTGCAAACACGTTACGAACAAAATAAAAGTTTGTACAGCATTATGAAAATGGAAAAATGGATTATTTATGGCATTCTTAGTTTGATACTAATTGTAGCTGCTTTTAACATGATTGGTGCATTAACAATGTTAGTACTTGAAAAGCAAAAAGATATTGCAATTTTAAAAGCTATGGGAGCCAACAACAACACTATTAAAAATATTTTTATAAATAATGGAATTATTTTAGCAATGATTGGAAGCCTTACTGGCATTGCATTAGCAACAATTATTTGTTGGTTGCAAGTTAAATTTAAACTATTAAAATTAGGAGGAAGTTTTGTAGTAGATTATTATCCTGTAGAAATTCGTTGGCAAGATTTTATTTTGGTTTTAGTTACAGTTTTTGTTATTGCACTTTTAGCTTCTTACCTTCCTGCAAGAAAAGCAAGCAAACAAATTTTATCTTTAAAAAGTTAGCCTAAAAAAAAATCCCACTATTCTTGATAGCAGGATTTTTGCAGTTGGTATTGGTTGCCAAAAACTTGACAATTATTAAGAAAGCTTTTTATCAATTTCATTGCAAAGCAAAGCAAAAATTTCTTCTACACTTCCTTCGCCTTTTATGGCAGCAACTTTATTAAATTTTTTATAATAATCTGCTACAACACTTGTTTTATTTTCGTATTCAACAATTCTTGCTCTAATTACTTCTTCATTTGTATCATCGCTTCTACCACTTGTTAAACCTCTATTCAATAACCTTTTTACCAATTCTTCTTCATTAACTTCTAAGGATAGAAAAATATCAATTTGTGTGTGTTTAAATTGCAACAAGTTATCTAAAGCAATACTTTGAGCTTCTGTTCTTGGAAAGCCATCAAACAAAAATCCTTTAGCCAAAGGGTTTGCTTCTAAAGCTGAGCTAATCATTCCTATCACAACTTCATCAGGCACAAGTTGTCCTTTATCCATAAAATTTTTAGCTTCAATTCCCAAAGGTGTTTTAGCTGCAATTTCGTTTCTCAATAAATCGCCTGTACTCAAATGTTTTAAGCCATATTTAGCAATAAGTTTTTCACTTTGTGTGCCTTTTCCACTACCTGGAGGTCCAAATAAAATAATATTAAGCATGAATCAAAATCCTTACGTGAACAACAAATATAAGGGATGAGTGTTAAACTCATTAACATTTTAAATAAGAATTTTGTATTACTATAATTTTAAAAATAATAAGGCAAATAATTTCTATATAAAATTGTTTTGTTTATACAACTTTGTCTTAAAAATTCAAATCATATCTTCGCAACAATTATGACAAAATTTGCACATGATGCAATAGTACCCAATAGCAAAAGCTCATTAGGAAAAAAGCAGCAAGTTGCTGAAATGTTTAATGATATTGCTTTTAAATACGATTTTTTAAATCGTTTTTTAAGTGTAGGTATAGATGTAAGTTGGCGAAAAAAAGGCATTCATCAATTAAAAGACATAAAACCTCAACAAGTTTTAGATGTTGCAACAGGAACTGCTGATGTTGCTTTATTAACTTATAAAATTTTACAACCACAAAAAATTATAGGTATAGATATTAGTGAAGGGATGTTGAATATTGGTAAGAAAAAAATTGAGGAACAAAACTTACAACATTTTATTCAACTACAAAAAGGCGATAGCGAAAAAATAGATTTTAACGACAATACCTTTGATGCAATTACAGTAGCTTTTGGCGTAAGAAATTTTGAAAATTTAGAAAAAGGATTACAAGAAATGTTGCGTGTATTAAAACCTAATGGCAAATTAGTAATTATGGAATGTACACAACCCAAACAATTTGCTTTTAAAGGTTTTTATAACATTTATATGAATATTATTGCACCAGGATTTGGAAAAATGTTTGCCAAAAACAAACAAGCTTACCAATATTTAAACAATTCTATACAAGCTTTTCCAGAAGGAAAAACTTTTTTAAACGTAATGGAAAAAGCAGGATTTAATAAAACATATTTAAAAACATTGAGCTTAGGTTTATGTACCATTTATTGCGGAAGCAAATAGTAATAATTATTGCAGGAATATTTTTTGTAAACATACTTCATGCACAGTATGTAGAGCAAAACAGACCTCACAGAGATGAGATGCCCTATTATTTTGGAATGACCTTGGCATACAACAATAGTTATTTAGCTGCTACTAAAAATCAAAAATTTATATTAGATGATAGCATTTCATCTGTACAGCCAGGAGCCAGTGGTGGTATAGCTTTGGGCTTATTAGGAACTTTAAAATTGAATTATTGTTGGGAGTTTAGATTTAATCCACAACTCATTATTGGTGGCTCAAAATATTTTATTTATCAAACCAACTATCCTGTAAAAGAAGAAAAGAAAACTTTACCATCAACCATTGTTAGTTTTCCCTTTCAGTTTAAATTAAATTCAGACAGAATAAATAATTTTAGAACCTATGTTTTAATTGGTGCAAAATACGATATAGATTTATCCAGCAACTCATCTGCAAGAAATGCACAAGATATGGTTAAGCTAAAGAAAAATGATTTTGCTTTAGAAGCTGGAATTGGTTTTAATTTCTTTTTGCCTTTTGTAACATTAAGCCCTGAAATAAAATTCAGTTATGGTTTAAGCAACATTCATAGCAGAGATCCTGCACTAAAATATTCAAACGTTTTTGATAAAATACAATCAAGAATGATTTCTTTTTCATTGCATTTAGAAGACTAAAATTTTATACATCATTAAAACTCATTAAATATGAAAGAACTTATCGAAAAATTAAGCTCAGAAGTAGGCTTAACACCAGAACAAGCATCAAAAGCTATTGAAGCTATTGCTAATTTTGTAAAAGAAAAATTTCCTATGTTAGGAGGTGCAGTAGATAGCATTTTTAATACAGATGAACAGTAATTTTTTTTAGTTTATACCACACTGTTTGTAATTTTAAAGCAATTCGAAATACAATAAAATAAGGTGTTTACAACACTTTTAATGGGCAGCATTTCGCTAATTGAAAAGCATAAAAATTGCTTTTTAAAAATCACCAGTATTGGTTGTTTTATAAGCAAAAACTAACGCCCATTAGTTACAATATATAATTGAAAACTTTAGATTTTTACTTAAAAATCTTTCTGCACATTTTGTGTGAACAAACTCTTGTAAATCGCTAATAACTTTTGTATATTGTGAACAAATACTTATAAAGTTGTGAATTATCCCTAAAAAATATAGAATAACTATGTGAAAAGGTGTGAATTAAAAAACTAAACTAAAAAGTTTTTTTGTACTCTTTTTCTGAAGCATATTCGTAAAAACATTCAGTTTAAACTTAATTTTTTTAACCAAATGTTTTAAACAAAAAACAAAAAATAACACATTAACTAACCATCATTAATTGCTGATTTTATTACATGGAAATTATAAGTAACATAGGACGAGATAATAAAAAAAGAAGAAAATCTAACATTGATTTAAGCACAATGGTATATGGCAAAATACCACCTCAGGCAAGAGAGTTAGAAGAGGCAGTATTGGGTGCAATACTTTTAGAAAAAGGAGCTTTTGATACAGTTACAGATGCAAACCTCAAACCAGAATGTTTTTATGTAGAAGCACATCAAATTATTTTCAAATCAATGCAGAATATGCAGCAACGCAGCATTCCAATTGATATTTTAACACTGGTAGAAGAATTAAAAAAGAACAATCAATTAGATGTTGTAGGAGGTGCTTATTATGTAACTAAATTAACCAATACAGTTGTAAGTACTGCTCATATTGAAACACACGCAAGAATTATTTTACAAAAATTTATTCAAAGAGAACTGATAAGAATAAGTGGCGAAATTATTGGCGATGCTTATGAAGATAGTACAGACGTATTTGATTTATTAGATGATAGCGAAACAAAAATGTTTAACATTACCAATAATTATTTAAAGAAAAATTTTGAAGATATTGGAAGTGTTTTAACAACAACTATTAATCGTATAGATTATTTAAGAACTAAAGAAGATGATATAAGTGGTGTGCCCAGTGGTTTTAAAAAATTAGATACTGTAACCTATGGTTGGCAACCTACCGATTTAATTATTTTAGCTGCACGACCAGGTGTTGGTAAAACTGCATTTGCTTTAAACCTTGCTCGCAATGCAGCATTAAATGCAAGCAAGCCCACCCCTATTGGTTTCTTTAGTTTAGAAATGAGTGCTTCACAGTTGGTACAACGTATTCTTAGTGCAGAAAGTGAAATTCCTTTATGGAAAATTTCCAGAGGAAGATTGGAAGAACATGAATACAAACAATTACAAACAAAAGGTATCAAACATTTAGAAACAGCACCATTATACATTGATGATACAGCAGCTTTAAACATTTTTGAATTTAGAGCCAAAGCCAGAAGGTTAGTAAATAATCATAAAGTTGGTTTAATAATTATAGATTATTTGCAATTAATGAGTGGCACATCTGATAACAGAAACTCTAATCGTGAGCAAGAAATTTCTACTATTTCAAGAAATTTAAAAGCATTAGCCAAAGAACTTAATATTCCTATCATTGCTTTATCTCAATTAAGTAGAGCAGTTGAAACACGCAAAGAAAGTAAAATGCCTCAATTAAGCGATTTACGAGAGTCTGGTGCTATTGAGCAAGATGCAGATATGGTAATGTTTATTTATAGAAATGATTATTACGAAGTTACTCAAAACGAACATGGAGAAGATACTCGAGGATTAACAGAATTAAAAATTGCAAAACACCGTAATGGTACATTAGAAACTTTACAACTAAAATTCTTAGGAGAAATACAAAAATTTGAAACCTGGCAAGATGATAACAACAATGGTTTTAAACCAGGTGGAAATTTTAAACCAATTGCTCCAATGCCTACAAACCCTGCATCTGGCAATGATGGAGGACGTTTCTTTATACAAAAAAGTAAAATGAATGATGAGGATTTTGATACAGGTTTCGAAGAAAATCAAAACATAGAATAACTATTTTTTTATTAAAAAAACTATTCAATAATTATGGGAGTTTTCAAATAATTATTGATTTACTTTTTATTTTTTTAAAACAACTTTTTACTGAATGATTTTATACAATCGCCATACGCTACACAATGGTTTAAAAATTTTAGTACATGAAGACAATAGTACTCCAATGGCTGTTGTAAACATTATGTACAATGTAGGTGCAAGAGATGAAAGCCCTGAAAAAACAGGCTTTGCACACTTATTTGAACATTTAATGTTTGGAGGAAGTATAAATATTCCTGATTATGATGAACCATTGCAACGAGCTGGAGGAGAAAATAATGCTTATACAACCAATGATATTACAAACTACTATTGTGTTTTACCATCACAAAATATTGAAACTGCTTTTTGGTTAGAAAGCGATAGAATGTTAAGCCTGGCATTTAGCAAAAAAAGTTTAGAAGTACAACGAAAAGTAGTTTGTGAAGAATTTAAAGAACATTATATCAACAAACCTTATGGAGATGTTTGGCATAAAATGAGAAAACTTGCTTATGATGTACATCCTTATCAATGGATGACAATAGGCAAAGAATTAAGCCATGTAGAAAATGCTACCATGAAAGATGTAAAAGATTTTTTCTTTAAATTTTATCGTCCTAATAATGCAATAATGGTAGTTGCAGGCAATGTAAATAGTAACCATATTTTTCAATTAGCAGAGAAATGGTTTGGCAGTATTCCTGCAGGAGAAAAGTACGAAAGAAATTTACCAAAAGAACCTAAACAAAAAAATGCAAAGCTCTTAGAAGTTAAGGCTGACGTGCCTTTAGATGCTTTAATAAAAACTTGGCATATAGAAGAACGATTAAGCAAAGGATATTATACAGCAGATTTAATTACTGAGATTTTAGGTGGTGGAGCTTCCTCAAGATTATATCAAAGTCTTGTAAAAGAAAAACAACTTTTTTCAAATATTAACTGCTATCATTTTGGAACAATAGAGCCAGGCTTATTAACCATTGAAGGAAAATTAATTAAAGGCGTTACAATGCAAGAAGCTGAAAATGCTATTGAAGAAGAATTAGTGCAATTAAAATCAAATAAAGTAGCAGAAACAGAATTACAAAAAACAATTAATAGAACCGAAAGTATGATAGCTTTTGAAGATGTAAGTGTAGCAAGCAGAGCCAATAGTTTAGCATTGTATGAATTGTTAGGTGATGTAGAATTAATTAATACAGAGTTTTCTAAATTTCAGGAAGTTACTGTAAACGATATTCAAAACTATGCACAAAAAATATTTGAAACAAACAACAGTAGTACTATACATTATTACAGCAACAATTAATTTTTTTTCTTAAAATATAGTTTTAAAGTTTTATGGCTAATAAAAAAATAAATAATCCATCTTTTAGAAAACAAGCTCCAGATATAATTGATACAGCAGAATTAACTTTACAACTTCAACCCTATAATAAATATCAATTAGACAATGGTATTGATGTGTATGCAATAGATGGAGGTGCTCAAGATGTGTTAATGATAGAATTTGTTTTTTTTGCAGGCAACTGGTACGAAGAAAAAAATATTGTTGCAGCAACTACCAATTTTTTGCTAAAAAATGGAACAAAAAATAAAAACGCTTTTGCTATAAATGAACATTTTGAGTTTTATGGTGCTTACTTAAATCAAGGATCTTTCAACGAAACATCTACTGTAACACTACATACATTAAGCAAAAATTTACCTGAGCTTTTACCTGTAATGGCAGAGCTTTTTACAGAAAGTATTTTTCCAGAAGAGGAATTAGAAATTTATAAAAAGAACAACATTCAACAATTAGAAATAAAACTTAGAAAATGTGATTTTGTTGCAAACAGATTAATTGATGAATGTATTTATGGCATTCATCACCCTTATGGAAAATACACTTCTACTGTTGATTTTAATGCTTTACAAAGAGACGAACTTGTGCTCTTTTACAATGAATTTTATACACAAGGTAAGTGTATGATTTTTGTTGCAGGAAAATTGCCAAGTAATACGATAGAATTACTCAATAAAAACTTTGGGCATTTACCCTTTAATAAAAATAAAGCCTTAACAAAAGAATACAACTGTGTAAGAGCGTCTCAAAAAAAACAGTTTATTTTAAACGATGAAAATGGTGTTCAATCTGCAATACGCATTGCTCGACCTTTTCCTAACAGACATCATCCTGATTTTTCTAAAGTAATGGTATTGAACAATATTTTGGGTGGTTATTTTGGCAGTAGATTAATGAGCAATATAAGAGAAGATAAGGGCTACACTTATGGCATTTATTCCTTTATTCAAAATCATATACATGAAACAGAATGGATAATAAGTACTGAAGCAGGTAGAGATGTTTGCGAAGCAACTATTGAAGAAACTTATAAAGAAATGCAACGTTTATGCAACGAACCAGTGAGTGAAGAAGAATTGCATTTGGTAAGAAATTATATGATGGGTTCATTATTAGGAAATGTAAATGGAACGTTTAATATTATATCAAGGTGGAAAAGTTATATACTAAACAATGTAGATGAAAATTATTTTTACAACTCAATTAATACCATAAAAACAATTAATGCTGAAGAAATTCAAAGCCTTGCAAAAAAATATTTACAACCAGATGATTTTTATGAAATAACAGTAGTGTAAATAAAACATTATTTTATACCAATTAAAAACACAGTTATGCAAAATTTTATAACCAAAACTCTTGTAACAGCAGTAGCAGTAATAGTTGCATCGTTTTTACTAAGTGGCGTACATGTAGATAGTAGCATAACTGCCATTTTAGTTGCAGTTGTTTTAGGTTTATTAAATACATTTGTAAAACCCATTTTAGTAATTTTAACAATACCTATCACCGTTTTTACTTTAGGTTTATTTTTACTTGTAATAAATATTTTAATGGTAAAATGGGCAGCAACTTTAGTACCTGGTTTTACAGTAGAAAATTGGTGGGCTGCATTATGGTTTAGTATTATTGTTTCTATTTTTTCTGCATTTGTACAAAGCCTAACTGCAACGGAAAAAAATGATGATGAATCATAATTTAAGTAGGATATTATAAAGATTATTTAGCTATTCAGAAAAATTTTAAATTGCCGTTTATGGAAAAGTTTATTGTTTCAGCAAGAAAATACAGACCACAGGATTTTAATTCTGTAGTGGGGCAATCGCATATTACAACAACTTTAAAAAATGCAATAACCAATAATCAATTAGCTCATGCTTTTTTATTTTGTGGTCCAAGAGGTGTAGGAAAAACAACCTGTGCAAGAATATTAGCCAAAACAATTAATTGCGAAAATTTACAATTAGATGGTGAAGCTTGTAACGAATGTAATAGCTGTAAAAGTTTTAATGCAGGTGCATCTTTAAACATTCATGAATTAGATGCAGCAAGCAACAACAGTGTTGATGATATAAGAACATTGGTAGAACAAGTTAGATTTACTCCACAAGCAGGTAAATATAAAGTGTATATTATAGATGAGGTTCACATGTTATCTTCAGCAGCTTTTAATGCATTTTTAAAAACATTGGAAGAGCCTCCCTCCTATGCAATATTTATTTTAGCCACCACCGAAAAACATAAAATTTTACCAACCATTATTAGTCGTTGTCAAATTTTTGATTTTAAAAGAATAACCAGCAACGATACTATTGAGCATTTACAAGAAATTGTAACCAAAGAAAATATTGACGCTGATAAAGCCTCTCTGCAAGTTATTGCACAAAAGAGTGAAGGTTGTATGAGAGATGCACTAAGTATCTTAGATAAAATAGTAAGTTTTACAAATGGGAAAGTTACTTATAGCAATACTTTAGAGCATTTGAATATTTTAGATGATGATTACTATTTTAAAATTTTAGAAAGCCTGCAACAACAAAACCTTGCCAATGCCATGCTTTTGTATGATGAAATAAATAGAAAAGGTTTTGAAGGAGATTTAGTGTTAAATGGATTTGCAGAATTTATTAGAAATATTTTGGTGTGTAAAAATGAAACTGCCATAAAACTTTTAGATGTTGTTGAAGGCTTACATGAAAAATATAAAGCTGTTGCACAACAAACCAATCTTTCTTATTTAATTAGTGCATTAAATATTTTGAATGAAGCAGAAATTAGCTTTAAAATGGCTCGCAATAAAAGACTACATGTAGAGCTAACACTAATTAAACTTAATTTTTTACAACAAGCTATTGAGCTATCTACCAATGAAGAAAATGTAAGTGTAAAAAAAAAATTGAGCACTAACCATACAGCTTTAAAGTATAAACCAATACAATCATTACAAGCAAAATCTAAGAAAATAAATGCTCAACCCAATGAGGCAAAAATGTTTGTTGAAGAACCTGTAACAAAAATTGAAAAAAATATTGAACCAAAAAATACAGTTCAATTAAATACTACAACTCAACCTGCATCAAGCATTACAAAAGACAAAAACCTTATAGACATTTTGCGTGAAAAAGCAGGTAGCAAGTATAGTGTTATTGAAGTACAAGAGGCAGAACCATTAAACGAAGAAAAATTAAAAGAATGTTGGAATAAATATATTGAGCAATTACAACAACATGGCGAAAAATTTTCAACCATAAAAACATTTGAAGAAGCAGTTTTAAAAATTGTAGATGATTTAACCTTTTCAGTAACCGTACATGCTTTAACACAACAAAAATTTATTGAACAAGAAAAAACTTTGTTGATAGATTTAATACAAACTTCGTTTAAAAACAGAGCTATAAAATTTGATATCATTATAGACGAAAGCAATACAGTACATAAAGAAGTTTCTTTAAGTGAAAAATTAAATAGCAAACAAATTTTCAATTTAATTGCAGAAAAATATCCTTTGGTTAATGAACTAAAAGAAAGGCTAAAATTAGATATAGACTACTAATAGAAAGGCTTTACTTAAATTTTATACTAAAATAATAATTCAACAAATTTCACAAACCTTACATTTGCATTATGGAATACAACACACAAAGAAACCATTTGGCAATGAGCGAATACGGCAGGCATGTACAAAAAATGGTAGAGTATCTTTTAACTATTGAGGATAAAGAAAAAAGAAATCAACAAGCAAAATCTGTAATAGAATTAATGGGGCTTTTAAATCCTCATTTAAAAAATGTAGAAAATTTTAGACATATTTTATGGGATCATTTATTTGTTATCAGCAATTTTCAATTAGATGTTGAAAGCCCATATCCTATTCCTCAAAAAGAAACTTATAAAGGAAAAAGTGAAAGATTGCCTTATCCTAAACGTCATCCTCGTTATGCTCATTTAGGAAAAAATTTAGAAACAGTTATTGATAAAGCATTAGAAGAAGAAGACCCAGATAAAAAAGCAGGTTTTGCCAATGCTATTGCCTATTACATGAAATTATCTTACAGCAACTGGCATAAAGAATTGGTACATGATGATAGTATTAGAGCAGAATTGGATGAAATTACTGGAGGGCAATTAGAATTTAGCAATACACCATACATCAAACATAGAAATCAAAATTTTGAAAGAGATGATTATGGTAGAAGTGGTAACAATCAACATAGAAGACAAAACTTTGGTGGCAGAAACAGAAACAACAATAACAACAACAGGAATGCAAATGGTAGAAATGGCAATAATAACAACAGAAACAATAATAACAACAACAATAGAAACTTTAAGAAAAGATTTTAGTTGCCATACTTTATAGTTTTATAATAATATCAGTTAAATAATTTTCCATTGCCTTTTTAATAGCATCTGTAGAAGATTGATGATTATTAACTAAAATAGAAAAAATTAATTCTTTTCCAGAGTTAGTAATTAGAAAACCACTCAAAGAAATATTGTTACTTAACGAACCAGTTTTTACAAAAATTTTACCACTCAAATTTTTGTAATAACCCGATAAAGTGCCTGTATTCCCTGTAGGAAAAATAGCTTTAATTCTATCTGCATTAAATTCAGTTCTCATTTTATTTAATACCCAAATAAAATCTTCTGGCGTTACTAAGTTATGCCTGCTCAATCCACTACCATCTTCCCATCTGGGTTGTTGTGGTAAATCTTTAAAATAAGTGTTTTGTAAATTATTAATAATATTTCCTTGCTGAGTTTCTTGTAATTTTTCGTTACCTATCATTAATAAAAGTTGTTCAGCATAAAAGTTATCGCTTCTATTCATCATTATTTTTAAAACTGTATCAGTAGGTTGAGATTTTATTTTTTGCCAACTTACTTTATTTACAATATCGGCATTAGTGTAGTTAATTAATTCCAACAAAGTATCTTGTAACAAATCAATAGAAAGCATATCTGATGTAATAAAAGGAATATCTTTTTTTACAAAAATGCTACTACTGCTTACAAGGCTAAATTGATTATTATAAAAATTTCTTTCAATAGAATATTTGCCAGATTGAGTATTACCATAAATGGTTAATGAATCTTTAAACCATTGAGGCGTAACAATAACTTTATTTTTATCTCTTAAAAAATTTACAGTGTTGCCGTAAATAGGAATTGAAGAAAGTTCAGGCATATAACCTGCACTATAATCGTTCCAAGCCCAACCATTTCCATAACGTTTGTTTTTCCAATTTGCAGCTATAACCGTTAAATTATTATGATGTTTAGAAAAGAAATCAAATACAGGTTGTGTGATAAAATCAGGATGTAAAAATGTAGGGTCGCCAGAAAATTTTACAAGATAACTGCTATCATCATCTAAAGTATAAAACAAACCTGTTAAACTATCTTCTAAGGTTTTCATAGCTGCATAGCAAGTAAATATTTTTAAATTACTTGCTGGTACAAAAAATTTATTTCCCTGATAATTGTATAAATATTTGTTGGTAGAAGGATCAAATACTGCAACACCTACATGTGCATTTGTAAACAAAGGGTTTGTTTCAAAACTTGATAAAGAATCCTGTGCTATTGATGTTTTAAAAGAAAAAAGAATTACTAAAGCAACAAAAATAATTTGTACATATTGTTTCAATCCTTTCATTTCTATTTACTATTTTTTTTGAACTAATTATTCAACAATTAAACATTCATTTTTATAAATAGGCAAAATGTTTGCCACATTTTCTGTAACACAATATTCCAAATCTTTTTCTAACCCAAATTTTGCCAATCTATGCCAATGTGTAGTGGTTCTTGCAAATGTTTTTAAATTATTTTTATGCAGTTTATACATTTGTTCTGCCATTAAACTACTATCGCAATGAATAGTAAAATATTCTTTTACTTGATTAATTACAGCACCTGCAAACAAGGTATCTTCTAAGTTTACTCTATTTTTCCAAGCACTACAACCTAAAAAAACATTTTTGTTTTGTTGTTGTAAAAAATTACAAACAGCATTTAAGTTAGGAAATGAACCAGTAATAATTTCGCTTGCTCCATTGTTTAATGCCATGTGCAAAAGCTTGGTACCATTGGTTGTAGTAAGCACTAAAGTTTTTCCTTCAATAAATTTTCTTGGATATTCAGCAGGGCTATTGCCATATTGCAAACCTTCAATAACTTTTCCATCACGTTCACCTGCTGTAATGCTGTTGGGTGTTTGCATTCCAATGGTTATACATTTATCAACAGCATCTACAGGAATTACTTTCTCTGCTCCATTATACAAAGCTGTTACAATAGTTGATGTAGCTCTAAAAACATCAATTATAACAACAATACTATTATTAATATCGTAATTGTGCAGTAAGTTGGGCGAAAGAATGGTGTACAAAAATGGTTTACTCATCATGCAAATATATTGTGGCTTTATTGGTTCTTTCTTTTGTATTTTATTTTTACATTAACAACGCCAGAATTTAACATTCCTAATTCTTTTGCAGCAGCTTTACTTAAATCAATTATTCTTCCTGAAACGTAAGGACCTCTGTCATTGATGCGTACAGTAACTGTTTTATTATTGTTTAAATTGGTAACTTTTACAGTAGTGTTGAATGGAAGTTTTTTATGTGCTGCTGTAAATTCTGAAGGTTGATACCTCTCTCCATTAGCAGTTTTATTGCCTTTTAAATTATCTGAATAATACGATGCTTTGCCTGTTTTAGTTACATATTTACCACAAGAAGTAAACACAATAATTGTAACAAATAAATACAAAAACTTTTTCATTATGCAATAAAAGTATTGTGTTACTAAAATAAAAAGTGCTTGTAATTTTCAACAAAAGATAAAAAATGTTGATAAGCAAATTTGTTCTTATTTTTACTCGCTCAAAAAAAATTAGACTCCTTAGCTCAGTTGGTAGAGCTACTGACTCTTAATCAGTAGGCCCAGGGTTCGAGTCCCTGAGGGGTCACTAAAATCAAGGCTTTGCAAAAAACAGCAAAGCCTTTTTTAGTATATCTACTTCTTATCTTTTTTATTCCTTCTTCTGTCATAAAAAATATTTTATCCTTTTTTATTTTAAAAAAATGTTTGACAATTCTATGGCAGAAAATAAATTTTTCTAACTAAATATTTGCCCACCTTAAAAAATCTTTTTTAAAGAGCAATGTATGATTCAACTAAAACAACTTTTTACTTTAACGTTTCTATTTACTGTTACAAACATTTACAGTCAGCAAAAAAACAATCAACAAGATACCATTAAAGGCTTAGGTGATGAAGTAGTAGTTACAGGACAATATACTCCACAGCCTTTAAAAAGTTCAGTTTATAAAGTAAGAAGTATAAATGAAGAACGTATAAAAATGCGTGCAGCTAATGATGTTGTTGGAGTACTTAATAGCGAATTAGGAATACGTTTTGCAACAGATAATTCTTTAGGAGAAACAGATACAAAAATTTTAGGTTTAGGAGGAACTCGAGTTAAAATTTTAATTGATGGAATTCCTTTAGCAGATAGAGATGCAAGCAAACAAAGTATTTCTCAAATTGATATTAATTCAGTAGAAAGAATAGAAATTGTTGAAGGTCCTATGAGTGTAATTTATGGAACAGATGCATTGGCTGGAGTGATAAATATTATTACAAAAAAAGGAATAAAAAGTGGCAGTAATTTTTCAGTTGGTGTAAAAATAAGAGAAGAAGGCGTGTATAACACTTATGTTCCTTTCACTAAAAATGGTGTGCATTACGAAAATGTTTCACTAAGTTGGAACAATAATCATTGGCGAAGTTCTGCCTATTTAACAAGAAATAATTTTGGCGGATTTGCTGATACTGCTACTTTTCCTGCAAAAGTATTTAGACCTAAAAAACAATGGATGACTGGTGGGACTTTAGGTTACAGCAAAAACAATTTTGATATTTGGTACAGATTAGATTATTTGAATGAAGAGTTGTTGGCTGCAAGCCCTATGAGCCTTACTACTTACAAGAGTTTCCAGCAATATTATATTACTAATAGGTTTACACATCAACTGCAATCTGTATGGAATATAAACAAAGCACTAAAATTAAATACTGCAATTTCTTATCAAGATTATAAGCGTAATACAAAATCATTCACACATGATTATTGGACAGGAATTACTACAAAAAATAACACACCTGAAGATTTATTAAATGGCTATTGGGATATCACTCCTTTTAAAACATTTTTTGCAAGAGCAACACTTGCTTATAGTATTTCTCAAAAACTTTCTATACAACCAGGTTTTGATATAAAAAATGATGTAACCAGTGGTCACAGAGTAATACCTAATTCTTCCATTACAGATTATTCATTTTTTGTTTCATCAGAAATAAAACCAACAACTTTCATCAATATTCGTCCAGGAATTAGAGTTACCAAAAACAGTAAATACAGTGCTCCTCCCGTTATTCCATCATTAAATACCAAATTTACACTTAATAAAATATTGGATTTACGATTATCTTATGCAAGAGGTTTTAGAGCACCTATTTTAAGAGAATTATACTTTAGTTTTTTAGATGCCAATCACAATATACAAGGCAATCCAAATTTAAAGGCAGAAACCTCAAACAGTTTCATGGCAAGCCTTTCATGCAATGCAATGAAGAAAAAAGATATTTCCATTACATCAAGTTTAACTGGATTTTATAATGATTATTCCGACTTTATAGATATGTATGATTATGTAGATAATAGTGGTGTTACGATTTTTTCTTACTTCAATAGAGATAAATTTAGAACAACAGGTTTTACATTAGATAATACAATTACATGGAAAAATGTAGTTGCAAATATTGGAGCTTCATTCATTGGTTATTACAATACTTATCAGGAAAATAAAAATTTAGACGGAAATAAATCATTGTACTCTTGGTCGCCAGAAATAACGTGTAATGTAACATACAAGCTTCAAAAAATAAATGCAAGTGTAGGCTTCTATTATAAGTTTACAGGAAAAGTACCTACTTATTCTTTGGATAACAGCAACGATATTATTTTATCGAAAAGAAATGCTTTTCATTGGGCAGATGTAACAGCAACTAAACAAATATTTAAGCAGTTTACACTTCAAGCAGGAATAAAAAATTTATTTGATGTAGGCAGAATAGGCAGCACAGCAATAGGTTCAAGTGGTATTCATGAATCAGGTTCTGTTATAAATTATGCTTACGGACGTTCTTATTTTATAGGAATAAATTTCAACTGGAGTAAAAAATAGTTTCATAAAAAATTTTAAAAAAAATGAAAAATAAAATTATAGCAATAGAAATAATTATATTAACACTCACCATTTTTGCTTCATGTAAAAAAGATGAAATGCCTGTATTAACGCCACCTTCAACTGGTGGTGATACCACACTTAATTTAATTGCAGGCTCTGAAAGTGGTGCTAATGCTGCCAATTCAGCCTTTGTAGATTTTAGTACTAACCAAATTACTTTATCAGCAAGAGCCAGTTGGGATGTAGCTTTTTATTGTGGTAATGATTTTAGAGTAACTTTAAATTATAAAACTGCTGCTTTAACTGTAGCATTAAATAAAAACGACTTAACAACTGTGAGTGCTGCTGATACTGTTGGTTTAGCTTTGGATTTATCGTACTCTACAACAGACTTTGCAATGGTTGATAGCTTCTCAGACAATTTAGCCTATACAAAAATTGCTATTAATAATGTGCTTACAGAAAATAAAGTTTACATAATACAAAGAGGTAAAGGTGGTGGCATTGCTGCAAGACCTTGGTACAAAATAAGAGTGTTAAAAAACGGCACTGGTGGTTATACATTGCAATATGCAAGAATTACAGAAACAACTTTTCGTACATTAGATATAACAAAAGATGCTGAATATAATTTCAAGTTTGTTTCTTTTGATAATGGTATTGTTTTATCAGAACCTAAAAAAGATGATTGGGATATTCAATACAGTTCTGCTTTATATAAATTTCCTATGGGTAGCGAAGAAATTCCTTTCTTTTTCTCTGATATTGTTTTAATAAATTATTTAGCTGGTGTGCAAGCTGCAGAAGTTTTAAATACACAATTTACTTACGATAATATTTCTAAAGCCAATGCTCAATCATTAACCTACAACTCAAGCAGGTGGGCTATTTCAGACAAATGGCGTACCTCAACTTCTGGTGCAATGGCTGGTGTAAAAACAGATAGATTTTATGTAGTAAAAGACCAAATAGGTAATTATTACAAACTAAAATTCATTAGCTTTCATAACTCTGAAGGTGGAGTAAGAGGCAAACCAAAAATTGCATATCAGTTAATCAACTAATAAAAAAATTACGCTGTTAAAAAATTAATAACTCAATAATTTTTCTATGTATTCACTTAATCTATTTTTAGCTAAATAATTTTTTTCTAAATCAGTATTAAAAGGAATAGGTGTGTTTAAACTTGCACAACGCATAACTGGTGCATCTAATTTTTCAAAGCAATGTTCACTTATCCATGCACTAATTTCTCCACCAAATCCACTGATAAGGCTATCTTCATGCACAATTAAAACTTTACCTGTTTTTGCAACAGCTTTTTGTATGGCATCATAATCCAAAGGTTGCAATGTTCTTAAATCAAGCAACTCACAACTTACATTTTTATTTTTTTCTAAATACTCTACAACCCAATGTACACCTACACCATAAGTAATGATAGTAATATCGTTTCCTTCTTTTACAATATTTGCTTTACCAATTTCAATTTCATAATAAGCATCAGGAACTGCTCCCTGAACGCTTCTATACAAAGCTTTATGTTCAAAAAACATAACAGGATTGGGATCATTAATAGCAGCAATTAATAACCCTTTAGCATCAAAAGGTGTTGATGGATACACCACTTTTAAACCAGCCACTTTAGTAAACCAAGCTTCATTTGTTTGGCTATGAAATGGTCCAGCACCTACTCCACCACCACAAGGCATACGAACTACAACATCAGCATTTTGTCCCCAGCGATAATAAATTTTTGCAAGATTATTTACAATTTGATTAAAGCCAACACTAACAAAATCGCTAAACTGCATTTCAACCATACTCTTAAAACCTTCTAAACTCAAGCCTAAAGCTGTACCTATAATTGCACTTTCACACAATGGTGTATTGCGTACTCTTTCTTTACCAAATTCTTGTACAAAACCTTCAGTAATTTTAAAAGCTCCACCATATTCAGCAATATCTTGCCCCATTAAAACCAAGTTGCTATGCTGTTGCATACTTTGTTTCAGCCCTTGTTTTATGGCATCTATAAGCCTTAATTCAGTAGTAGCACCAAAATCTTCTACCCACTCTCCTTGGTTGTTTAAAATTTTATTTGCTGATGAATTAATTTTTGTGAAATTATTTTCGGGGGCAAAAACATCATGCAACTCTTCATTAGTATCAGGTATTAATGCAGCAGCTTTATAGGCTTCTTGCAAATCTGTTTCAATGTATTCTTTTATTTCATTGCGAATAATATTTACTACATCTGGTGTTAAAACATTTTCACTAAGTAAATAATTTTCAAAGTTTGTAACAGGATCTTTTTTAGACCATTCTTCAAACAAATGAGGAGGAACATACTTTGTACCACTCGCTTCTTCATGACCTCTCATTCTAAAAGTCATGCACTCTATTAAATAAGGTTTTTGATTTTTTATACAATAATCTCTTACGCCTTTTATGGTATCGTAAACAGTTAAAATATTATTACCATCAATTTGTACACCTTCCATTCCATATCCTTTTGCTTTAGAAATAAGGCTTTCGCAACGATACTGTTCATTAACTGGTGTGCTTAATCCATAGCCATTATTTTCAATAATAAAAATTACAGGCAAATCCCAAACTGCTGCTACATTCAAGGCTTCATGAAAATCGCCTTCACTCGTTCCTCCATCTCCAGTATATACAAGAGAAACCTTATTTTCTTTTTTTAATTTATACGCCAATGCTACACCATCTGCAATGGCAAGTTGTGGACCTAAATGAGAAATCATGCCACATATAAAATGTTCTTTAGAACCAAAATGAAAACTTCTTTCACGTCCTTTACTGTAGCCTTCTTTATTACCTTGCCACTGCATGAATAATTTTTGCAAAGGCATTTTTCTTGTAGTAAAAACTCCTAAATTTCTGTGCATAGGCATAACCCATTCATCACTTTCTAAAGCCAGTGTAGAGCCTACTGCTATTGCTTCTTGACCTATACCACTAAACCATTTGCTTATTTTTCCTTGACGCAATAAAACAAGCATTTTTTCTTCTATCATTCTGGGCAATAACAATGCTTTGTATATAGAACGAAGTTCTTGATTAGATAAATTATTTTTATTGAATTGCATTATTGTAACATTAAAACGCTAAGATAATTTTTGTTGTTTAATGTTGATGAAATATTTAAAAGTATTGTGTTTTTTAAGAAAGTTTTTCTTCTTTTATTCCTTTACGTTTACAATTAAAACAGGAATATCCAGAGCATGGCGTACTGCTTCTATAGTTTCTCCAAAGAAATAATCTTTCAACCCTTTATGTCTGTGAGCTCCCATTATCAACATATTTGCTTGCGTTTCTTTTACTATTCTTTGAATTTCTTTTACTCTATTTCTAAAGCCAATTTCAGCAACTGCATCATAACCTAATTGTTGTAATTGCTTACAATAATTTTCTAATCGTTCTTTATCTTTTCTTGATTCTTCATCATCAGCATAAACGCCCAAATACTTTGCAGATGCACTTTCTACTATGTGAATTAAAATATATTTTGTTTGTTTATTTCCTTGTGCTAAAGCATTGGCAATTAATTTTTCATCGCCAATACTAAAATCTAAAGCTATTGCAATAATTTTTGGATGTTGAACTTCTAAATTGCTTAATATTTTTTCGTTTGGATGAATGATGAGTGAAGTTTTATTTTTATACTTTTTCATAAAAGGGAAAAAAGTCATTATTAAAAATAAAACAACAAAAAGTATAGCACCAATAATAATAACCATTTTCCAAAATAAGGTGCCACCATTATTGAAATATTCTATACACTGCCCAACCACCATTTGAACATTAAGAAAAATCAATACACCAGCAATTAACCATGCAGCAAATTGTGTTAAAGGCTTAATAGCAAAGGCTCCCATAGTTTCTTTATCACTCACAAAATGTATGAGAGGAATTACTGCAAAACCTAATTGAATACTCAAAATTACCTGACTTAAAACAAGCAAAGCATCTACTTCATCATCGCCATAAATTAATATAACCACAATAGCAGGAATAACAGCAATTAAACGTGTAATCAATCTTCTTAACAAAGGATTGATACGTAATTTCAAATATCCTTCCATTACAATTTGCCCTGCCAAAGTGCCTGTAACAGTGCTACTTTGCCCTGCTGCAATTAATGCAATAGCAAATAAAAGTGGAGCCAATTTTGTGCCTAATAATGGCGATAATAATTTATGTGCATCTTCTATTTTAGCAACCTCTTGATGACCTGTTGAAAAAAAAACTGAAGCAGCCAAAATTAAAATGCCCGCATTCACCAAAAAGGCTGCATTTAATGCAATAGTGCTATCAATATTATTAAACTTAATTGCTTTTTTTATACTCTTTTCATCGCTACCAATTTTTCTTGTTTGTACCAATGCACTGTGCAAATACAAATTGTGTGGCATTACTGTTGCACCAATAATTCCTACAGCAATGTACAATGCTTCGTTACTAAGATGTGTAGGTACAAAGCCTTTAGCAATATCAACCACATCGGGCTTTGCCAAAAAAAGCTGAATTAAAAAAGATAAGCCAATTACAATAACCAAAGCCAAAATAAATGCCTCTAATTTTCTTATTCCAAATCGTTGTAACCACAACAATAAAAAAGTATCTAATACGGTAATACCAACTCCCCAAATAAGTGGTAAACCTGTAAGCAAATAAATACCCAAAGCCATACCTAACACTTCTGCTAAATCGCAGGCTGCAATGGCAATTTCTGCTAAAATGTATAAGCAAAAATTTATTACAGGAGGATAAGCTTCTCTATTTGCCTGGGCTAAATCTCTTCGTCTTACAATGCCTAATCTTGCACTTAAACTTTGTAACAACAAAGCCATTAAGTTACTCATCAATAAAACCCAAATTAATTGATAACCAAATTTTGCACCACCTTGTAAATCTGTAGCCCAATTTCCTGGATCCATATAACCTACACTAACCAAATAAGCAGGACCTAAATATGCCAAAAAACGTTTAATACCTTTACGAGGTTTAGTTGTATCAATACTTTCATGTACTTCGCTTAAAGAATGATGAGGATGATGGTTGGGCATATATACAACTAAAATAAAACTTTAATTTTAATTATTTATTAGATATAAATGAAGTTTTACCAAAAATACAATTTATACTTTTCCTTTGCTTAAATTTATTTTGTGAAAAAAACTTACAGCAAATGGATTTTATTTGTAGTGCTATGTTTAATTTGGGGTAGTTCGTTTATGTTGATGAAATGGGGCATGTTTGATAAAGACAACACCCCTACTCTTTCTGCTTATGATGTAGCTGCATTAAGAATTTTGTTTGCAGGAATTGTAATGCTTCCATTTGTTCCAAGTAGTATCAAAAAAATTCCAAGTAAAGATTTTGTATATGTTTTATTAAGTGGATGGTTGGGAAGTTTTTTTCCAGCATTTTTATTTTGCATTGCTGAATCTAAAATTGATGGCTCTTTGGCAGGAAGTTTAAATGCTTTAACCTCTTTGTTTGTAATTATAACAGGCTTTCTGTTTTTTAATGTAAAGAGTAACCGTAAAAAAATAATTGGTGTAATTATAGGCTTATTGGGTTGCACTTTAATTACAGTTGCCAATTACAGCAAACCTTTTGAATACATAGCCTACAGTGGTTTTGTAATACTTGCCACTTTTATGTATGGCTTTAATATAAACCTAATTCAAAAAAAATTATCAGCATTAAATGCTTTATCTGTTGCAGCCATTAGCCTCACAGGTTTAATAATTCCTTCAGCAACTGTATTATTTTTTTCAGGTTATTTTTCATTACCACTTTCACAACATAGTTATATAATTAGTACAGTGTCAAGTGTTGTTTTAGGCATATTAGGTACTTCACTTGCAACCATTTTATTTTATGTATTAATTAAAAGAGCAGGTGGCTTATTTGCTTCTTTGGTAACTTATGGAATTCCTTTTGTAGCAATAGGTTGGGGCTTTTATAATAATGAACTTATAACAGAGATGCATATACTTGCACTTGTTGTTATTTTAGTGGGTGTATATATTGTAAATCAAAAAGATTTCTCAAAAAAATTGAAGGAATAATTTTTATTTCCAAATTAAACTGCCATCGCCATAACTTAAAAATCTAAAATTATTTTCTAAAGCATAATCATAGATTTTTTTCCAATTATTTCCTGCAACAGCAGCTACTAATAGTAATAAAGTAGATTGTGGTTGATGAAAATTTGTTATCAAAGCATCTGCAACTTTTAAAGAATAATTTGGTGCAATAATGATTTGGGTTTTGGTTAAAATTCTATTTAATTTATTAGCAATCATAAATTGCAACAAACAATTTAATGCCTCTTGT
>Ga0116193_1000953_pt1 | contig 25665 bp, 23 predicted proteins | sample AD_UKC115_MetaG_FD_89892 | JGI IMG/M metagenome (GOLD analysis project Ga0116193, IMG submission 89892) | Active sludge microbial communities of municipal wastewater-treating anaerobic digesters from Hong Kong - AD_UKC115_MetaG | ecosystem: Engineered > Bioreactor > Anaerobic > Digestate... | reverse complement strand
CCTTTTCGCGGATTAAAACGATAATCCGTATTATTAAAATCATATTGCAAAACAAGGCTGGCAGTACTCAGGTCTGATACATCCGGCAATTGATGCGTCGTTTTTACAAACAGTGTGTCCACATCTAAAAGATTGGTCCTGGCCCATTTTAGATAAACCGATCCGGATTGCTTTGATGACAGTAAGTATTGAAAACCGAATTGTGCCTGAATATTTAAGTAAGATGAATCTTTCTTATACAATTGAAAACCACCATTAATTCCAAATGAAGATTTAAAAATATAAGGTCGCGCAAAAAATATATTCAGTCGTGGAGATTTATTTTGCAATTGCTGCCAATTAAGGGTCAAAGTTTCCCCGTAGCCAAAAGGGTTTCTCATATCCAAATTTGCTTCTCCTGTCAATAAAAATTTCCCATCGTTTGTTCCTGAAGGTAATAGGCCAACCAAAACATCAACCTGATTGCTTTTTTTATTTTCAAGATATAAATTCAATTCCGCCCCGGTATTTAACATTTTTAGTTCCCATGGCTGTAATTGTTGTATATAGGGTAATTCCTGGATACGTTTATTGATCCTATCCAGCCCGGATTGGTTATATAAAGTGTGTGGTTGCAGATTCAAAAAATGCCACAAAAAGACATTTGAAATTTTAGCATTCCCCTTTATCAGGATCGTATCAAGATAATATATTCGACCGGGTGAAAGAATGAGTTTACCACTGATGGTTTGCTGATGTATCGTAATGCTATCTAAAGTTACTCTAGCAAAGGGATGGCCATTATTTTCATAATAATCCAATAATTTTTTATAAGCATTTTGTACCAGCAAAGGATCAAAAGGCCTTTTCATCCAATCATTTTTATAAATACCGGCCTGGTTCAAAACCGGCCAGTCATCTTCATTTGCTCTCAGGTTGCCCCAAAGATATTTTTGACCCAGGAATAAATGAATTTGGAGTGTATCCTGTATCATATAGAAGGTATCTATGGATGATGAAATATATCCCTGCGCCTGTAAGTTTTTGGGGAGCTTGTCAATAAATTCAAATGCGAATTGCCGGCTGTTAAAAACGGTATCTTTATTTTGTTTTGAAAAAAGCAATGCAGCCTGATCCACGGGTGTTATATGTAGATATATTTGATTGTTCTGTCCAAAAGTTTTTACAGAAAAACAAGTGAACAACATTAAAATAAGGGATCTGCTATATTGAATTATTTTTGGCATTATCCGGGTACAATTTTACAAAAGTATCATCACATGGCTGGTATTTATATTCATATTCCATTTTGCAGGCAAGCATGTTTTTATTGTAATTTTCATTTCTCCACTCAACTGAAAAACACAGAAGAAATAATCCTTACAATATGCAGGGAAGCGGCGGAAAGAAAAAATTATTTGTCAACCCCGGTAGATACGATCTATTTTGGCGGGGGCACGCCTTCTTGCATAGGCACAAATGCTTTGAGTAAAATAATTGAAACTCTTGAAAAAAATTTCTCCATAAGCCCCGGTGTTGAAATCACTTTAGAAGCAAACCCGGATGATATATCAGCGGTGTCATTGGCTGAATGGAAAACAATTGGCATCAATCGTCTGAGTGTGGGCATTCAATCATTTTTTGAAAAACATTTGCAATGGATGAACCGATCTCATTCTGCCATACAAGCGGAAAAATGTATTGATTTAATACGGAATGCGGGATTCACAAATTTTTCAATTGATTTAATCTATGGCATACCAGGGTTAAGTAATAAAGAATGGGCTGAAAACCTGCTTAATGCCATCCGCTTTAATATTCCACATATTTCCTGCTATGCATTAACTGTTGAGCCCAAAACAGCTTTGCATCAAATGATCCGGCAGCATAAAAAAGAGGATGTGGATGAGGGCGTGCAAAGCGCTCAATTTCATCAACTGGTTAAAAAAATGAGGGCTGCAAATTACCACCATTATGAAATATCCAATTTTGCCCAACCGGGTTTTGAAAGCAGGCATAACAGCAGTTATTGGCTTAATAAAGAATACCTGGGACTGGGCCCTTCAGCCCATTCTTATAATGGAGAGAGCAGGCAATGGAATATTTCAAATAATGCATTGTATATAAAGAATGTAAACAACACCCTACCCTTCTTTGAAATTGAATATTTAACGGCTACGCAAAAATTTAATGAATGGATCATGACTTCCTTAAGAACTTCTACAGGTATATCCTTAGAAAAAATTAATAAATATTCCGGAGATGTTGATGTAGCAGGGTTTTTGAATGATATAAAAAAATGGATAGAAGCAGGGAATATTAAATTAAGAGCCGGTCATTATACATTAACCCGGAAAGGAAAATTTTTTGCAGATGGAATTGCTGCAGACCTCTTTCGGGAAGAAATCATTCACGCCTCAGGTAAGGGCTGATTCAATAATTTTAAAGCCTTCTTTTGCAGGCAGGTTTTCCCATAATATACGATAAATATTATCGGCTATGGGGGTTTCTGCCGCTATTGTTTTATTGATATCGAAAACACATCGACTGGCATTGTACCCTTCAGCAATCATATTTAATTCCAATTGTGCTGACTTAACGGAATAACCTTTACCAATCATATTACCAAAGGTGCGGTTACGACTGTACAAAGAATAACATGTTACCAATAAATCGCCCAAATAAACAGATGCGGCATAATTAATAATATCTTCTGTAGTATGATTTTCAATTTTGGCTTTTCGCAGAAAGCGTACCATTTCATTGGCGCTATTGGCAATATATACACTTAAAAAATTATCTCCATAATCTAGGCCATGAGCAATACCCGCACCTAATGCATAGATATTTTTCAGTACCGCAGCATATTGCGTTCCGCGGATATCTCCATTAATAATGGTATTTATGTAAGGAGTTCTAAAATGAGCAGAAAGTTGTTCAGCCATTTTCTTATCCATTCCTGAAAAAGTCAGGTATGAAAGTTTTTCTGCCGATACTTCTTCTGCATGGCAGGGACCTAAAATCGCAAAGTAATCGGCTAAGGGAAATGAAAACTCTTTCTTTAAAAACTCGCTCAGCAACAGGTTCTTCACAGGCAGTAAGCCTTTAACTGCCGAAATAATTTTTTTATTTTTAAAGACATCCTTATTCAAGCCGCCCATAACATCTTGAATATAAGCTGAAGGGACTGCTATCACCAATACATCCGACTTTTCTATAACAAAATGAATACTATCACTTAGTGTAATAGATCCTTTTTCAAAATATGCTTTACTGAGGTAATGCGGATTGTGATTACGCTCCTGCAAATAATTGATCGTATCGGTATTACGAATCCACCAGTTAATTTTATTTTTCCCGTCAGTCAGTATCTTGGCCAGAGCTGTTGCCCAACTTCCACTTCCGATGACACCAAATTTCATATTCAACTTTTTTGTTACACAAACATACGAAACGCTTTATTGTATAAAAACAAAAGAGCCGGGAGATGGATTCCCGGCTCTTCGTCTGATTCATTAATTCTTGGTGTCCGTTTTCTTAAAAGCCTGCAACAATGTTTCTTTCGAGACGACCTTTACTTTTGTACTATCTGCCAATTGCTTACTTAATACATCATAAGGCCCGGTCACGATCATTTCCCCTGCTTTAATGCCACTTAAAATTTGAATATAATTGATATCCTGTATATCCGTTTTAACCGGTTTTTTATGTACCATACCATCATTGCCCACAACAAAGACTACTTCTTCAATATCATCATCATTACCATTATTGTCATCATTTGTATTGATGGAATTATTTGTGTTTGATTGGTTAATATTATTCGTCTTGTTTGCTTTTTTATCTCTTGTAGTTACCGCATTTAATGGAACCGAGAGTGCATTTAAATGTGTTTGTGTTTGAATATCCGCACTGGCTGTCATATTTGGTCTGAATGGAAATGGCTGTCCTTTTACCATCAGGTCTTTATAAGAATCCGGTAAAATTCTGATATGTACCTGGTAATTGGTAACAGTTGCAGAGCTGGCTGCAGAGGAGAGTGCATTACTAACAGGATTTGCAATTTTATATACGATCCCTTTAAATTTTCTACCTGTAAATGCATCTACTTCTACAAGAGCCGTATCGCCCAGTTTTACTTTTGGAATATCATTTTCTCCGACATCCACTTGAGCTTCAATACTATTTAGATCTGCAATTCGCATCATTTCGGTACCGATATTGAAACTATTTCCAGCAACGCGTTCTCCTTTTTTCACGGCCAATAAACTAATGACACCATCCATTGGCGCTGTGATGGTAGCCCGGCTCATATCTTTATCAGCCCTTGTTAAACTGGCTTCAGCACTAAGAACATTTGCTTTATTTGCACTGATACTGGCTTTTGCTGCTGCAAATTGTGCTTTTGCAGAAAGAAATGCCTGCTCAGCCTGTTCAAACTCTGATTGAGAAATGACCTTCTCTGTCAATAATTTTTTCTGCCGGTTATAGGCTGATTGCGCCTGGTCTAATGTGGCTTGTAAGGCATCCAACTGTGCTTTGGAATTATTCACTTGAGCTTCCGACTGGGAAACGACTGCTGCCGCCTGCTGTCTTTGTGATTCATAAATATCAGCATATATTTTAGCAAGCACCTGTCCTTTTCTTACTGTATCTCCCTCCTGAACATTCAGCTCTACAATCTCACCGGAAATATCGGGACTTACCTTCACTTCTATTTCCGGGAAAACTTTACCACTTGCTGTTACCACTTCGGTAATCGTTCGGTTTTCCGCTTTTTCTGCGGTTACTTGTATGCCTTCATCTTTACCTAATACACCCGTTGCTTTTAATACTATCAGCAAAACTATAACGGCCGATAAAATAATGATAATCCATTTTAAACTCTTGCTCATTGTATGAATGATTTCTTTGGTGATGCTATAATTTTAAACCTTCTCCTTTATAATATTCCAGAACTTTCATCTTGAATATATAATCATAATGACTGGTCATTTGTTGCAATTTTGCCAGCAATAAATTATTTTGATCAGTTAACAATTCAAAAGTGGTCAATAAACCAACTTCGTATCTTTTTTGTGCAAAATCATAAGTCTTTTGTGCAGCTTCCACTTGTTTTGTGCCTACCATATATTTTTCAAAAGAAGAAACTGCATTGGCGTAAGCTGTATAAATATTTGTTTTCAAAGTTTGATCTGCCTGTAATTTTTGCAATTGCATATTGGATAAATCCAATTTGCTTCTTTCATAATTCATTCTGGCATTTCCGTTTTGAAAAATGGGGATAGATAAGGTCAAGCCAATATTTTGATTAAAGTTATTATTCAATTGATTGAAATAAGGCGCTTTCCCATATGTATTCACCACATAGGGTGAATTTGGGTAAACATCATAATTTGTACCGCCCACATTCACATTACCAATAGGCACATTGATCATTTGTGAGCCAATGACACGTATAGCCTGGTTATTATATGCTGAGCCTAATCCATAAAATCCCGATAGAGATGGATACATGGATGATTTATTAATTTTAATATTGGTCTCAGCGCCTTGAATGCGCAATGCAAAAGCTTTTTGTTCCGGCTGGTTCATCATGGCCAGTTGATAGACAACATCCGGCTGCAACGCTCCAAATGTTTCCAGTGGTATTGATTCAACGGGAGGCGTTTCAATATCAAATGGCAAAGCTGCATCAATATTTAATAAACCTTTTAATGATAAAATATTTTGCGTATAGGCTGCTTTGGCTGTAATCAGGTTGCTGCTGTCGGTAGCAAGTTGAGATTCTATTTCAGCCAGATTCAATTCAGGCAATGCACCGGCATCTACTTTCTTTTTGGTAAAATCATATTGCGCCTGCGTCTGATTTATTTGTATTTCACTCACTTGAATTTGTTCATTTGAGAGTAATACCTGCAAATAAAAATTGGCCACATTCAATGCAATGTCATTGGCGGCTTTCTTCATATCTTCAAGTGCTGCCTGTGCATTAAAGCGGGAAAAAGAAACCGTATTTTTCAGTTTGCCCCAATTTAATATCTGGATACCACCATTAATGCCATAATTCTGAGAAAAGAATTTTGAAGTGGTGAACTGGTTGCTGGTCGGGTCAATAGACCGCCCGAATTGCAAACTCAGGTTTGTATTAAAATTTAAATTAGGGTATTGATTGAGCTGGGCCTGCTTTACCTGTAAAGCTGCAATCCTTGCTTGTACATCTGCCTGCTGAACGGAAATATTATTTTGCATGGCATATTCCACACAACGACGTAAGCTCCATTTTTCCTGAGCTATAAGGCTTGCAGGCAAAGTGATTAAAAGTATTAATGCAATTTTTTTCATCGGGATCAAAATAAATAAATCAGAATGTTTTAAAAAAAGGATATGTTATGAACGGATTAAGTAAAGGTTATTAGGTATTTTAAACAGGCTTTAATTTTTCAAATGCTTGTTGAAGATCCTGAATGATATAAGCCGGTTCTTCCAGGCCCACATAAAAACGGAGCATTCTATGTTCCGGATTTTGTCTGTCAAAGCTTTGATTTGGAATAGATGCGCATGCAGGCACAATAAGGCTTTCATGGCCTCCCCAACTTATGGCTATCAAAATATGCTGCAGCGAATTGCAAAATAATTCAATTTCATTGGCAGATTTCGCCTTAATAATAAAACTAAACAACCCACCGGCATTTTTCATTTGCTTTCTTGCAAGTGCATATTGTTCAAAGCTTTCATCAAAAGGAAAAATAATTTTTTCCACCAATGGCTCTGTTTTTAAGTATTTGATTACTTCCAACACATTAGCTGCCGAGGCATCGAGTCTGGTTCTTAAAGTTCTTAATCCTCTAATTAACAGCCAGGCATTAAAAGGCTGAATTCCACTTCCCACATTTAAGTATTCACTATTGAATATTTTTTTGATGGTTTCTTTTTTCCCGCAAAGTACTCCGGCAATGGTATCACTATGCCCGCCAATATATTTTGTTGCAGACTGTAAAACCAGGTCAATTCCAAAATCTATCGGCCGTTGAAATAAAGGTGTGCAATAGCTATTGTCACATATTGTAGTAATGTTTTTCTCTTTCGCCAATTTTGCCACTTCAGCCAGATCCTGTAATGCAAAACTCCAGCTATTAGGACTTTCTAAATAATATAATACCGTATTGGCTTTTGTAGCTGACCTGAAATTTTCCAATGCTCTTCCATCTATATAAGTTGTGCTGACATTAAACCTTGGCAAAATAATATCAAACATTTTACGGGCCCATGTATAAACGCCTTCTACACTTACGATATGATCACCACTTTTTACCTGAGATAAAACAGCAGCAAAAATAGCCGCGGCGCCACTATTAAAAACAAGGCAATCTTCCGCGCCATCAAGGGCAGCCAGTTTTTCTTTCAATATTTCAACAGTTGGGTTTTTCCCCCTGCTATAAAGCCAGGTGCTATACTCGTCTTCAAAACTTTTTCGCAATTCTTCAACTGTATGAAAAGCAAAATTGCTTGTCTGAATAATTGGTGGCGCAATAGATCTATAATAATCGTCCCGGTGCTCACCAAGTTCATTCAATATAAAGGATAATTCATCCATGGAAACTTTTTGCAAAAATATTTGAAAATAAAATTTTTGAAATTGATTTAACATCTTTTGATAAAAGCCCTCTTCATCTCTTCGGAATCGGCATCTATTTTTTTGTTGGGATCATCAAGACAACTTTAAGAATCGATGATCTAAATGTTTTAAAATGATAGCCTTCATCATAATTTCCGGGAAGCACGGCACAAATTGCTTTTTCATGCTTATAAAATCACTATAGCGCAATGAATTTCCTTTTTTTACTTCTCAAATTTTTTTTCCCGACCGGTATCCAATAAAAAAATTGATGTATTTTCAATTTTCAACTTAAAACATCCTTTATGAACGACAACAGTCAGGCAAGCTCCTTTGTGGAATTAACGGCTAACCCGGCTCCATTGGGCCTTTTAGGATTTGGCATGACCACTGTATTACTTAACCTGCATAATGCCGGGCTCATTGAACTTAGCAGCATGATTCTTTCAATGGGTATATTTATGGGGGGATTAGCCCAGGTAATTGCCGGCATTCAGGAATGGAAAAAAAATAACACATTTGGTGCCACTGCTTTTACAGCCTATGGGATGTTCTGGCTTTCATTAGTCGCACTCATCTTATTACCCAATACCTCAATGGGAGCAAATTTGAAAACATCTTCTTCCGGCATGGGCTGGTATTTATTGCTCTGGGGCATCTTTACTTTTTTTATGTTTATAGCAACCCTCAAATTGAATTCACTTTTACAGATCATATTCCTGACCCTGACAATACTATTTTTCCTTCTGGCCGCAGGTGATTTTACAGGGAATGAAGCCATTAAAAAAATAGCGGGATTTGAAGGAATCTTCTGTGGCCTCTCGGCTATCTATGGCACAATGGCACATGTAATCAATGAAGTGTATGGGAAAAATGTTTTACCCACAGGTTCAAAATAAATGGCTGAAAATTACGATGGCTTTTTTTTATCCCTTTGAGAATGCGTCAGAAAATAAATGAGCATAAAAGCCGCCAGCACACCAATTCCTGTTAGTGCTGTAGAGGGTTTATCTATTGCAATGCTGATTCCCACAAAAGAATAAGCGATGATAAATAAGATAGGTATCACGGGGTAAAATTTCATTTTATAAATACCTGTTCCATCGAGGTGCTTTGTTTTTTTACGTAACATAAAAATAGCGCCGGCAGATGTTGCCATTCCAAAGCAATCCAGAAAAATGGTAAAACTTAAAATCCGGTCAAATGTTTTAGCAAAAAATAAGATGATGATACAAAGGATTGTGAATGTCGTTAATGACATGAACAGCACTTCTTTTTTCTTCGATTTCTTTTTAAAAATACCGGGCAGAACGCCATCTTCACTCATGGCATACATCACTCTTGGATTACTTAATAACAACACATTCACGTAGGCCAATACTGATAAAAACAATAAAACAGAAAAAACTTTTCCTCCGGTAGCACCAAATATTTTTTCGGTAACCAGCGTAGCTATTTCCGTACTGTTTTGCAAACCTTCAAACCCCAAAGTTTTATAATATGAGAAGTTCACCAGCAAGTATAAGGCAATGATGATAGCAATTCCGGCAAAGATTCCTTTGGGAATATTTTGCGCAGGTCTTTTTACTTCATTCCCGAAATTAATGGTTTGCTGATATCCCCCATAAGTAAAAGAGACTGCTATCAAAGTCACTCCCAGTGCCTTTATCCAATCCATAAAATGATATGTAGTTGCCGGTGTAAAAGGCTTTCCGGAATAATGTGCAGAAGGAATAAATAGAGCGCTAATCAGAGCCAGTAACATGAGTATTTTGATAATCATGAGTACGTTTTGAGTATGGGCGCTAATCTTTAAGCCCAATAAATTGACTCCATAAAACAATACGATTGCAAAAAATGATATATATATCTGCGTATCTGCCGTAGCATTTACACCAAAAAAAATATGGTTGATATATTCTGATCCAATAAGTGCCACTGCACTTAATGAAGAGGCATTCGAGATCAAAATAATACAGTTAATAGAAAATGCAATGGAGGGATGATAGGCATAAGAAAATATCCTGAAATACCCTCCCACCACCGGGAATCTTGAACCAATTTCCGCATAAGTTAAGGCTCCGCATAAAGCTATAAAACCACCCAATATCCAAGCCAGGAAAAACATCTTTGGATCCAGGGATGCTTTTGCTGCTGTTGCCGCAGTCTTAAAAATCCCCATTCCAATGACCAGGCCAACAACAATCATGGTCAAATCAAAACGGGATAATTTTTCTTTTGCTTCCATGGATTATGCAATTGAAGGTTTTACAAATAAATGTTAAATCATGAAAATCATCTATTGAAATTACAAGCGGTTCGTGAAAGAACTGAAGTTTCGGTAATTTTACTTCTTTCATTTTTCTGATTGCATTATTAAGTCAAGCAAATTCATCACCTCAAAAGTTTTTTTCCATGCGGAATACAACCTATCCCGGCCATGATTTACCCACTAAAAGATATTTCAAACATTTCACAAAATCTGTATTAATACCAATTTTCAGGCGATACATAAGCATAATTTTTTTCTTCCTATCTTTTACAGCTTTTTCACAAAAGCCAAATTTAGATTTGAAATATACAGTTTCTTTCCCTGAACCTGCTTCACATTCATACCAGGTACAGTTCTATTGCAGTGGATGGAATCATGATTCTATTTATTTGAAAATGCCTAATTGGATGCCAGGCTATTACCAACTGATGGATTATGCAAAGAATGTTCAAAATCTGACTGCACATACTGAAGGAAACAAATCGGTTCCTGTAGAAAAAGTGAATGGTAATACCTGGTTAATCTCCTCAATTAAAAACAAAGCATTTTTTGTCAATTATAAAATAGTCACCAGCAGGCAATTTGTTGCGAATAGTTATGTAGATAGTTCTCACGCATACCTTATTCCGGAGAATACATTTCTTTATATTAAAGATCATATTCAACAACCGGTATTTGTTACAATTGATAATAATGCTTCATGGAAAAATGTGGCCACCGGCTTAATGCCTGTCGCCGGAAAATTGAATGTGTTTTCAGCTCCCGATTTTGACATTTTATATGATTGCCCTATTCTATTTGGCGATTTGACAGAGTTACCTTCCTTTAAAGTAAGGGGCATCAATCATCGTTTTTTAGGTTACGATATGGGCCATTTCGATAGTGTCCTTTTAATGCAAAATCTACATAAAGTTGTGCAGGCAGCAACTGATATCATTGGCGATATTCCTTACAAGGAATATACTTTTATTGGGATAGGACCGGGCCGGGGCGGTATAGAACATTTAAATAATACCACCATTAGTTTTGATGGTAGTGGACTGGATCAACCGGGGGCCATGAATAAGGTGATGAATTTTATTGCGCACGAATTTTTCCATAATTATAATGTAAAAAGAATACGCGCTTTTGAATTGGGGCCATTTGATTATGACAAAGGAAGCAAAACAAATTTACTTTGGGTAAATGAAGGCCTGAATGTTTATTATGAATATTTAATTGTAAAAAGAGCCGGGCTTTCAGATTTGAATACTTTATTGGCTGATTTTTCCGGAAACCTGAATACAGTTCAACATAATCCCGGAAGGCTTTATCAGTCATTACAACAATCCAGTTATGCAACCTGGGCCGATGGGCCTTTTGGAACTCAGGGAACGGAAAAAGGAAAAACCATATCTTATTATGAGAAAGGACCACTGGTAGGCCTGATGTTGGATTTCGCAATTAGAAATGCAACGGAAAATAAGAAATCATTGGATGATGTGATGCGCATGTTGTATTGGAACTATTATAAAGGAAAGCAAAGAGGTTTTACGGATGCAGAATTTCAACAAACCTGTGAAGAAACGGCCGGGATTCCTTTGACTGAACTTTTTGAATATGTCTATACAACCAAAGAGCCCAATTACGATAAATATTTTTCTTATGGTGGCCTTCAAATAAATAAACAGATAATTACAACTGAAGACAATAAACAAGAAGAAAAATTCTCCATCAGCAAAATAAATCAGCTCAGTCCTTTACAAAAAAATATACTTGCTTCCTGGCTCGGTGAATAAAGATTTTTTATTTAAAAAGTGCTCCATTACTTTTGCAACGATTTTGGTCCCCTAATTTGGGGTTAAAAGGGAAGTCCGGTTTATTCCGGCGCTATCCCCGTAGCTGTAAAACGGCCTTTTAAAAAAGGTATTTGCATAAACCACTGTCCCTTTAAAGGATGGGAAGGCGCAAAGAACGTGAGCCAGAAGACCTGCCATAATCAAAAATTAATCGCTGAGCTTTCGGGTGAAAAGCCGGAGATGAAATAAATCCTGGCTCCACATTCCTGCCTGGAATTTTTCATTTCTACTTCTTTCAGTTTACGAAAGTTCATCATTCGAACACAATTAAAAAACACGAAAGATGAACCACAAAAAATTTTTATTCCTCCTGTTAAGCCTACTTTCCATGAGGACCATAGCACAACAAGACAGTAGTTCAAAATTATTGGACGAAGTAATTATCACCGCCAATAAATTTGAACAAAAGCAACATGAAACCGGAAAAAATATTATAGTTATTAACCGGGAAGAGCTTTGGAGATATAGCAACCAATCCATTGGCCAGATTTTAGACAGACAAACCGGATTGATTGTCAATGGAAGTACAAATAATTTAGGATCAAACCAGGCCATTTACATGAGAGGCGCATCTTCAGGAAATACGCTGATTCTTATTGATGGAATCCCATTATTTGATCCATCCGGCATCAGCAGTGAATTTGATATTAATTATTTTAATACGGCTCAAATTGAAAGAATAGAAATATTAAAAGGTGCACAATCTACCTTGTATGGAAGTGATGCCGTGGCAGGTGTTATTAATTTTATTACAAAAAAGAATCACCTCAAAAAGCTGGAAGGCTATGGCTCATTAAGTGGGGGAACTTATGGCACATTAAATGCTGTTGCCGGATTACAAGGCAATATTCATAACTGGATTTACCAGGCTGGATATGGCTACAAACATAGTGATGGTTTTAGCTCAGCAAATGATTCTACCGGAAGCAATCATTTTGATAATGATGGGTATGATCAAAATAATTTTGTCTTATCTATTGGTAAAGATTTTAATAAAAGGCTTGCATTCCGCGTGTTTTCTCTGTACAATTTCTACAAAGCAGATATAGATGCCGGCGCTTTTACGGACGATAAAGATTTTACAATCAATAATAAAAATTTAGAAGCCGGAGCCGAATTGAAATATAATTTCCGGAAAAATAAGATCCGTTTTCATTATGAATACAATCTGGTACATCGCAGTTATTTGGATGATTCAACAGATGTTCCTTCTTTTAGTATTTATCAGGATGGCAATTATAAAGGGTATTCTCATTATGCAGAAATCTATGGAGATTTTAATATCAACAAGGATATCAACTTAGTTACCGGTATTGATTACAGGAATAATTTTACCAAACAACATTATCTTTCGGTTAGCGCTTATGGCCCCTATGAAACAAACCTTGGTGATAGCGCCAAAACATCACAGGAAAGCATTTATGCATCATTGATCGTTAAAGCAGTTCCGCAATGGACACTTGAAGTCGGTGGGCGTCTCAATCATCATTCTATCTATGGTTATAATGGGACCTATAGTTTTAACCCTTCGTATGATATCAATGAACATTGGAAACTGTTTGTCAATATTGCTTCAGCATATCATGTACCATCATTGTATCAATTATATAGTGAATATGGGAATAAAGATCTTCATCCGGAACAAACTCAAAGTGAAGAAGGAGGCATTCAATATATCAATGATAAAACAACAGTTAGACTAACCGGATTTAGTATGAAAACAAAAAATATTATCCTATTTTTTACAGATCCGTTTACTTATGCCGGCCAATATCTGAATGGCGGAACGCAGTACGGTAAAGGCATTGAGGCTGAATGGCAACAAAAGATCACAAACAAAATCGGATTTTCGGCGAATTACACTTTTATAGATGGGAAAATAAATACATCATCTGATTTCACCGGAAAAGATACTTCGTATTTTAACTTATACAGGAGGCCTCAAAATATATTTAACTTTAATGTCAACTTTACACCAGTCAAAAAATTAAGCTTGTCAGCCGGTATCAAATGGGCAAGTCATTCATTTGAACCGGTGTATCAAAGCGCGCCAATTCAATTGAATGGCTACTACACTTTACAAGCCCATGTAGATTATTCCATGAAAGAGAAAATGGATCTGTTTGCAGATTTTCAGAATATCACAAATCAAAAATATCAGGTTGTCCGTGGTTTTAATACCATTGGATTTAATTGTATGATTGGGTTGAGAATTCAGTTTTGAAAAATCTTCCGGGATGCATCTCTTAAATTGTAATTTTGTTTAATGGATTTTTCATTTAATGCACTTCTAACAGTTACTTTCACCCTATTTGCAGTGATTGATATTGTGGGCTCTGTTCCATTGCTGGTAGCCTTAAAAGAAAAAATGGGCGGCATACGAACACTGCAGGCAACATTGATTTCCGGGGCATTAATGTTATTGTTTTTATGGATAGGGGAAGATTTTTTAAATATCCTGGGGCTGGATGTACATTCTTTTGCTGTGGGTGGGTCCATTGTCATTTTTTTATTGGGACTGGAGATGGTTTTGGGGCATGAAATATTTAAAGGGGATGCGGATGCCAAAAGCGGAAGTGTAGTTCCCATAGCATTTCCAATCATTGCCGGAAGTGGCACCCTCACCACAATTATGTCTTTAAAAGCCAATTATGAAGAGATCTATATTTTCACAGGTATCATCATAAATCTCTTGGTGGTATATCTTGTCTTACAATCTCTCAAATGGATAGAACGTGTTTTAGGAAAGTCCGGATTGACGGCGATTCGTAAATTTTTTGGAGTGATCCTGATTGCCATTGCCGTGAAAATTTTCAGCAGCAACCTGGGGGCTTTTGGGCAGCATTAAACTTGAGGAGTGGTCTCGTCAGGAATCGAACCTGAATCCAGGGCTTCGGAGACCCTTATACTATCCATTGTACTACGAGACCATTATAGTCATAAGTAAATAATGCCGCGCAAAAATAAGTGAACATTTTTGCTAAGCAAATATTCCATCGAAGAATGTCTTATTTTGCTTTTACTTTTAAATGTACATCTACCCTGTTACTAATGGTAGTAAGACTGCCTCCTAAGCCAAAATCTTTTCGGTTGATAGCGAAATTACCTTCAAATACATAGACGCCATTCACCTTTTGCACAGTATAAGGAAAACTGAGGCTCTTGGAAATACCTTTCATAGTTAAGATACCGGTTACTGTTGAAGCGCTGATTGAAGTACTTTTAAACTGGATCTGTGGGTATTTAGCTGCATTAAAATAGCCTTCACTTTGTAAATCCTTATCCCGCATTTCTATACCCGTATTGATAGTTGCAACATCCACGGAAACATCTATGGTGGATTTGGAAATATTGGCTTCATCCCAGTGTATATTTCCTTTCAGGCCTTTCAATTCCCCATTGGTATTAATCCCAAAATTTTTTACGGTAAAAGTAACGGAGCCATTTTCATCCACCGGTTTGATATCGGTAAAATAAACGGAAGGAATAACAAATGAAAAGATGGAAAGTAAAAAAAATGTTTTCATAGTTCAGTTTGATTCATTTTATGAAAAGCCAAAAATACGATTCCTAATTTTTTCAGTAATGAATAATTTGATAAATGATTTCTTCCCGATAGTTTTTAAGAAAATTTTTTACTTTCTATCTAAAAGGTGTTTATGACTATAAAAAGATTCCTTTATTTATTTCTTTTCACAATTAAAAACCAGTCATTTTCCAATGGCAGGAAGCCATATTCAAAACAGAAAAAATAAATATTTCCATTTTTATTTTTATAAATATGTGTATGGTAGTCAAAAAGAAAACCAAGTGTGAGAAATTTCTCTTTTGGTTTTTTAATCATGTTTTCCTCACCTAATAAGTCCGCTAAAATCTTCCGGTTGTTTTTAAGTATTAAAATAATTTTTTTGATGGCGGGAGGTTCTTTTATACGCAATTGATTATTGTAAGCATTGCGGCAATAATCATCACAAAATTTTTTATCCGACCTGCCACGCAATGGCTTATGACAGGCAAGGCAGTTTTTCAAATCATCTCCCATTCAATCAATATACAAAAAATTACCCGATTTGAAACGTTTAAATTCATTTATTATCGGGAAAAATTGATTAAAAACCGAATCGGGCTTTTGGCCTGTTGCATCTTTGTTCTATCAACGGTTGGCCACCGGAATCGAAAAACAATTATCCACTTTTAAAACAAAAGTCATGAACAATTTAAGAAACAAAGTACAACTGATCGGTAACCTGGGAAATACCCCGGAAATTAAAGACCTCGAAGGAGGTAGCAAACTGGCTCGTCTGAGTATTGCCACAAATGAAAGTTTTAAAAATGCCAAAGGTGAAAAAGTGACGGAAACACAATGGCACAATGTAATTGCCTGGGGCAAAACTGCCTCCATTGCTGAAAAATATCTTGTCAAAGGTCTTGAAGTAATGGTTGAGGGGAAACTGATTCACAGGAATTATACAGACAAGGAAGGCATAAAACGTTATGTATCTGAAGTGCAGGCTTCAGATTTCCTGATCATCTCAAAAAAATAAACTTTCATAGACTTTCTCTTTTTTAGCAAAACGCTTGGGAAACCGGGCGTTTTTTTTGTAATTTTTAGCCACATTATCTTGTGAACTGCCTATTTTCGTTTTTGTGAAAATGTTCCTTATTACCATAGGAAAACCGGATGAACCATATGTTCAGGAAGGGATCACTATGTTTACCGCCAGGTTACAACATTATTTCCCAACATCATGGAAAATTATCCCGTCTTTAAAAAATGCATCTTCATTAGATAACAGGAGCTTGAAAATGGAAGAAGGAAAAAGAATATTAAAAGAAATGATCCCGGGTGATTTTATTGTTTTACTGGATGAAAGAGGCAAGCAATTAAGTTCAGTGGAGTTATCTTCACTCATCTCTAAAACCTCCGGTGCATCTTTTAAAAGGATGGTCTTTATAATTGGCGGTGCATTTGGTGTAGATGAGCCAGTCCGGGAGAAAGCCGATTTTATATGGTCACTTTCTAAATTAGTTTTTCCACACATGCTTGCAAGGCTGATTTTGTCTGAACAGTTATATCGGGCCTGTACAATTTTAAAAAATGAAAAATATCATCACATTTAATCATTTACTTTTACTTAAATAAACATTCTTAGATGACGGTTACATTAATCATCACCATTATAACATCAGTCATTTCATTCATGGCATTTTCCAATCAAAAGCTCACGAATGATTTGATTTTTTACCCACCCGCTATAGCTACACGAAACCAGTGGTATCGCTTTTTCTCCTGTGGCTTAGTGCATGCAGATTTCACGCACTTGCTTTTTAATATGTTTTCCTTTTATATGTTTGGGCAATATGTAGAACAGGCTTATCAGCAAATTTTTCCTCAAACAGGCACTTTATTATACCTGGTTTTGTATGTAAGTGCATTAGCCGTTTGCCTTATTCCTACATATATGCAACATCGGGAAGATCCTTATTACCGGAGTCTTGGCGCTTCGGGCGCAGTATCTGCTGTGATATTTGCAGGTATTTTTTTATTTCCAACACAGGGAATTGGTATTCTCTTTATTCCTATCGCAATTCCCGGTTTTATATTCGGCCCACTTTATTTAATTATCTCCGGATTATTGAATAAAAAAGGAGGCGGGAATATCAATCATTCCGCCCATATTTGGGGCGCCATTTATGGTTTGGTTTTTACCATGGTGACGAGTTCCGTTTTATCAAAGTATGATTTATTTGAAAACTTTATGCAACAGGTGAGGAATTATTTTTAAAAAGTTTCATGAGTAAAATAGTTTATAATTAAAAAACCCGCCGAAGCGGGTGTTTTTATTATTTTACCATTAATTATCATCGCTATCAATTCGCAACGGATAAGTATACGTGTCTCCATATCCGGGATACACACCATCAATTTTAATGGTACCATGAGCATTGGATAAAATGGTTGCTAAATCTTCTGTAGATGTAACCGGCTGGCCATTGGCAGCGATAATAATAAAACCTTCCTGTATTCTCGAATTAGCCATTAAGCCATTCCCTATTTTTTGCACCTGTACTCCTCCCTTCAAATTGTTTTCTTTCGCTGTTTGTTTATCAATCGTAACCAGGTCAGCGCCTAAATTATCCAACACACTATTTGATTTTACAATGGAATAATTTCCAGCTTTATTCTTCAAAGTCAATGGTATGGTATTTTCTTTTCCATCACGGGTATATGTAATGGTAATTTTATCTCCCGGTTTAAAATTGGCAACTTGTTCCTGTAATTCAGGGCCGCTGTGTACTGCAACTCCATTAATTTTTGTAACAAAATCACCTTTACGGATCCCGGCCTGTTGTGCTGCGCCACCTTCAGGTGCATCCGTTACAAAAATGCCATCTCCATCTTTAATACCATATTGTTTTTTCTGATCATCGGTAAGGTTATCAGATGGATAAGCGATTCCAATAAAGGCTCTTTGAACAACGCCATATTTCATCAGATCAGAAGCAATTTTTTTCACAATATTAACCGGAATGGCATAGGAATAGCCGGCATAAGCGCCTGTAGGTGAAGCAATGGCAGAATTGATGCCAATCAATTCACCATTCGTATTAATTAATGGCCCACCACTATTACCCGGATTTACTGCAGCATCCGTTTGAATAAAAGACTCAATGGGAGCGCTTCCTTTATTGATTCCAATAGAACGAGACTTAGCACTAACGATGCCCGCTGTTACTGTTACATCTAAAGTCAAAGGGTACCCAATCGCTAAGACCCATTGGCCAAGCTTTACATCATCACTATTGCCAAAAACAAGGAAAGGAAGGTTTTTGTCATTAATTTTTACCAAGGCAAGATCCGTATTTACATCTTTTGCCACTACGGTTCCTTTATAAGTTTTTCTTTCATTAGTAGTGACTGTCACTTCATCAGCACCATCAATCACATGATTATTTGTAATGATGTACCCATCACTGCTGATTAATACTCCACTGCCACTTGCACGCTGCTCCGGCATGACACGCGGCCCCCCAAAAAATTGAGAAAAGGGATCATTGTCTCCGAAAAGGTCAGAAAAAGGATTGTTCCTTTGCTGCTCTTGTTGGGTTAGCTTTCTTTCTTTAATAATGGTTTTAATATGTACAACTGCAGGCGTCGCTGCACTTGCAGCAGCAGTAAAATCAACCGGACCACCGGAATTATTTTTATCAAAAAAACCGGCATAATTTACAGGTAATTTTCCCTCCTGCTGTACCGTTACACTTTTGTTTCCAATATACTTTCCATATCCCCACACACTGAGGAATGCAGTAGCACTGCTGATAAGAATGATTAATAAAACGTTTTTAAATTTCATAGTGAATACATATTTTAGAATAAGAAAAGTTTATGACCGGCAAATAATGTGCCTCTCATCACAAAGAAACGAAGCAAAATAATTTGTCTGTTCAACGGCTGTTGCATTTAACAATAAATTGACGAAGGTTGTCGTACAACTGATTTTATTGCATAAAATTATTCCAGTAATCATTAAGATGACGGGTTTGCATTTTTATTTTCAACTCATTAACAAATTAAAGATTACAAAGAAACTGCATCGTATCTATTCCATCCGCAAAATCCTGAATGGACGGGTATTGTGTTTTACCGAATGGCAAGCCATGGAACCCAACTATACACTGAATTTGATCATTACGCTGTAATGTCTCGTGCAAATGCTGTTCATTTTGATAATAAGAGTAATGTATGCAACTCAACTGGGCAAACAAGGATTCATTTTCAATCAACAAAATACCGCCGCTATCCATGAACGGTGTTTGATTCATGAGTAAAATGGAGAGACGGTAATCGTAATTATTTTTGTATTTATGAAAATCTATAAATGAATGGTACTTTTTTAATGCATTGAGCAAGGGCAGGAAATCATAATCTTTTGGTACAAACAGGTGGGACACATTGCGACATCCCATTCCATAATAAAGCATCATGTCGTCGGCAAGAAAAGACAAATCACTAGCTGTTTCCTGGCCATATAAAATAGCTACCGAAGTGCGGTTTTTGCGGATAATATGAGGATACTTTTGAAAATAAAATTCAAAATATCTCGCCGAATTATTACTACCGGTTGCAATATAAGCATCGCAATTTTTCAAGTCACTTGAAATAGAAACCTGTTGAGCGACATCTCCATCCCATTCTATTAATTTTGTAATAAAATGAGTCATTAATACTTCATCTTTCGAAGATAATTTCAGGATAGCCTGATGGCCACTTATAAAAACACATAAGAAATCGTGAAAACCTACTAAAGGAATATTACCGGCTAAAGTAAGTCCAACCTTTTTTGATATGCCCTTCATTTTTATTGGATAGGAGACTGCCCATTTCTCCAAAATACTTTTTTGCAAAAACGCTTCCCGGATACTTTTTAAGGATAAAAAAATAAAGTCATGACTAAACCAGGGATTTTGTTGTTCTGCCCTGGAACACTCTTCCCGGAGATCCTCCCCATTTTCCAAAATATATTTTCCGAGCATATCCATTAGAAAAATCCGTTGTTTCAATTCCATATTTTTTGTTTAATCTTGTTAACTATCTTTGTAAAGAAAGAAGGTTTTTTAAAGTTAACTGCAAAAATAAAATACTATGGCAATAAAAATTACTGATGAATGTATAAACTGTGGCGCATGTGAGCCAGAGTGCCCAAATAATGCTATTTATGAAGGCGGCGTTGAATGGGCCATTACGGATGGCAATACCGTAAAGGGTCCATATACTTTAATTGACGGCACCGTAGTAGATGCGGAACAGAGATTTGAACCCATTGCTACGGATATTTACTTTATAGTACCAAGTAAATGTACAGAGTGCCAGGGTTTTCATGAAGAACCGCAGTGTGCTGCTGTGTGCCCTGTGGATTGTTGTGTCCCGGATGAAATGTACCAGGAGACCGTGGAAGAACTCCTTGCCAAAAAAGACAGAATGCATTTATAAATGATTAGGGTTCTTTAACAAAATAGCTCAATGAAAATTTGATTTTATCAAATGAAAAAATTATCTTGCCAATAATTACTTGTTGCTTTCATCGGCAACATCATACAGATGGGTGATATTTCCCATTAATGAAAGGTGCAGGATTCTTCAATCCTTCACCTTTTTTTATAAAATTACACAGACCTAAAAAGAGTTTTTTTAATTTCTTTGTATGTAAATATTTTTCATGAAAAAATGTATTGCACTTGTTACCGGTGGTTTTAGTCGCGAATCGGAAATTAGTTATCAAAGCGCTGCAACTATTGAAAAGCATATTGATACAGATAAATACCAATATTATCTTATTGATATTTCCCCGGCCGGTTGGCTTTATACTGATGAGCAAGGGGAAAAAATTAATATAGATAAAAATGATTTCTCACTGACCCTGAACAACCAAAAAATTGTATTTGATACGGTTTTGATGTGTATTCATGGCACACCCGGTGAAGATGGAAAATTGCAGGGCTATTTTGATATGCTTCATATTCCCTATACCTGTTGCAATGCTTCCGTTTCTGCGCTCACTTTCAATAAAAGAGATACTATTGCATTAGCAGGATATAGTGGCATTGAGGTTTCCAAATCTGTTATGTTATTGAATCATGAATCAACGATCCCGGATGAAGCCATCAAGAAATTGCAATTCCCTGTTTTTGTGAAACCGAATAATGGAGGCTCGAGTATCGGCATGTCTAAAGTATTGAAATATTCAGAAGAAATCGGGATTGCAATTGATAAAGCATTTGCAGAGGACAACCAGGTGCTTGTTGAAGAATTTATCAGTGGGCGGGAACTAACAATTGGTGTTTTCAATAATGGTGAAAAAATTATTACGCTCCCCATTACAGAAATCATTTCAAAAAACGAATTTTTCGATTTTAATGCAAAATATAAAGGAGAAAGTGCAGAAATAACACCTGCAGAAATAACGGAAGAAATGGCTGAAGCTGTAAGAGATGCAGCAAAAAAAATCTATGCCATTTTTAATTGTAAAGGCATTGTGAGAATTGATTTTATTTTTGATGAGAAAAAAAACGTCCCTGTTATGCTGGAAATCAATACTGTTCCGGGGCAAAGTGCTGCAAGCCTCATACCGCAACAGGTAGCAGCTATGGGATGGAACTTAAAAGAATTTTACACTGCACTTATAGAAGCAAGTTTTCTTAAATAACCATTGAAGAAATGCATACTAAACAAAATAAAAAATAGAGCCATTAAATAAATTAAGTTTGCAACGTGTTTAAATCTTTGACTCATAAATCTTTTTTCGTAAACCTTCTGGTTGCTTTAGCTTTGGTTGCACTCATCATCTTTTTATTTTTCAGTGCGTTGGGGCTGATTACACATCATAATGATAATCAACAAGTGCCTTCTATTACCGGAAAATCATTTGAGGAAGCTAAACGGGTCCTTGAATCCAAAGGATTTGAGGTGGTTTTACAAGATAGTATTTATACTGATACTGCAGCGCCACTTTCCGTCATGCGACAGTCGCCTGAAGCGGATGCCATTGTAAAAGCGGACCGTACTATTTTTCTCACTGTGAACAGGAGCGTGCCCCCCTTGGTTGCCATGCCCGACTTACGTGGATTTTCTTTTAAAAGTGCAGAACTTTACTTACATAGCATTGGTCTAAAATTAGGTGATACCAGTTTTGTTCCGGATATAGCGCGTAATGCGGTTCGCGAACAAAAAATAAATGGTAATGCTATTGCGCCGGGAACAAAAATAAATATGGGTACTGCTATTGATCTCGTCATTGGCAATGGTATTGGGAATAACGATATGGATGTTCCGGATCTGGTAGGTATGACTGTAGAACAGGCAAGGTCCTTATTAAGCGGCAATAATATTTCCCTGGGAGCGATTCTTGCCATGGATGCATTAACAGATACTGCATCGGCCTTTATTGTGAAACAAAGTCCTGAACCAAAATCCATGATCGCAGAAGGCACTATTGTGGAAAATAAAATTCGACCCGGTGAAATCATGGATATATGGATAAGCCTTAATCCCCCGGTTAAAGATACCACCATTCAATCACCATAATTTTTTTAAACCATTTTAAAATGAAAACAATCACAGCTTCAGAGCTAAAATCCCGTTTGGATGCAGGTGAAGAACTTCGATTGCTTGATGTTCGCCGGGAAGATGAATATGAAAATTTTAACCTCGGTGGCAAATTGCTTCCTTTAGAAAAAATACAAATAATGGAAACAGATGACATTGAAGACTGGAAAGAGGAGGAAATTATTCTTTATTGCAGAACAGGGAACAGAAGTGTTATCGCGAGCCAATATTTAGAACAAATGGGATTTACAAATTTAGTAAACTTACAAGGAGGTGTTGTCAGCTGGCAGGAATTAGAAAAATAATCTTTTTAAGCATCCTATTCAAAGAAAATACGGATTGTATGATAACTCATTTTCACTTGTGAGTGGCTGCCTTTTCCTAAATAGGTTTCGAGACCAAACAAGCCTGCAACATTACCTTTATTGACTGCAATTTCCAGGTAATCAGCAGAATTGAACCATGCCAGTGAATCTCCAGGTTGTACGGAAGCATAGTTTTCACTGATGGTTTCTATCACTTCATTATTTTTCAATTCAATTTTAAATTTCCTCCCTTTACGATGCTCTTCAAATTCTTCTTTCGTGAGATTAATGACAACATTTTCAAAATGATCTATAAATATCACCTGGCAATCCAGCCAATCCGAGCCATAAGTAGCACGTAAAGGATATTTTTCTACAATCTCATGAATAGATGGTCCTATTTGCTCAAAAGAAATACCATCACTTAATTTTTGAATAGCATTCGCAATAGCTGAAGTGCATGCTAATAAACCAAAATTACCAGCCGGCTTTACTTCTATAGCCACCATTTCTTCCGGTTGTTTGCCTGTAATCATGGTCAGCATACCATTATCCGGGCAAATAATATATTGGTCATTGAATTTTGCCAATAAAAGATAATGAGGCAATTTCTCAAATAAATTTACAATGACAATATGAATGGACTCTTGGGGGAAATGCCGGAATGCATGTTTACAGATATACGCAGCATGAAAATAATTTTGACCGGAAAGTTCATGTGAGATATCTGCAATAATAATTTGGGGAATAACGGCAATTAATTGACCCTTTATAGCACCAGCCAGGTAATCTTTGGTACCAATATCTGTAGAAAGTGTGATAACAGGAATTCCGGCCATTTAAAAAGAGATTGTATAAATTTACTTGACCAGGCGGCCATTTTTAAAATAGTATTTCCGGGTTAATTTATCCGTTAGTGTTGGAAAGAAACGGTTTAAAATAACGGTACGTTTCCCTGTACCTGTTAAGATCAACGTTCTCTTATGTTTTTCAATGGCTTCGACTATGTATTCTGCACATTCATCGGCAGTCATTAATTCCTGTTCTTCCAATGGAGACGAGCCCTGAGGCTTTCCATCTTCCGTAAGCGCCGCATTCCGGATATTGCTGGCTGTGAATCCAGGGCATACAGTCAAGACATTCACACCGGTTTCCATCAACTCTGTTCTTAAGGCTTCCATCCAGCCATTGATAGCAAATTTAGATGCGGAATAACCACTTCGTCCAGGCAGGCCACGAAAGCCTGCAATGGAAGAAATTCCCACTAAACTTCCTTTATTTTTGATAATATAAGGTAAAGCCAATTTGGCGCAATATAAATTGCCCCAAAAATTGACTTCCATCAACTTCCTAAAAGTATCCAGGTTGGTTTCCAAAAAAAGACCACGCATAGAAATACCGGCATTATTTACCAGTATATGAATCGTTCCGAATTGTTGAATTGTTTTTTCAAAGAAATGAGCACAGTCCATTTCATTACTTACATCTGCAGCATAGATAAATAAAGAATGTTCATCCGGGTTAGAAGATTTCAGCGCATACAATTTATCATAATTCCTGGCACAGGTAGCTACTTTACAGCCCTGCCGCAATAAAGCCAGGACAATAGCGCGGCCTATTCCTTCGGAACCACCCGTTACAACTGCTACCTTATTTTTAAAAAATTCCATTCTAATTTTTTGTTTGGGAATATACAAAATTAATCACTCTGTTGTTGAATATTCATGATAAAGGAAAAAATATTGTTTTAAAAATTTGGAGTACAGTTGAATTCAGTTATTTTTGCACTCTTTTTGAAAACAGGAAATGTTTTTAGAAATTTGTTCTTTCCAATGAAAATTGGGATGGGCTTTGGAAAGATTCGGTAGCTCAGTTGGTAGAGCAATACACTTTTAATGTATGGGTCCTGGGTTCGAGTCCCAGCCGGATCACCATATGGGACAAGTCAAAATTCAAACGACTTGTCCCATTTTTTTTGGGCTTCAATTCCTTGTCTATTAAGGATATAATGTTGATGATTTCGTTCAATCTTTTGGTTCGATGTTGGCAACCGTCGAATACGAGATTTTCAGGGAACATCGAACCAACTATCTTTCGTTTTAGTTCTACTGTACCTTCTTTATACAATGTATCAAGCTGTGCGATGTTGTTAAACGCTTTGTTCCATAAAGGCTCTACCGTTGTTTGGAAATTTACAGCAGCCTTTAACTTTGCTTCGAGCCGATTGATCTTTTCCTCACATTCAGATTTGATAGCCCGATAATCATCACCTTCAATATCGCCGCACAAAAGCAGTTCCCTTGCTTTTACAACACGGTTGTTGACCTCCTGCAATTGTACCTTCAAATCTTTTTGTTCATCTCTTTCTCCTCGTTCTTTTGACTTGTATGTTGACGTAATTACTTCTTTGCACATCTCAAGTCTTGAAAGCGGCCAAACATATTTTTTGATCTCGTCAAACATTTTATCATTCGTGTCTTTTGCTTTGTAACGAACGCCGCAAGCAGAACTGCAATGATAGTAATGATAATATTGTGTTCTTCCTT
>Ga0116193_1000951_pt1 | contig 25690 bp, 21 predicted proteins | sample AD_UKC115_MetaG_FD_89892 | JGI IMG/M metagenome (GOLD analysis project Ga0116193, IMG submission 89892) | Active sludge microbial communities of municipal wastewater-treating anaerobic digesters from Hong Kong - AD_UKC115_MetaG | ecosystem: Engineered > Bioreactor > Anaerobic > Digestate... | reverse complement strand
TTTCTGCAGCCAAATAAATTATTCTGAAGGTTGATTTTGATTCACGGTTTGCTCTCCCTCATTACTGGGCCTTGGGCGGTTGTGGGTACGGTTTCCCCCATGTCCGCCTCCATTGTGGCCACGGCTATGGTTTCCGCCCCGGTGTCCTCCTTCGTGCTCCATCCCGGGCTGTGGTTCGGGTTTTGGAATTAATACTTTCCGGCTCAATTTAAATTTGCCGGTACGGGGGTCAATATCGAGTAATTTAACTTTAACCGAATCTCCTTCCTTCAAAACGCCTTCCATGCTTTCTAAGCGCTTCCAGCTTATTTCGCTAATGTGCAATAAGCCTTCTTTCTTAGGAATAAATTCAACAAAGGCGCCAAATTCTTTAATACTCTTCACTGTACCTTCATACACTTCACCAATAACGGGAACGGCTACCAGTCCATTTATCCAGGCTAACGCTTTATCGAGGCCTGCTTTTTCCTTTGAGAAAATACTTACTTCGCCTACCCCATTAATTTCTTCAATATTGATGGTGGCTCCGGTTTCTCGCTGGATTTCCTGGATCACTTTACCGCCTGGCCCAATTACAGCGCCAATAAATTCTTTATCGATGGTGATTTTCACCATACGCGGAGCGTGTGGTTTAACATCCTCGCGAGCCTGGTCTACTGTTGCATACATGGCATCCAAAATATGGAGCCGTCCACGGCGTGCCTGTTCGAGGGCTTTCCGCATAATCTCCATGCTAAGCCCATCCACTTTTATATCCATTTGAACCCCGCAAATTCCTTCGCGGGTTCCTGTTACTTTAAAATCCATATCTCCCAGGTGGTCTTCATCACCCAGAATATCGGTAAGGATGGCAAACTTATCATCCTTTTTAATTAATCCCATGGCTACCCCGCTCACGTGTTTTTTAATGGGCACCCCGGCATCCATCAGGGCGAGAGAACCGGCACACACGGTGGCCATGGAGGAAGATCCATTACTTTCGAGGATATCACTCACCACCCGAACCGTATAGGGGTAGTCGGAACCCGGCATCATTTGTTTCAAGGAACGCATGGCCAGATTACCATGCCCTACCTCCCGGCGACCAACACCCCGTAGCATCTTCACTTCCCCGGTTGAAAACGGAGGGAAATTGTAGTGAAGAATAAACTTGGTATAATTTGATTCGAAGGCACTTTCAACCAGCAATTCATCTAGCGGAGTACCTAAAGTAACGGTAGTTAGAGACTGGGTTTCGCCTCTTGTGAATAAGGCAGAACCGTGTGGAGTAGGAAGTAAATCCGTTTCCATTGTAAGCGTACGGATATCTTCTGTGCCTCTTCCATCTAACCTGCGGCCTTCATCAAGGATCATATCCCTTACTACATGGTATTGCAATTCCCCAAAATAATGGCCAACGAGTTTTTTATCTTCATCTGGAATTTCGCCACCTAAATATTCGGTCAGTTCTTTCTGAAGGGCAGAAAATGCATCTGATCTTTCATGTTTTTGGGAAGCAGATGCAGAAATCGCGTGCATTTTATCTTTTGCAAAGGCGATAATTTTTTGTTCGAGTTCGGGGTTGCGGTACGGTTTGGTATATTCTCTTTTTCCCACCACTCCGGCTTTATCTCTTAATTCCTGCTGGGCTTTAATTTGAATACGGATGGCCTGGTGCGCTACTTCCAAAGCCTTTACCAGGTCTTCTTCCTGGCATTCTTTAGCTTCCCCTTCCACCATCATGATATTCTTCTCGGTGGCAGCAATCATAAATTCGAGGTCGGATGCAGCCAATTGGGCGCGGGTTGGGTTAACAATCATTTCACCTGCTACCCGGGCAATACGTACTTCTGAAATGATTTCCTGGATGGGGATATCCGATACGGCAAGCGCCGCAGAAGCAGCGAGGCAGGCAAGGGAATCGGGTAACACTTCTTCATCGGAGGAAATCAGGCTAACCAGCACCTGCACATCACAGAAATAATCTTCCGGGAACAAGGGCCGCAAGGCGCGGTCGATAAGCCTCGAGGTAAGGATTTCATAGTCGTTAAGCCGGGCTTCCCTTTTGAAGAAAGAACCGGGAACACGTCCGGCAGAGGCAAATTTCTCCTGATAATCCACGGAAAGAGGGAAAAATGACTGGCCTTCTTTCGGCTCGCTGTTGGCTACCACGGTAGCAAGAATGATGCATTTTCCCTGGCGTACCGTTACAGAACCATTGGCCTGACGTGCAAGTTTACCTGTTTCGATGGAAACCATACGGCCACCACCTATATCGAAAGTTACTGATAATGGTTGTTTAATTGACATTTGAATAGTTTAAATAGCCAAATGGCTATATGTGGATTGTATATGCCGGTATAACAAAATATTCCCAACCTGTTTATCTGTTGGGAATATCTTTATAATACGAACATTATTTCTTATTTGCGGAGGCCTAATTTTTCAATCAGAGAACGGTACCCGGCCAAATCGTGTTTACTCAGATAAGTAAGAAGGCGTTTACGCTTACCTACCATTTGCATTAGTCCGCGTTGGGTGGAGAAATCTTTCTTATTTCCTTTCAGGTGGTTGGAAATATGATTGATTTTTTCGGTTAAAAGGGCTACCTGCCCTTCGATGGAGCCCGTATTAGTGGCTTTTCCACCATACGTTGCAAAAATGCCGGCTTTTTTTTCTTTTGTTAAATAAGACATTTCTTCGTTTTTAAAACCTGTGTTTTAATTTTTTCTTTTTTATCGGCGGCAAAGGTAAATCAAAAATCTGATTTTTTAGCTAAAATCTTTATCCGGCTTAAATTAGCTCCCCCTGCCGGGATTTCATTTTTCTTATATGCCCCATTGGAGACTGAAAAATCCGTTATTTGCGCAAAAATCAACTTGGCCAGGCTAATTTTCTGTGTTACCAACGACCTGAACTACGACCAGCGAATGGCCAGGATTTGCGGCACCCTGTCGGAATTTGGGCATGATGTATTAATAGTAGGCCGGGAAATGCCAGGCTCGGCTCCCCTGCTTTGTAAACCATACCGACAGCACCGGCTAAAACTCCTTTTTTCCAAAGGAAAAGGATTTTACGTTGAATATCAACTTCGCCTTTTTTTATTCCTGTTGGGGAAAAAGGCGGATGCCGTAATTGCCATCGACCTGGATACCATCATTCCGGTTTATCATGCTGCCTCGCTTAAAGGATGGAAAAAAGCCATGGATGCCCATGAATATTTCACAGGCCAGAAAGAAGTTTGTAGCCGAAAAGCCGTGTACCGGATTTGGAAAGGGATTGAAAGGAAATACCTGCCAAAGTTTCGTTCGGGCTATACCGTTAGTTCCGGGATTGCCGGGTTATTCCGGGAGGAATACGGCCTGCAGTACGAGGTCATCCGAAACCTGCCCCCGTATACAAAATACCCCCTTCTACCCCTTAGCCGGCCGGCAATAATTATTTACCGGGGTGCAGTGAATGAGGCCCGGGGACTTGCCGAATTGGCCAAAGCCATGGAAAACATTCCCGCCCGGCTGTATGTGTATGGAACCGGCAACTTTATGGAGGCTTTCCAAAAAATAGTTGCAGACAACAATCTTACCGAAAAAGTGGTTATTAAAGGTGCGGTATTTCCGGAAGATTTGGAACGGGCCACCGAATACGCCCATATAGGGGTTAACCTGGTTGAGAATATTGGAAAAAATCAATATTACTCTTTGGCCAATAAGTTTTTCGACCTCGTGATGCACGGGATTCCACAGGTAACAATGGATTATCCGGAATACCGGGCTATAAATGATCAATTTGAGGTAGCCGTATTAATTAAGGAATGCAACGCCCTCCAAATAAGGGGAGCCATTCTATCCTTAATGGATGATTTAGAATTGTACAACCGCCTGGCAAATAATTGTAACAGGGCGGCGAAGGTTTTTAATTGGGGTCAGGAAAAAATGAAATTGATTCAATTTTACCAGAAATTACTTGGATAAACACCTTCATATAATAACCCATGATATTCCCTGGCCTGCCGATTATGGCGGGGTGTTTGATTTATTTTATAAAATAAAATGGTTGCATCAACAGGGAATAAAAATTCACCTCCATTGCTTTTTCAAAGACAGGAAGCCGGAGCCGGAATTAGGAAAATATTGCACCGAATTATTTTATTACCGCCGGAAAACAGGGTTAGCAGGATTTAGCTTTACCCTACCCTATATTGTTAATTCAAGAAAAAGTTCCCAATTGAGGGAACGAATACTTTCCAACAGTTACCCGGTATTGATGGAAGGTATCCATTGCACCTGGTTGCTGCACACCGGGGAGCTAAAGAATCGAAGAACCGTAGTGAGATTGCACAATGTAGAACATACCTATTACCGAAGGCTGGCATCCCATGAATCCAATATTTTTAAAAAACTCTATTTCATGGCAGAAAGCATCCTCCTGAAAAAGTATGAGTATGCTATTGCAAAAAAGACGTTATTTATTGCCGTTAGTAAGACGGATGCGGCGTATTACCGGGATAAATTCGGGGCTAATGCTTCCCACCTCCCGGTGTTTATTCCCTGGAATGAAATAAAGGATTGCAGTACCCAGGGTTGCTTTTGCCTGTATCATGGTAATCTGGCCATAAATGAGAATGAAAAAGCGGCCGACTGGTTGCTGAATAATGTATTTAACAACCTGGATATTCCATTTGTGATTGCCGGCAAATCGCCCTCCCTCTCACTACAGCTTCTTGCCAAAAACCATCCGAATACCTGTATTACCAGTACGCCCGGCGAAAAGGAAATGGACGACCTGATCAGCAAAGCCCATGTACACATTTTACCTTCCTTTAATCAAACCGGGGTGAAACTAAAATTATTAAATGCCCTTTTTAATGGAAGGCATTGTATAGTAAATAAAAATGGCGCCTGTGGTTCGGGTGCAGAAACGCTTTGCCATGTGGCAGAAACGGCAGAAGAATTTAAATCGGCGATCAAAAAACTGTTTGAGATGCCCTATACGGCTGCAGACAGGGAAGAACGCAAAACGGTTTTGGCAGGCTATTACAATAATGAAAAAAACGCGTCAAAACTTATTGAATGGTTATACTAGCATTATCATAAACTTTCCCTCGCTCTGTTTTCAGGGTACGGGCCGGGAATTTATTTATTACAATGTAATCGTGTGTGGCCATAACTATTGTCGTATTATAGTCCCTGCAAATCTGAAAAAGCAATTGCATAATCTCATCGCTGGTTTCGGGATCTAGGTTACCGGTAGGTTCATCAGCCAGGAGCAATTTGGGAGAGTTTAGCAAGGCACGTGCCACATCCACCCTTTGTTGTTCTCCTCCACTTAATTCAAAAGGCATTTTGAATCCCTTGGTTTTCAAACCCACTTTATCCAATACGTCGGAAATTTTTTCATTCATCAGTTTCTCATCCTTCCAACCGGTAGCCTTCAAAACGAATTTCAGGTTATCATTTACGTTCCGGTCTGTCAATAATTGAAAATCCTGGAATACAACGCCCAAGTTTCTCCGGAGAAAAGGAACGGTTTTCCAATCCATATCACGCAGGTTATGACCTACCACCCATCCTTCGCCTTCGCGAAGTTTTAAATCACCATACAGGGTCTTTAACAGGCTGCTCTTACCCGTTCCTGTTTTACCTACGAGGTAAACAAATTCGCCTTTGTCAACCGAAATATTTACGTCACTTAAAATAAGACTTTCGCCCTGGTAAATATTTACATTTTTCAACTCTATAACTGCCTGAGACATAATTTACAATCTGATTAAGGTAAAATGGGTATTTGCAAATTTAGCGTTTACGCCAGCTATGCACCCTAAAACTTGGTCACCTGGATGTTAAAAATGTGGAAAAGCCTATTCGGCGGTTAAAACCGGAATATGCCATCGGCATTATCCAGAATCAACTCCTTTTTATCAGCAGGTTCTACCCTGCCAATAATAGCGGCTTCCACTCCAAACTTATTTGAAATTGAAATGATTTCCCGGGCATATTCGCTTGGGCAATAAATTTCGAGCCGGCAGCCCATGTTAAAGACCTGATACATTTCACGCATTTCTGCACCACTCGATTCCCTGATCAGCTCAAATACCGGAGGAGGAGAAAAAAGATTGTCCTTTACAATCCGTAAAGGGCGGGGAAGGTATTTGAGGCATTTCGTTTGGCCACCTCCGCTGCAATGAATCATTCCATGAATTCCGCCAAACATGGATTCAAGCACCTCTTTAATTATGGGAGCATAGGTGCGGGTGGGTGAAAGAAGGTGCTTCCCCACCGTAAGAGCAGGATTCCCGGGCATGGGGTCGGTTAAATTGTGCCTGCCGATATAAACCACCTCATCATCCAGGCCATGCTCATAACTTTCCGGGAATTGAGTTGCATATTTCTTCGAAAGTACATCGTGCCGCGCCGAGGTAAGGCCATTACTGCCAATACCGCTATTGTATTCCGTTTCGTATGTCGACTTTCCATAACTGGCAAGGCCAACAATTACATCGCCCATTTGAATTTTCTCATTTGAAATTACCTCTTCTGCCCTCCACCTTGCCGTCATAACTCCATTTACAGTAACCGTCCTAACCACATCGCCTACATCGGCAGTTTCTCCACCCATGAATTTGACATGGATGCCGAATTGTTCCAACATGTCAAAAAAATGGCTGGTTCCGTTAATGATTTCCTGAAGTACGGTACCCGGTATGCGAAGTTTATTACGATCTATGATGGAATTAAAAACAATATCATCATAAACCCCGGCACACAAAAGGTCATCAAGGTTCATCACAATAGCATCCTGGGCGATTCCCTTCCATACCGAGATATCTCCGGTTTCCTTCCAGTACATATAGGCAAGGATGCTTTTGGTTCCGGCTCCATCAGCATGCATTACATTCACCCAGTTTTTTTCTCCGCAAAGGATATCCGGATATATTTTACAAAACGAATGGGGGTACAAGCCGCTGTCTAAATCTTTTACGGCGAGGTGTACTTCTTCTTTTTGGGCAGATGCGCCACGTTGGTTATACAGGCTCATAATTGCAAATCTAATGGCCTTTATCAATCAAAGAATCCCGCTGAAAATATTTTATCCTTTAATTTTACGCGGTATGCAGGTTTACACCGATATCAACCATCTCCCTCCCTTCAAAAACGCGGTAATTACCATTGGCAGCTTCGATGGGGTACATACCGGCCACATGGCCATTATAAATGAGCTACTCAGAGAAGCAAAAATGGTAGCTGGCAACCCGGTTTTAATCACTTTTAATCCGCATCCCTCCCAGGTGATCAGTGGGCGGCCGCCGGTGAATATTCTAAGTACACGCGAAGAAAAATTAGGCCTTTTGGAAAAGGCGGGAGTTCCCTATGTGGTGGAAGTCCCTTTTACCATGCAATTTTCTGAACAGTCGGCACATGAATATATTCATCAATTCCTGGTCAAATGTTTTCATCCGCATACCATTATCATCGGATATGACCATCGATTTGGGAAAGGCAGGCAGGGCGATTACCAGCTATTGGAAGAAGAAGGAAAGCAGGCAGGATTCAAAGTAAAGGAGATACCGGTTCACCTGCTTCGGTCGGCAGCCATCAGCAGCACAAGAATACGGGAGGCATTACAAAAAGGAGAAGTGGAAGAAGCCAGTCAATTGTTGGGGCACCCTTATTTCTTTTCGGGAACGGTTGTAAGAGGTAACCAGTTAGGTAGAACCCTGGGATACCCCACCGCCAACCTGCAGGTGGCCGGAGCTGGCAAATTAATCCCCGGGAATGCGGTATATGCTGTGGAATGTACTCTTAATAAGGAAACTGATATTTTACAGGGGATGATGAATATTGGGGTCAGGCCTACGGTAGATGGTTCGGGCCGGGTTATTGAAGTAAACCTTTTCCATTTCAACCGGGACATTTATGAACAGACCCTAACGGTAACCATAAAACGTAGATTGAGATGGGAAAAGAAATTCCCTTCGCTGGAGGCCCTGAAAACACAATTGGCTGCCGATGAGCAGGATGCCATCCGGCTGTTCAATCCGTCATAATCCTGACCACTACTTCTTTCAGCAGGGCCGGGTGGCTGGCGTTTCCATCATCAATACCAATTGCTTTGAGGTTATATTCATGTAATAAAAGGATCATCTTTTCAACCCCTTGTTTCCCATAATTTTTCATGATAGCCAGGCCCTGGTTTCTACCCTCGGGGCCACCGTAAAACATCGAACCCGGATCCGTTTTTTCGAATGCAATATAGGCTCTGCTAATTCCTGAATACAGTGCAGGCAGTGTGAGTTGCAAGGGGAAAGGCTTAGGATTTGCCTCAATATAATTAAGGATCCGTACTGCTTTAGGCAAATTGCGGTAGGCGATGGCAGCGGATAATTCAAAAATATTATACTCCTTGCTGATCCCGATGTACTTTTCTATATCATCTTCATCGAGTGTGGACTTCCCCTTCAGGTTCACTTCCAACTTCCCAATTTCATTGGCAATGCGGCCCAAATCGTTACCAATATGATCAAAGAGAAGAGATACGCCTTTGGCAGTCATTTGCAGGCCTTTGGAAGAAAGGTAAGAGTCAATCCAGGCGGGTACTTTAGAGTCATGAAATTTTTTAAACTCCACCAAATTCCCTGATTTAGCTAAGGTTTTGGAAATACTCTTTCTTTTATCAATGCCTTTTCCTTTATAGGAAACAATAAAAATGGTAGATCCCAGTGGTTCTTTAAAATAGGGTTCCAGCTTTTCCAGATCCTTATCCGGCATTAGCTGTGCCTCCTTCAATAAAACAACCTGCTTATCCGAAAACATGGGGTATTTCCGGCAGGCATTCAGGATATCCGCCCAATTGGCATCCTTGCCGTAAAAAATATTCAGGTTAAAAGATGCCTCTTCCGGAGTAAGTAATTCATGTTCGGCATAATTCACCAGGCTGTCTATGAAATAAGGCTCATCTCCTTCAAACCAATAAAAAGGGGCAAATTTTTTCTTTTTCCACGAAGTAATAATGTCTTTAGTATTCATCCGATCGCCATTTATTTACAGGCGTATTATTCCGAATTAAATCTTTGGCATACTTTTATATGCACAAAGAAAAGTGGGTGAATGCAAATATCCATTCTTCCCTTCAATAAATTTGTTTTAAATCCAAAATCAATATTATGGCTAACGAAAATACCCCTCTTTCCTCCCAGCACAACACCGACCCAAATGGAAAGGATGGAAAAAATAATGCAAAGAACGTGATAACTGCTGCATTGGTTATTGCTCTTTTAGGCACCTGGGGTTATATCATTTTTGATAAAAATAAAACCCGTGAACATATTAACCAACAGGATAGCACCATCGTTACCACGATTTCACAACGCGACCAATTGCAAAAGGAACTGGATGATGCCACGCTGCATTACGATATGTTGAAAACTTCAAATTCCATGAAGGACAGCACCATCATGGCACGAGACAGGGAAATTGCTCAAAAAAGAAACAAAATCCAATCCCTCCTGTCGCAGGAAAACCTCACACAATCTCAATTAAAAGAAGCCCGGACCCTGATAGGTTCGCTTCGCGGCGATGTGGAAATGTACAAACAACAGGTTGAAACGCTTAAAGGGGAAAATCTCCAGCTAACCCGGGAAAAGGAACAAATAACCCAGCAAAAAAATACTGTCCAAAAAAATTTCGATTCAGCGCAGGATGTAATCCGGCAAAAGGAGAATATTATCGATGTAGGATCCACCCTGCATGCATCCAATTTTGAAGTAGTGGGTATTAAAGAAAAAGGGAAAAAAGAAAAGGAAACCAGCACCGCCAAAAAAGTTGATAAATTACGAATATCGTTCGATCTGGATGAAAACATGATCACACAATCCGGCACCAAGGATATTTTTATTTGCATTACGGCTCCCGACGGCACTCCGGTGGGTGTGGAAGCCCTGGGTTCCGGGTCCTTTACCACACGCGACGGGCAGGAAAGGATTTATACCCAAAAGCTCCAGGTAAATTATGTCCAGAACAAAAGACAAAGAATAAGTTTTGACTGGAAGCAAAATTCGAAATTCAGTACCGGCGATTATAAAATTGAAGTATATAATAATGGATTCAAAATAGGGGAAGCATTCAGGCCCTTAAAAAAAGGAGGGATATTTGGGTAGGTTATAGTAAAGCCCTGAGTGAAACCCGCCCTATGTGTACCATCCGGGAGGCTCCCGGTTTCCGACCTTCATATTGAACCATCATTTCAATATTGCCGCCTAACCGTTTTGTAAATTCAACATTCCACAGGTAATTTTTTCCGGGCAACAGACCATCCAGCATAATATAACCCACGGTAGTATTAGCCGCTCCGGAATAGGCCTTAAATCGAATTTGATTATAGGTAAACCGGACGTTCAGGCTGCTATTTGAAAGTATATTATATTTTACTTCGGCAGAAAGCGCATGATTTTGAGAAGTTTCCATTGAATCGATGCGATTGCGCTTATCCGTAAACGCATAAGAAAGCACGGCCCTCAGGTTTGCACGGTACACGTAGGTGATATTGGGTTCAATCCCATTTTGAATAATGCTGTAATTCCTGTTATTAAACTTAACGGAACTGGAAACCAGTTCATTTTTCGTTTGCCTGATCACCGTATTGCTAATAAAATTCCGGCCAAGGTTTACCCGTATTCTGGCCAGCAGGGTACGCAGGTTTCTACTTTCTACCCCGTAGTTCAACAGCGCCTTACCCGAGGCTTTACTGTGCGTAATTTCAAAACCCCAAACTGTACTGGTGCGGTTGTAATAAAACGTATTGGCCAGATAGGAATTCAGGTTGATGAGGTTTGTATCTTCCAGGACTTTTGAAAAGGGATTAAACAGAAAATGCTTAGTTGCAATAGCTTTTTTGCTGATTTGCAAAGCGGAGGTGCTGCTGGTGCGCTTCAGGAATTTGGCCACGGCGCCTGATCGCGATTTCAACAACAATTGCGGATCGAGATCAATGCTGTAATTGAATTGCAAATAATTTGCTTTTACATACTGGTTTCCGGGCGTGTAAACCCGGATGTATTTTTTCTGGTCCTGGAAAACGGCTTCCTCAAATTCATTCAGTTCGGGAATACCATTTCCGTTGTAATCGATCCATGTATAAACCCCCTGCCCTGCCGGTACTTCTACATAGGTAAACTCTCTTTTCTGCTCCTGTCCGGAACCTATTTCATAAAGTGCATTTACTTTTGCAAATCCCTTCCAAACCGACACATAATATTCGGCCCTGCCCAGCAAACTCTCATCTGCCTTTTGCCTGCTGAGCAATGAATCAACTATTCGGAGATTCCGGTAAGTAAGGTTAAAGCGGAGTTGCTGGTTCTCATTCTTCAACAATTCCGAATTCACATTAACATTATGACTATAATTTGCCCTTTTCAGGTTTTTCCCTTTGGGCAACTGGTCGTTTCGGTGGGAATAACTGATCCCCCATTTATTGGGTTTGGTTTCATCCGATTTGAGATACCATTCATATATATTAAATGAAAAACTGGCAGGGGTAAGTGTATCGAAATTTACGCTCCTCAACCTATTATGTTCGCCGCTGTATTTGAAGCCCGTTTGCCAGTTATGAAATTGGGGAAGGGATTTTTTTACATCGATGGTTGGCCTGAAAAAGTTCCCCTTATTATCCCTGCTATTGATATTTACAAGATTCAACTTTTCATAAAAGACCCAATTTTTGTATTTAATTGCCGATTCCAGTATTTGCCTGAATCCCTGATAACCTTCGCTTCGGGAATAACTGGTAAGTTCATATTTAGTAAAACTATTTTTACTATCAGCCAGTTTTAAGGAAAAGTTTGCCAGGTCTTCATTAGCGGGCAGCACATCAAATGGAAGGGTCCAATCTCGCAGGAATTCAACATCCCTTAATCTTTCCAGGGGCTTGAATTTATGGCTTACGTGTTCATATCCTAATATCCCTTCCAGTATCAGGCTCCTGCCTGCCAGTTTTATGGGCCTGTTATTGTACTGGAGAGATATTTTCCCGGCAAATCCGGCATTATCCGATTTATCTTTTTCTGAAAAAGTATTCACATCATAGATACTCACGGCGCCCTCCGATTGCAGCTTCACCCATTTATTGAATACATAATCGGCTCCCAAAGAAAAGACCTGTAGCTTTTTGGGCGTAACGAGGAGGGTAACCGGTTCCCAATCGCCCTGGGGATTGTTATTGGCATCGGGTTGAACCCAATCGAACCGGCGGCCATTTGTAACATCTATGCTTTGGCGATAGTTCCCCTTCCCCTGTCCCAAATAAGAAAACCCTACATTATACAAGGTATCATTGGGATTAACTGAATACACATAGATGGAATCGTGGATCGTGCCATTATAAAGGGTGTCAATTTTTTTATATAGTACTTTCCCGGTAGAGAAGCTGTCCCTAACCGCACTGGGGTAATAGGCCTTGTTTATACTGTCTCCCAAGTTGGCGAGAAATTGCTTCTGTGAGGCATCGAGGCTTTGATCGATGGTGGAATTCTTGGCATCCTGGCTCGAGTAGCCCGCTACGTTCAAAAAAAGTTTATTATTAAAGCTGGTGCCATTCGTTGCGTAAATCTGGGAGTTTAGAAAATTTCTGTCGGAGTATTCGAACTCTACCTGTACCCTGCTGTCTTTGGTGATGAGTTGCTTTTGCGTAAACGTAATCTCAGCGGTGTTATAATTAATCACATAATCCTGGTCTTCGCCCCGTTGCACCAGGATGCCGTCAATAAATACCCTTTCTGTACCGGCAAGCACAACAAAATACAGTTCGTTATTGGCACCGGTGAGGCGGTATGGGCCCTGGTTTCCTTCCACCGGTTTTAACACATTCCGGGTGAATTTCCCTTTAGCCACCGCACCACTCAGGAGAAATGAATTATTTACCTTCCTTGATATTTTATTATCTATGAGAAAGGAGACTCCCTGTAATCGTTTATAAAATTTAAGAAAATAGTTCTTGCTTTCCCGGATATCAATATCTCCAAAATTTGCCTGCCAGTTCCGTTTTTTCACCTGGAGGTATATGCGATCAAAATCGCGTAATTCCTGGGTATTCCCATCTGGCTGTATAGGGATATTATTGTCGGTAACAGCCGCTGTAAGCTCGAGGCTGTCGCCAATAAACCCATGCAACTGCAGGTTCATAGTTGAGTTTACCACGGCGTCCTGGCTATTTCCAAAGGATATGGCTCTTCCGATTGACCCCTCAGATTGCAGGGTGCCAAAATCAAGAAAGGGGTTGGCTTCCACTTTCCTGCTTTTTACCAGCATGGGGCGTTCGGCAAGGAAATTATACCGTACGCTATCATAATTGAAGCGAAAAACGGGCTCATTGAGTCGAAATGGAAAGCGTCTGAAACTCACCGTAACCGAATCGGCAGGAGGTTTAATTAACCAGGTAAGTGTGGCATTGATTTCATCTAATTTATAATTTTCAGGAAATACGCCGGGGATAACAAAAGTTCCCGGCACCAGGCTTACCGAATCGAGTTTAATTTTTTCGGGGCTGGTACCAATCCTGAATTGCCTGTAATTAGGTTTGGGTAAGGAATCGTTTTGTGCGAATACGGCAACTGTGAGGAACAATAATGCAAAAAGGAGGTATATGCGTTTATGGTTCAAATGCAGTGGTTATTCAAAATTAATATAACCCTTAAAATGGTCATTCAGGAAGTGTCTGAAAATAAAAATACCTCCTTTAGCCAGGAGGTATCCAAAATTAATGAAGTATGGATCAGGAATCACTGTCGTTGAGCCCGGCATGAAGGTATTCGCTGTTTAATTTGGCAATGTACGCCACCGAAATTCCCTTGGGACATTCCGCTTCGCAGGCATAGGTATTGGAGCAACTTCCAAATCCTTCTTTATCCATCTGGGCCACCATATTTAATGCCCGGGTTTCCCGTTCCGGCTCTCCTTGCGGAAGCAGGGCAAGTTGGGAAACTTTGGCGCCCACAAATAACATGGCGCTTCCATTTTTACAGGCCGCAACGCAGGCCCCGCAACCAATACAGGCGGCTGCATCAAATGCTGCATCGGCATAACGTTTATCTACAGGTATTGAGTTTGCATCTACGGCATTACCCGTATTAACACTAATATACCCACCCGCCTGAATAATACGGTCGAAGGCGGAACGATCAACTACCAGGTCTTTAATAACGGGGAAAGCACGGCTTCGCCAGGGTTCTACCACAATGGTATCGCCATCCTTAAACGCACGCATGTGAAGCTGGCAGGTAGTAGTTTTTGCCCAGGGGCCATGGGGCTGGCCATTTATATACATACTGCATGCGCCACAAATGCCTTCCCGGCAGTCGTGATCGAATGCGATGGGTTCTTTTCCATCATTAATCAGGGATTCATTCAACACATCAAACACTTCGAGGATACTCATTTCAGAAGAAACGTCTTTTACCTGGTAGGTTTCGAGGTTGCCTTTTGCTTTACTATCTTTCTGCCGCCAAACTTTCAGCGTCAGGTTCATGTGGTAATGTTCCATATTATAGTTTTTCCGGCTATGCCGTAATCAAGATATTATTTATAGCTTCTTTGTGTGGGTTTAACGATTTCAAAATCGAGGGGTTCCTTATGCAATTCCCAATTTTCATCACTTTTAAATTCCCAGGCTGCTACGTAGCTGAAATTAGCATCATCTCTTTTGGCTTCCCCTTCATCCGTCTGGCTTTCTTCCCTGAAATGACCTCCGCAACTTTCCCTGCGGTGCAGGGCATCAATACACATTAATTCGCCCATTTCCAGAAAATCGCCTACCCGGCCTGCTTTATCCAGTTCGGGGTTGAATTCATTAATTTCTCCGGGGATCCGCACATTACTCCAAAATTCTTTTCTCAGCGCTTTAATTTCTTCCACGGCTTCTTTCAGTCCTTTTTCATTCCTCGCCATACCGCATTTGTTCCACATTATTTTTCCCAGGCGTTTATGAAAGCTTTCCACCGATTCTGTTCCTTTAATACCCATCAATTTTTCGATTCGGTTTCGAACGGTATTCTCGGCTTCTTCAAAGGCAGGATGCGAGGTGGGAATTGCGGGAGTGCGAATTTCACCTGCCAGGAAATTTCCCAGGGTGTAAGGAATTACGAAATACCCGTCGGCAAGCCCCTGCATTAATGCAGATGCGCCCAACCGGTTTGCACCATGATCGGAAAAATTAGCTTCTCCAAGGGCATATAAGCCGGGAACCGTGGTTTGCAATTCATAATCCACCCATAATCCTCCCATGGTGTAATGCACGGCAGGGTAAATCCGCATGGGTTGATTATAGGGATTTTCGCCGGTGATCTTTTCATACATTTCGAAAAGGTTACCATATTTTTCTTCCACCACTTTTTTACCCAGGGTAACCATAGTATCCTGGTCGGGGTTATGATTTCCTGCTTTACCGGCTTCAATCTTACCGTAACGGATAATCGCATCTTTAAAATCCAGGTAAACAGCCATTTTGGTGGTACCTACACCATATCCTTCATCGCACCTTTCTTTTGCTGCCCTGGAAGCCACATCGCGGGGTACCAGGTTACCAAAGGCAGGATACCGGCGTTCGAGATAATAATCCCTTTCCTCATCCGGGATATCCTGTGGTTTACGGGTTTCATCCTTCTTTTTTGGAACCCATATACGTCCGTCATTTCGAAGGCTTTCACTCATTAAGGTCAGTTTACTCTGGTGATCGCCACTCACCGGGATACAGGTGGGGTGTATTTGAGTAAAGCAGGGATTTCCAAAAAATGCTCCTTTTCGGTGTGCTTTCCAGGCAGCGGTAACATTACTGCCCATGGCATTGGTAGATAAATAAAATACATTTCCATACCCTCCGCTGCACAATAATACAGCGTGGCCAAAGTGCCTTTCAATTTTACCCGAAACGAGGTCTCGGGCTATTATTCCACGGGCTTTCCCATCAATAACAACTACATCTAACATTTCGTGGCGGGAAAACATTTCTACCTTACCCAGGGCCACCTGCCTTTCGAGCGCACTGTATGCGCCTAACAGGAGTTGCTGGCCCGTTTGTCCGGCTGCATAAAAAGTGCGTTGCACCTGCACACCGCCAAAAGAACGATTGCTTAGCAATCCGCCATATTCCCGGGCAAAAGGAACTCCCTGTGCCACACACTGATCGATGATAGCGGCACTTACTTCTGCCAGCCGGTAAACATTGGCTTCCCTCGATCGGTAATCGCCACCTTTCACGGTATCGTAAAATAAACGAAATACCGAATCGCCATCATTCTGGTAATTTTTGGCCGCATTTATTCCCCCCTGGGCGGCAATACTGTGTGCCCGGCGCGGGCTATCCTGAAAACAAAATGCTTTTACACTATAACCCATTTCTGCAAGTGAGGCTGCTGCCGATGCGCCGGCCAAACCTGTACCAATCACGATCACTTCCAGTTTTCGTTTATTAGCCGGGTTTACAAGGTTTACATGGCCTTTGTAATCCGTCCATTTTTCGGCCATAGCACCTTCCGGAATCTTAGCTTCTAACGACATATTGTTCTTTTCGGTTTAATCAGTTTACAATGAATTAATTTATTTCACCCAATCGAAATACATAGCAATGGGCATAGAAGCAAACAACAGGCATATAACTAATGAATAAACGAAGCCTGCTGATTTAATAATGGGAGTGTACCTTTTATGATTTAGTCCAAAGGTTTGGAATGCACTTTGAAACCCATGCAATAAATGCCAAAAAAGGGAAATAACACCCAAAACATAAATAACGACCGGGGCCAAATTACCCCGGAATACCATTTGCATCCGTTGAAACAGGTTATGCGCTTCTTCATTTGAGTAGGTGAAAAGCTGTGTTTCTTCCAGTGGAGTTATATTTCCCAAACCACCAAAACGGGATGGCACCCAAAAATGATAGAGGTGTACCACCAGAAAAAGAAGGATGAGGGTTCCCAACAAGCCCATGCTCCGGCTATACCAGGTGCTGTTCCTATTGGGGCGGCTCATGGCATATCCCACAGGGCGGGCGGCTTTGTTTTTTATCACCACCATGATTCCCTGAACGATGTGCAAAAGAAGGAACACAAAAAGCCCCACTTCCAACACATGCAGGATCAGGTTAGTGCCCATAAATTTTGCCCAATGATTAAATGTTTCGCCACCATCATTGAAGAAGATCATGGCATTAATGGCGCAATGGACTATCAAAAATGTGATGAGAAAAAATCCCGTGGCGCCCATTGTAAACTTTCTGCCAATGGCAGTTCCGAAGAAATGTTTCCAGGTCATAATTAGCAATACTGTTAAATAAGATGTTACAAATTTAACATTTGCAAAATAAAACCTCCAAGTTATTTACATGATTATGGTAAGCCGGTATTTACCGGAGCCTGCGCTGCATTTCTCCATCAATAAAGGCAAACACGGCTTCCGGCTTCAGCGTCCGCCATTCCAGCAGATAAAGGAGTTCAATATATCGTGTAATCCGGGCTTTAGTGAAATCGTGCTTACTATGCTCCGGAAGATTGAGAATAACCACCCATCCATTATCTTCTTCTAATTGTTCAAACCATTCTTCATAATAACTGTCATCGCTCGAATGAAAGTTCAAAATATTATCTCCCATAATAATAAAACGACGGATCCCCGCTTTAAACAAGTGGTCTGTCACTTCCCTTCGCAGCGTCATAATATCATTTTCAATGGCATCATTCCATTCGCCCAAAAGTTCGATGATGGCATACCCCTGGTCATAATCGGTAAACAACAATTTCATATAGAGGGTACGGGAACCAAAATCATCCCATTGGGGATGGATATAAAAATTATAGATAACCTGGGTAAATTCAAATTCGTTGTACTCCCGTCCGTAAAATGGGGAGGCGGGGTCCTCTTCTGCAACATATAAGTGCCGCCAATTGAAATATGGTTCTATATCCTGCATAGTAAAATGGTTGAGGAGCCATTCCCCTTCCGATACAAAGTTCAAAAATTTTTCACACAAAAAAGAGGCTACCGTAATGATAGCCTCCTACTTATTAACCCAAAATTATTTGCTATTGAATCAATACTTTTTCGGTAATCACATTATGCCGGGATGCATCCAGTACGTTTACCATATACATGCCTCTTGCCAGATTGGCCGGTACATTAATTGATTGCAACTGGCCCCCTTTGGTAATACTCACCTTGCGGGTAAGGATCACACGGCCGGCCAGGTCGGATAAAACCACCGAATAATTTCCATCGGCCTTTTCATCAAATAATATATTGAATTTATTTGTGGTGATGGGGTTAGGATAGATCCGGGTACCTGCATTTGAACTCAGGGTATTCAATTTTGAATCCGACATGTCAAATTTATTTACAGCATCGGCTTCTTTTTGAAGTAAAAGGTTTGAACCGGCAAGGTCTGAGGCATTGAATTGCTTATCGGATCCTTCCAATTTAATGGCATTAAAATTATCGAGAGAAAATTTATAATACCCGTCAAATACATTGGCACTGGCAATAACAATTTCTCCTTCCTTATTCACTGCTGCGGCATTGGTGGAATAACCTGCGGGCAGGCCGTTAATATTTCCGATGTGCAGGGTGTTCCGGGTTTCCAAATTCACCTTAAACACCATGTGGTTGGCCGAAATGATATACAGGTTGCCAAAGGCATCTGCCAGCATATCACCACCCCAACTGGTGCACTTATTATGAACCGAAATCCCTTTATTGGATTCATCATCCATCAACGCTCCGAGATCGGTAATTACCGGATGCCGGCCTGTGGTAAACCGGAAGAGGTGATTCCCATCGTTACTGATAGCATAGCCATTTCCATCGGCGCCTATTACCATGCGGGTAATATTGGCTCCTTCATCGGCACTGGATGAAGCGGAACGCAGCATGTCGGAACAAAGGGTATAAAACCGGGGCGTTTTCTGGCCTTCATTAAGATCGAGCCAGCGAAGCTCACCCATACGCATAGGTGTAAAAAATAATTTATTGGTTCTTTTATCAAATGCTGCCGCTGCAACAAAGGTGGCAGTTGGGTAATCCCTGGATCCAAAAACATTGGCGGTGGCAGTTTGGTCAACCGTCTTTTTGGTGGCCACATCCGTCATTTGGTATGGTGTAATACTGCGTTCAAATACGGTATTCACTACCTGGCCGGTACCCAGGTCCACTTCGCGGATGTTCATCCACTTAAAATCATTCACACCGCTTCCGGTAATCGCGTAGGCTTTGTCTGATTGGGCAGAAGAAGCAAGGGAAGCAACCAAAAACCCTGAGGTGAGTAGAATTTTGATGTTCATAAGTCTTGTTTTAAAGATTATAGCTGCACTAATTTAAGGCAAAGTTTGTTTTGGTTCAAATCTTTTTTATCGGTGGTATGCTTCTATTGCCTTTTTCACAGATCCGTGTTTTTCAAGAAGTTCGCGCGCCTGATTGATATTGGATATGCCAAGTTCCTCCATAATAATTTGGATTCCGCGCCAGACAAGTTTTTGGTTTAAGGGCTGAAGGTTAATCATTTTATTACCGGAAATTTTACCAAGAGAAATCATTACGGACGTACTGATCATATTCAATACCATTTTTTGTGCTGTGGCGGCTTTCATCCGGGTACTGCCGGTAAGCGCTTCCGGCCCGGTAATAACTTCCACCGGGAAATGGGCGATTGAAGTTATCGGACTCTCCGGGTTATTGCACAGGGCCCCGGTTTGGATACCACCCTCCCGGCAGGCTTTAAGAGCATGGAAAACAAAGGGCGTTTCGCCGGATGCACTTATACCTATAACAAAATCATTACTTGAAACGCCTCTTTCCTGTAACGCCTGCCATCCGGTTTCTGCATCATCCTCTGCCCCTTCCACCGCCGATGTGATGGCTTTTTGACCACCTGCAATAATTCCCTGTACCATCTGATCAGAAACCCCAAAGCTGGGAGGCATTTCACTGGCATCCAACAGGCCCAGTCTGCCACTGGTACCGGCTCCCAAATAAAATAACCGCCCCCCTCCCCGAAGCTTTTCCGCCACCGCTTCGGCCAGCCGTGAAATTTGTGGAATCGCGCATGTTACGGCACTGGCAACTGTTTTATCCTCGTTATTCAGAATAGAAATTATTTCCTTAATACTTTTTTCAGAAAGGTCAGGATAGGGAGAATTGGCTTCTGTAATCTTTTGGAATGACATAAATTGACTATGCCTGGTGAAACCGGATTAACCCTTCCATTGGGTTTTTCAGCACCTTGCCCAGTTTTAATTCGTAGGAATCACAAAGTTCTTTCAGCACATCTTTAAACACATAGGCTACGCTTCCCACAAAGTTGATAGGAAGGCTCCAACTTTCGCGGTATTTATAAATATGGTTAAAGAAAAAATCATTAAAGCCATCTTCAATAATATTTTCAACCATATAATGTCCTCTGTTTTCGGCAAGGAACTGGGTAAAGCCCGCCAGGAACCGGTTGGGCAGGGGTTTTTTATAAACCGCATCCAGGATCTCGTTGGATGTTATATTATACTTGGTATTGAACCTGTCCATCAGGTCTTCATCAAATGTGTTGTAAAGAAAATACTGGAGCACCTTTTTCCCCAGGCAGGAGCCTCCTCCTTCATCGCCCAGTACATATCCCAGTCCCGGGTTATTTTTCATAATTTTCTTCCCGTTGTAAAAACAGGAGTTTGAGCCGGTCCCTAAAATACAGGCAATTCCTTTTTCATGCCCGCATAAGGCGCGGGCTGCGCCCATGAGGTCGTGATCTACGGCCACCGGAACTTTTGGAAAAACGGAGCCAATGGCTTTGGTAAGCATCCGAATATTGGCAGGATTGCTGCAACCGGTACCATAAAAAAAGATTTGTTCCGGCGCCTGCTTTTTCAGGTTCAGGTGGGGAATTAACTCCAATTCTATAACGCTGGTGATTTCCCCTTCGGAGAGAAAATAAGGACTCAGCCCCTGGGTGAAAAGCGTTTTTTTATTCCTGCCATTTAACAGGCACCATTCGGTTTTGGTGGAGCCGCTGTCGGCAATAAGCACATTTGGCATGATGTGAAAATTCAATATTTCTGAATGAATATAAATCAAAACCCCGAACCGGCATAAAATTCCCTTTGGAATCAAAAAATTACCTTCGTGCCCTGAAACTTTTCAATTAGGTTTTCTATTTTAATTTATGCAGGAAAAAAAATATAACGTATGGCTGCCTTTTTGGTTTAGCCTGGTGATGATTGCAGGGATATTTTTTGGCTACAAAATGCGGGATGGTATCCCCGGCCGGAAATTCTTTTCTCTTGAAAAAGCCAATCCGGTAAATGAAACCCTTAACCTGATAAAGGATAAGTATGTGGATACTGTAAACCTGTCGTCCTTATCAGACACAGCCATTGAGGCCATTTTATCGCAGCTCGATCCCCACTCCATTTATATTCCTCCTACCGAACTGGAGGAAGTAAACGAGGACATTGCCGGAAATTTTTTTGGCATAGGTATAGAGTATAATATTTTTAATGATACCCTAAACGTTATTCATGCATTAAAGGATGGGCCCGGCGAAAAAGCAGGATTGCAAACCGGCGACCAGATCCTATCTGCGAATGGCCATTCCATATCGGGTAACAAAACTACATCCGACAGTATCCGAATCCTCCTGAGAGGACCCCAGGGCAGCCCGGTACGGGTTACGGTACTCCGGAACGGGCAAAAAATGGATTTTACCCTTACCCGGGATCTCATCCCTGTAAGCAGTGTAGATGCGAGTTATATGCTCGATAGCGCAACCGGGTACATTCGGTTAAATAAATTCTCGCAGCAAACCCATCGCGAATTTGCGATGGCGCTGGAAGCGCTAAAGAAAAAGAATATGAAGAACCTGGTATTCGACCTCAGAGGCAATGGCGGCGGGGTATTGGAAGAAGCCATCGATATTGCGGATGAATTTTTAAGCGGTGATAAACTCATCACGTATACCGAAGGGGCACACATGCCCAAAAAGGAATACCGTTGCAAAATACCCGGGCTTTTTGAAGATGGGAAACTGATGGTTCTTGCCGATATGGGTTCGGCCAGTGCCAGCGAAGTAATTTTAGGTGCCCTCCGCGATTGGAAGAGGGCCACGATAATCGGTAAACGCAGTTTTGGGAAAGGGCTTGTTCAAGACCAGTTTGAACTGAGTAACGGAGGTGCTATCCGACTTACCGTAGCCAAATACTATACCCCGTTGGGAAGGAGTATTCAGCGGTCTTATGCACACGGGGCAAAAGCGTATTACGAAGAAATCTCAGACCGATACATTTCGCACATGCCGGGCCACGATTCATTGAAGATGGAAACCATTGCTGCTACTGATAGCGGGGGGATTGCACCGGATATTTATATTCCTTTTGATACCGCCGCCGGGTTGATTTCTGCCAAGGTTTTTGTAATGGGTACTTTAAACAATTTCGGGTATTTCTACTTCCTCGGGAATAAAACTGCGCTTAGTCAATACCGTACTCCTTCCCAATTTGGTTCCGCTTTTCATATCAATTCGGAAAATTGGGAATCATTCAGCGCCCTTTGCAAAAAGGACTCCATCGATTTGAGCAGAATTTCACCAGAAGAAAAAAGCTTTCTCTCCGAAAAATTAAAATCTTCCATCGCAAGACAGTTGTGGCAGAATGAGGGGTATTACGAAATTGAAAATAAAATAGATCCTGCCGTATTGGAAGCATTAAAACTATTTCAATCACGTTAAAAAGGCGGATGCTAATTTTAGCAAAGTCGATTGGCCCAAATAATGGAAGGGCAGGAAAATATTTGTTCCAACTGATCTAACCTGAAGATTTATTTATAAATAGCTGAGAAATTTATTTTCACGGTGGCTCTTTTTATATTTATCGTACCAGGCACATAATGGATACAGGGAAAGGAAAACCAGGATCCATACCGCATATACCACCCAAAGATTGAATCCTTCTCCAGGGACAATAAAAAAAACAGGATTCTTTTCCGAATTTATTCCTTCCGAAAGATTATGCCCCCGCATAAAAAAGGCCAGCATCGCCAACGTATGAATCAGAAAGAAATGAAGGATATAATAAAAAAACGGAACCCTGCCGTAAACGCTGATAAAATCTGCAAGTTTTCCCCGGGCTTTATCCCAAAGGCCCAGGAGGAATATAGCAGGGCCCAGGGTCATACAAATATATAAAAGGGAAGGCGGGTATTTTTCCGTATTCAGGAATGAAAAAATGGTACGCATTACAGAACTTTCGGTTTCCCATTTAAAAGCGTCCCCGTAAATATTACTAAACCGAAGAAAAAAGAAAAATATCAGGATTAAAAGGCCAAATCGCATAAAGGTTTTTCGCCTGGCCGGGCCTTCCAGCTTACCAAAAAGGGCAGCAAAACAATAACCCGCCAGCATAACGCCAAGCCAGGGAAGAAAGGGGTAGAAAACTAAAAACGCGCGGTTCTTTCCCATTGAAAAGGATTGTCCTTTATGCAGCAAAGAATAAAAAAAGGAAAAATGATTTTTGCCAGCCTCATAATAGTTCAACAGGTTATGGCCAAAGATGATAAGCAGGCAAATAACCAATAACACCCTGAAAGGAAGCCAACAAAGGAAGCCCAGGAACACCATACTGATTCCGATTGCCCAAATAACCTGGATGGCAATTATATGATAACCCGGATCGAAGGAAAATGCAAAATTTATGACCAGCAATTCTATAAAGATGAGCCATAAACCACGCGTGATGAGGAATATGCTAAGTTCGGGTTTACTCTTGTAGTTACTTTGAAGAAATGCAGAACTTCCGGCAAGAAAAACAAAAACGGGGGCACAGAAATGAGTAATCCACCGGGTGAAGTACAAACCCAGGCTGGTCGTCTCGGGATCCAATGGGTTACGCGTCCAGGCATCCATATGAAAGAAATCCCGGGTATGGTCTAAAGCCATAATAACCATAACCAATCCCCGCAACAAATCGATGGAGGAAATGCGATTTCTGGTACGTGGAGGATTGTGCATAGCAGTTCGTAAAATGAATATACGAAAATCATTATGAGAAAAACCATTATTTTCAGCCTATGGCAGCAGAAATAAAAAAGATTGAAGGCTGGTATAACCGGGTAAATGCCAGCCAAAAACTGGTGGTGAGTCTGGTAGCCGGAGCGCTTACCGGTCTGATTTACCAGCATGGCCACTGGGAAATACGGCTACTGCTCGGTTGGGATATTACCTCTTTCCTCCTGATTGTCTTGATTTGGGCCGGTTTTTTTACTACCCGGAAAGGCCAAACGAGGCTCCAGGCCACAAAACAGGATGAATCGAGGGTGGTGAGTTTTGTATTTATTCTGGTGGCATCCACTTTAAGCCTTTTGGGGATCGGAATCCTGCTGATTCAAAAACATGGAGCAACCAGTTGGCCCCAATGGGTGCCTGTTTTTCCCCTTGCCAGCATTTGTCTTTCTTGGGTGCTCATTCATACCCTGTTTACCCTCCGGTATGCTCATCTTTTTTATCGGGATAAAAACCTTACGCCGGAAAAACCGGGGCTTGTATTCCCCGGAGACGACCACCCTGATTTCTTCGATTTCGCCTATTTTTCATTTGTGATTGGAATGACATTCCAGGTTTCGGATGTAAATATTGTATCCAAAAAAATCCGGAAAATTGCCCTCATCCAGGGCGTTTTGGCGTTTATGTTCAACACCTTTATCGTGGCCCTGCTAATAAACCTGATTGCCGGATCAATGGGATAAATCTTTTTCTAAATTCTTAATCCTTATTTCATGACTAAGCAGGAACCCAAATTTTTTCCAATACCCTTCCCTGTTTTTATTCCCCGATTCCACAAATCGTTTAACCAGGTCTTTCCCAAAATTGTAATTAATTACGTAACTCCTGTATTTTTTGATAAATGAAATTGATTTTTTTGCTCCTTCGCTACTCATCAGGCAATAATCCTGCAACCAGTGCAATCCTTCTTCCTCCGTCATTTTTCCATTAAGAAATTGGCGGGCCACCTCATTTCGCGCATAATTTAATTTATCCCGTAAATCAAGCGCCGTAAAATAGGCAGAGAGGCCAAGGGTATCAAGCCCCGAAAGAGGAAGCAGTACCTCCTTACAAAATTTAAGCCTTTCTTCTGCCGGGAAAACAAGGCCTACCCCATAATTAGCGCTGCCTTCTGCAATGAGAGATTGCGGGCTAAACAAAGGGTACAAGGATACTTCCACATAATGCTTTCTACGGTACAGGTTTTCTTCCAGGAGTAAATTGTAAACGTGGTGCCCGGGATAGCTTTCATGTGAAGCTACATCCACTACCCTTTCAATAAATATATTGACATCCGTATTGATTTCCACTTTACTGAAATAATTCCCCTGGTACCAGTTGTATCCGCTCCAGGGCTTATCCTTTACAAATTCCAGGGAGCAGTGTTCCGATTCGGGAAGTACAAAATGTTCTTTAGTAATTTTCCGGGAATAATGAATGGCTGTTTTAAAAACAGTATCTAACTTATCGGGTGGAACAATAAACCGGTTTGCCAGTTGTTGGAACCGCTCTGCCACCGTACCCTTTCCCGGCAAAATCTTATCCAGTTTCTCCAATTCATTTTTAAAATACGACTCCGTATGGTGGGGTACGATTACTCCAAAAAGTTCGTATGCTTCTGTATCAAAATCATGATATTGTCCTTGAAACATCCGGACCCTTTCTG
>Ga0116193_1000950_pt1 | contig 25695 bp, 22 predicted proteins | sample AD_UKC115_MetaG_FD_89892 | JGI IMG/M metagenome (GOLD analysis project Ga0116193, IMG submission 89892) | Active sludge microbial communities of municipal wastewater-treating anaerobic digesters from Hong Kong - AD_UKC115_MetaG | ecosystem: Engineered > Bioreactor > Anaerobic > Digestate... | reverse complement strand
ATGGCCTTGCACCGACTGCCAGTAGTAGCCCAGCGCGCCCTCGGTGTGGGCGCAGCCCGCCAGTGCCAGGCCCGCCAGCAGGGCCAGGATGGGCGCGGCAAGGCGTGGCCGAGGGGCGGGGTGTGAAAGCGACGGGTGTGCAGGCATCTGTCAGGCGGGAGGGTGGGGTGGGGGCTTGAGCCACCACAGCGCCAGGGCGCAGGCGACCCCCAGCAAAGCGGTGGCCGCCACCGAGGCCGTGCCCCAGTGGTCGAGCAGCAGGCCGAACAGCAGGGGCGCAAATGCCTGCGCCACGCGCGCGGGCACCATCAGCATGCCCTGGCGCAGCCCGTAGCCCAGCGACCCGAACAGCACCAGGGGCAACGTGCCCTTGGCAATGGTGAGGATGCCGTTGCCTGCGCCGTGCAGCAGCGTGAAGGCCACACTGCCTGCGCCACCGGCCCAGGCCAGGAGCAGCGCACCCGTGGGGTGGGCCAGCGCTGCCAGCCGGGCCGATGCCAGCGGGTGCATGCGGCGCAGCAGGCCAAACTCCAGCAGCCGCGCCGCCACCTGGGCCGGCCCCACGAGCGCGGCGGCCGCCACGGCCGCTTGCAGCGGCAGGCCCTGGGCCTGCAGCAGGCGCGGCAGGTGGGCCGCCATGGCGGTGCTGGTGAACCAGGTGGCCGCGAACACGAAGGACAGCAACAGCGCCGTGCGCCGCGCATGGGGCACCGGGGCCTCCGGTGGCGTGGCCAGGTCGGGGGGCGCAGGGGCGGGCGGCGCGGGGCGCAGGCGAGCTCGCGGTAGCCAGGCGTTGAGCGGCAGGCCCAGCAGCAGGTGCAGCGCGGCCCAGCCCGCGCAGGCGCCGCGCCAATCCCAGGCGGCCTCCATCCAGGCGGTGAGCGGCCAGCCCACCGTGCTGGCGAAACCTGCAACCAGGGTGATGCCCGTGATCGCGCCCCGGGCGCCCTGGCCGTAGAGCCGCACCAGCGTGGCAAAGGCCGCTTCATAAAGGCCCGAGCCCATGGCAATGCCGATGAGCGCCCACGCCGCAAACAACCCCACCGGGCCTTGCGCCAGCGCCAGCGCGCCCAGCCCGGCGGCGAACAGCAGATTGGTGCCCAGCAGCACCGGGCGGCCACCGTGCCGGTCGATGGCATGGCCCGCCAGCGGGCCCAGCAGTGCGGACACCACCAGCGCCAGCGAAAACGCCGCAAAGATGGTGGAGGTACCCACGCCCAGATCCCGCGCCATGGGCTGCGCCAGCAGCGCGGGCAGGTAGTAGGACGAGGCCCAGGCCAGCGTCTGGGCCGTGCCCAGCCGCACCACCACCCAGTGCCGCGCGGGTTCGCTCATGCCGTGGCGGGGGCTTGCGGTGGCATCAGGCGTCCTGCGCGGGCAGGATCTCCAGCACCTGCTCGGCCGGGCGGCACAGGCGCGTGCCCAGCGGCGTGACCACGATGGGGCGGTTCATCAGGATGGGGTGCGCGAGCATGGCATCGACAAGCTGCGCATCGGTCACGCCCGGCGCGTCCAAGCCCAGCTCGGTGAACAGCGCTTCCTTGGTGCGCACCAGCGCCAGCGTAGGCTGGCCGGTGGCGGCGATCAGCGCCCGCAGAGTCTCGCGGCTGGGCGGCGTGTGCAGGTACTCGATGACCTCGGGCTCGAAGCCACGCTCGCGCAGCAGCGCCAGGGTGTTGCGCGAGGTGCCGCAGCGGGGGTTGTGGTAGATGGTGATGGGGTGCATGGTGTGGGGGTCAAACGTTCTTGTCGTGCTTGGACAGCCAGCCCAGGTCCAGCGGCCGGTCTTCGAATTCGGTGTTCAGCACCACGGTGCTGGTGGTGCGGGCGACGCCTTCGATGGCCTTGATCTGGTAGATCACGTCTTCCAGCGCGCGTGCGTGCGTGGTGCGGATCTTGGCCAGGAAGTCGTACTCGCCGGCCACGCTGTGCAGCTCCTCCACCTGCGGCATGGCGCGCAGGCGCGGCGCCACGTCGCGGCAGTGGATGCCGCCGTCATTGCGGATGGCGACGAAGGCGGTGAAGTTCAGGCCCACGCGCTCGGGGTCCACGCTGATGGAGAAGCGCCGGATCACGCCCTTGTCCAGCATCTTCTTGACGCGCTCGTGCACGGCGGCGGTCGAGAGGCCCACCTCGGCACCCACCTCGGCGTACGATCGACGGCCATCGGCGCCCAATGCCGAAATAATTTTGGCATCCATCTCGTCTGTCTGAATATTTGCTTGCATGGCTATCTCAAATCGGTAAAAATTCCGAAAACCGAGTGGTCTCCATCAATTTTCCGGTCAGGTGAAGGATATGCCGACATTTTTCAGGGCACAAGCGCAATCTTCGCGTGGTTTGGCGGTTGCGGTCGCGTTGTTGCTGGTCTATGTGGTTTGGGGCACCACCTACTTTGCCCTGGGCATAGCGCTGGAGACCATGCCGCCCTTGCTCATGAACGCGAGCCGTTTCCTGTGCGCCGGGGTGGTCATGCTGCTGGTCGCGCTGGCGCAGGGCCAGGCACTGCCCACGGCGGCGCAGTGGCGCCATAGTGCGCTGGTGGGCGGGCTGATGGTGTTTTTGGCCATGAACTGCATCGGCTTTGCACAAAAGATGGGCATTGGCTCGGGCCTGATGGCCACGGTGGTCACCACCATGCCCATGTGGCTGGCGCTGTGGACACGCTGGGGCGGCGAACATGTGCCCGCCACCAGTTGGGTGGGCCTGGCCCTGGGCGTGGTTGGTGCCTTGCTGCTGGCGCTGGAAGGCGACTTCTCCGCATCGGGCCTGGGCGCACTGCTGGCTTTTGGCGCGCCGCTGTGCTGGAGCATTGGTTCCTACGCCTCGCGCAAGCTCTCGCTGCCCGCACCGGCCATGGCCTCGGGCGCGCAGTGGCTCACCGGCGGGGCCATGGGCATGGTGGTGGCGTTGATGGTCGAGCCCGTGGGTGCATTGGCCGATGTGAGTGCGCGCTCCTGGCTGGCCTGGGTGTACCTGCTGGGCCTGGGCACGCTGGTGGCGCTCAACGCCTACCTGTGGCTGCTGCAGAACACCTCGGCCGCACTGGCGGGGAGCTACTCCTTCGTGAACCCGGCCGTGGCGCTGCTGGTGGGTGTGGCCCTGGGGGGCGAGCGGCTCACGGGCTGGGTCTATGCGGCCCTGCCCCTGATCGGCGCCGCGCTGGCCTTGCTGCTGTATGGCCCGCTGCTCTTGCAGGCGGCCCAGCGCCTGCGTGCACGCATGCCGGGCGGCCGTGCGGGGCGGCGTATGCTTGCACCCGACACCACCCCATAGCACGCTCGCCATGCTCTACAAATTCAAATCCCGTGCCACGGCCGACCTGATCCTGCTCGAACCCCATGCCAAGCGCCTGCTGGAGCTGGCGGGCAAGGAGGCGCTGGCGCAGGGCATCATCACCGCCGCGCAGATCCCCGCAACCATTGCGGCCCTGGAGGCCGCCGTGCTGGAAGAAGAACGCCGCCTGGCCGAAGCAGGCCAAACCGCCGACGCCGAGGACGCTGCGCAGCAGGAGCCCGATGGCCGGGAGCGTGACACCGTCACCCTGCGCCAGCGCGCAGCGCCCTTCATCGACATGCTGCGGCGCAGCGCCGCAGAGGGCAAGGACGTGGTCTGGGGCGCCTGAACACCATCCCTCGTGCGCAACGCAACCCCGTCTGGGGGTGTCGCGCAGGCGGCGCACCGGGCTTGAGCCTGCGGGCGGCTTGCCCTACCGTTGGTGCATGAACACCACCACCCTGCTTGTGCGCCAGGACGCCCTGGCCACCACCACTTTGCGCAGCACCGAACCCGCCGCGCTGGCCGACGGCCAGGTGCGCGTGCGCGTCGATCGCTTTGCGCTCACCGCCAACAACATCACCTACGCCGCCATGGGCGAGATGCTGGAGTACTGGCGCTTCTTCCCTTCGGGCGAGCCCGGCTGGGGCATCGTGCCGGTGTGGGGCTTTGGCACGGTGACCGAGTCGCTGCACCCGCAGGTGGCCGTGGGCGAGCGGCTCTACGGCTACTGGCCCATGGCCAGCGATGCGGTGCTCCAGCCGCACAAGGCGTCGGCCACGGGCTTTGCCGATGGCGCTGCGCACCGCGCCGGGCTGCATGCGGTGTACAACCACTACCTGCGCTGCAGTGCCGACCCGTTCTACCGCCCGGAGACCGAAGACCTCCAGGCCTTGCTGCGTCCGCTGTTCATCACCTCCTGGCTCATCGACGACTTCCTGGCCGACCAGGGCTTTTACGGCGCGGGCACGCTGCTGCTCTCCAGCGCATCAAGCAAAACCGCCTACGGCACGGCCTTCCAACTCGCGCAGCGTGCAGGTGTGCAGGTGGTGGGCCTCACATCCCAGGCCAACCGTGCCTTTTGCGAAAGCCTGGGCTGCTACCACCGCGTGGTCGCCTACGAGGACCTGGAGCAACTCGCCGCCGATACCCCCTGCGTGTACATCGACTTTGCCGGCAGCGTGGCGCTGCGCCAGCGCATCCACCAGCATTGCACGCAACTGGCCTACAGCTGCGCCGTGGGCGCCAGCCATGTGGGCGACCTGGGCGGTGCGGGGCAATTGCCTGGCCCGCGCCCGGTCATGTTCTTTGCCCCCGCGCAGGTGAAAAAGCGCACCGCCGAATGGGGCGTGCAGGGGCTGAACGAGCGCCTGGTGGCTGCCTGGCAGGCCTTTACCAGCGCCGTGCAGGCGCAGCCCCAGCCCTGGATCACGGTGCAGCAGCACCAGGGGCCGCAGGCCACGCAGGCGCTGTTTCTCGATCTGCTGCGCGGGCAGGGCGACCCGCGCATGGGTCACGTCGCCAGCATGCAGCCCTGAGAGCCGACGCCCGGCACTAACTGCGGGTCAGCAGCGCGGGCGCAGCCGCAGGCGCGCGGGCCTGCGCGTACGAAGGCTGCTGCGCCACACCGTCCAGCTTGAAGCGACCCACCAGGCGTTCGAGCACGGCGGCCTGTTCGCTCATGGCGCCGGCGGCGGCGGCGCTTTCTTCCACCAGCGCAGCGTTCTGCTGGGTCATCTGCTCCAGCTCGCCCACGGCAGCGTTCACCTGCTGCATGTCGCGGCTTTGCTCGGCGGTGCTGGCGGTGATTTCCTCGATGATGCCGCTGACGCGCTGCACCGACTGCACGATCTCCTGCATGGTCTGTCCGGCGCGGTCCACCAGCGCCGTGCCGGCTTCCACGCTCTCCACCGAGGCGGAAATCAGCGCCTTGACCTCGCGCGCGGCCTCCGCCGAGCGCCCGGCCAGCGAGCGCACCTCGCTGGCCACCACCGCAAAACCGCGCCCCTGCTCGCCAGCACGGGCCGCTTCCACGGCGGCGTTCAGCGCCAGGATGTTGGTCTGGAAGGCAATGCCGTCGATCACGGCAATGATGTCCACGATCTTCTTGGACGAGTGGTCGATGCGGTGCATGGTCTGCACCACCTCGCTCACCGACTGACCGCCGCTTTGCGCCACGGTGTAGGCCGAAGCCGCCAGCGCGTTGGCCTCGCGGGCCGATGCGGCCGACTGACCGACGGCGCTGTTGAGGTGGTCCAGCGTGGACGACGCACGCTGCAGGTTGGCCGCCGTGGCCTCGGTGCGGTTGGACAGGTCGTGGTTGCCATGGGCGATCTCCACGCTGGCCGCGCCAATGCTGCCTGCCGAGCGCTGCACCTGCCCCACCAGCTCGGCCAGGGAATCCGACATCTGATCGAGCGCGCGCAGCACCTCGCCCATTTCATCCTGCCGGTCGGTGCTGATGTGCAGCGTCAGGTCGCCCGCGCCAATGGAGCGCGCCACCTGGGTGATGTAGGCCAGCGGCTCGGTCACGCTGCGCTGCACCAGCCGGGTGCCGATGCACACCGCCACAATGATGATGGCCATGATGCCCGTCACGCCCCACACGGTTTTCAGGCGCTCGGTACCCGCCTTGTCGCGCAACTCGGTGGCGCCACGCTCGGTCAGGCGCACCATGTCCTGCTGCGCGCTCTGAAATGCCTTGAGCTTGCCTTGCGTGTCGCTCTGGATGTGTGCCTGCAGCGCGGCGGCGTCGCCCGCCGCCTTGAGCTTTTGCGCGGCCTCCAGCGAAGCCTTCAGCGCCTGCGCCTGCTGGGTGACAGCGTCCAGCGCGGCGCGCTCCATCGGGGTGGTGAGCAGCGTGCCCAGCGCCGACTGCACCTGGGCCAGCTCCTGCTGGTCCTGCTCCTGCCCGCCCTGCAGCAGGGCGGCAGAGGCCTCATCGGCTGCCAGCGCCGCGCCCAGGGTGCGCAGCGCCTGTGCCTCGGCCAGCCCGCGCCAGCGTGCGGACAGCTCCAGCTTGCTTTGCTGATCGGACTGCTCCTTGACCGTGATGGCCTGCGACTTCACCGTGCGCACCGCCGAGCCCGTGGACATAAGAACCAGGCCAATGTTCACCGCAATGGCAGGAAGCCAGATCTTGGTTTTGATGCTCAACGCCATTCGCCACTCCTTACAGTTCCGCGCGCGGAATCTCTTCCGAATGTAACAAAGTATGACATGTCTTGGGTGCGGGTGTGGCGGCGAAAATCAGACGATGAACCCTAGTCCCGACACCGCGCCGCTCCACCCCTTCGCCACCCTCACGCCCGATGCCGTGCTCGACGCGCTGGCCAGCGTGGGCCTGTATGGCGATGGGCGGCTCATGGCCCTGTCGTCCTACGAGAACCGCGTGTACCAGGCCACGCTGGAAGACGGCAGTCGCGTGGTGGCCAAGTTCTACCGCCCGGGGCGCTGGAGCGAAGCGCAGATCCTCGAAGAACACGCCTTCGCCGCCGAACTCATGGCCGCCGAGGTGCCCGCCGTGGGCCCGCTGGTGATCGACGGCCGCACGCTGCACCCGCACGGCGGCTTCCAGTTCTCGGTCAGCCCCTGGCGTGGCGGGCGCCAGCCCGAGCTGGACGACTTCGAGGTGCTCGAATGGACGGGCCGCTTTCTTGCGCGCATCCATGCCGTGGGTGCCGCACGCCCTTTCACGCACCGCCCCGCGCTGGACTTGCAGAGCTTTGGCACCGAGCCGCGCGACTGGCTGCTGGCGCACGCCCTGATCCCGCTCGATGTGCAATCAGCCTGGCGCGAGGCCTGCAATACTGCTCTTGATTTGATAGCTGCTGGCGCACAATCCACGGGCGCTAGAGGCCAATTTGGCTTGAAAAACGCCGCCGTGCTGCGCCTGCACGGCGACTGCCACCCCGGCAACATCCTCTGGACGCCGCTGGACGAATGGGGCCGTGGCGGCCCGCATTTCGTGGATCTGGACGACGCCCGCACGGGCCCCGCCGTGCAGGACCTGTGGATGCTGCTGTCGGGCGACCGGCGCCAGCGCACGCACCAGCTCGGCGCCCTGCTCGACGGCTACGAACAGTTCCGCCCCTTCGACCGCCGCGAGCTGGCCCTCATCGAGCCGCTGCGCACCCTGCGCCTGATCCACTACAGCGCCTGGCTGGCCCGCCGCTGGGAAGACCCGATCTTCCCGATCAACTTCCCCTGGTTCGGCACCAGCGACTACTGGCGCGGGCAGGTGGACATGCTGATCGAGCAGATCGAGGCGATGCAGGAAGAGCCGTTGGTGGCGTGAGGCCCGGTTCTAGCCGTGGCAGCAGTTCAGGCAGCAGGCCTGGAACGCAGGGACAATGCACCATGCATGCCACCCAACGCCACGACTCTGATCTCGTCACCGCCCACACGACCGCGGCCGCATCCTCTATCGCGCGCTGGGTGGAGCAGCACCACGGCCTTGCGGTGCAGCAGTGCCACCTGATTCGCCGGGGCCTGAACGACAACTACGCACTGCGCTCTGTCGATGGAAGCAGGTACGTCGTTCGGCTGTATTCCATCCGCCCGCGCGGGGATTTCAACGCCGATTTCGAGCTATCACTCCTGGCGCACCTCGACGCCCATGGCGTGGCCGTGGCCGTGCCGGTGCCAACTGCCCAGGGGCGCACCCATGTGGAACTGCGTTTCCCCGAAGGGCTGCGCGCCATGGCGTTGTTCCGGCATGCGCCAGGCGCCGTGCCGGACACGCTGGAAGACTTCGAGCAGACAGGCGGCACGTTGGCTCGCATCCACATGACGGCCCGCGACTATGCTGGCCCGCCCAGCCGATACACCCTGAACGGCAGTCACCTGGCGGAGCAAACCCTGGCCTATCTGCACACGCACCCCGAGCTGGACCTGGAGTTGCTGAACACCTACCGCCAGTTGGTGCAAGGCCTGCTGGCCGAACTGGCCCAGGCCAAGGGTGGGCTGAGCCGCGTCATATGCCACGGCGACACGCATGGTTTCAACAACCACATCGCCACGAATGCCGACGGTGCCAAAAGTGCTGTGTTTTTTGACTTTGACGACGCCGGGCCGGGCTTCCTGGCCTACGACCTGTGCGTGATGCCCTGGTCCTACCTGACGCGCAAGAGCCTCAAGGAACCCGACGAGCTGCTACTGGAACGGTGGGCGCACTACCTCCAGGGCTACCGCAGCGCCGGTGGCGAGGTCACGCCAGCGGACATGGCCGCGCTACCGCTGTTCGTCCAACTGCGGCACCTGTGGAACATGGGCGAGGCCCTCGGGCGCTTGCACCACTGGGGAACCAGCCCGATGCCCGTGGATTGGCTGCGCAAGCAGGTGGATGTGTTCGCCGCGTGGAAGGCGCTCGACTTGCAAACGCCATGACCGGCCATCGGGTGGACACGGTTGAGCTCCACATCTCCGCTAGGGCTACAGCACCCCCAAGCCCAAGACAAAACCCCGGCAGAATTTCCATCCCACCGGGGCTATTCGCTCATTTTTTTATAGCTACTAGCGCCCATTCCACGAGCGTCAGAGGCCATTTTTCTTCAAATCAAGCCAGCAGCGCATTCACCCGCTTGACGTAAGCCGCCGGGTCGTCCGGCAGGCCGCCTTCGGCCAGCAGGGCCTGGTCGAACAGGATGTGGGCCAGGTCGTGGAAGTGCACGCTGCCGTCGAGCTTCTTCACCAGCGGGTGCTCGGCGTTCACCTCCAGCACGGGCTTGGTCTCGGGAGCCTTCTGGCCGGCCTGCTTGAGCATGCGGGCGAGCTGCGTGCTCATGCCGTCGTCCTGCACCACCAGGCAGGCGGGCGAGTCCACCAGGCGCGTGGTCACGCGCACGTCCTCGGCCTTGTCCTTGAGGGCTTCTTTCAGCTTGGCGAGCACGGGCTTGAAGGCTTCGGCGGCTTCCTCGGCGGCCTTCTTCTCGGCCTCGTCCTGCAGCTTGCCCAAGTCCACGGCGCCCTTGGCCACGCTTTGCAGCGGCGTGCCGTCGAAGTCGTGCAGGTAGTTCAGCGCCCACTCGTCCACGCGGTCGGTCATGAGCAGCACCTCGATGCCCTTCTTCTTGAAGACTTCGAGCTGCGGGCTGTTCTTGGCGGCTGCCAGGCTGTCGGCGGTGATGTAGTAGATGGCCTCCTGGCCTTCCTTCATGCGCGCCTTGTAGTCGGCAAAGCCAACGCTCACGCTGTCGCTGGTGGTGCTGGCAAAGCGCAGCAGCTTGGCCAGGCGCTCGCGGTTGCCGAAGTCTTCGCCCAGGCCTTCCTTGAGCACGGCGCCGAACTCGGCGTAGAAGGCGGTGTACTTGCCTTCCTTGGCCTTGTCGTCGGCGTCCACCACGTCCGTGACGCCATCAGCGCCTTCGCCCGCGGTGTGCTTGTCGTGCTTGGCCAGGTCTTCCAGCATGGAGAGCACGCGCTTGGTGCTGCCTTCGCGGATGGCGCGCACGTCGCGGCTTTCCTGCAGCAGTTCGCGGCTGACGTTGAGCGGCAGGTCGCTCGAATCGATCACGCCCTTGACGAAGCGCAGGTAACCGGGCATCAGCGCCTCGGCGTCGTCCATGATGAAGACGCGCTTGACGTAGAGCTTCACGCCGGCCTTCTTGTCGCGGTTCCACAGGTCGAACGGCGCCTTGGCCGGGATGTAGAGCAACTGCGTGTACTCGGTGTTGCCTTCCACGCGGTTGTGCGCCCAGGTCAGCGGGTTCTCGTGGTCGTGGCTGATGGCCTTGTAGAACTCCTGGTACTGCTCTTCGGTGATGTCCTTCTTGGGGCGCGTCCACAGGGCGCTGGCCTTGTTGACGGTTTCCCATTCACCGGTCTTGACCATGCCGCCGGGTTCGCCTTCCTTCTCGCCTTCTTTCCACTCCTCTTTTTCCATGAGGATGGGCAGGCTGATGTGGTCGGAGTACTTGCCGATCACCTGCTTGAGCTTCCAGGCGTTGAGGTATTCCGAGGCGTCGTCGCGCAGGTGCAGGATGACGCTGGTGCCGCGCGCGGGGCGGGTGATGGTTTCCACCTCGAAGTCACCGGCGCCGCCGCTGACCCAGCGCACGCCGTTCTCGGCCATGAGGCCCGCGCGGCGCGATTCGACGGTGATCTTGTCGGCCACGATGAAGCCCGAGTAGAAGCCCACGCCGAACTGGCCGATGAGCTGGGCGTCCGCCTTCTGGTCGCCCGTGAGCTTGCCCATGAAGTCCTTGGTGCCGCTCTTGGCGATGGTGCCCAGGTGGTCGATGGCCTCTTGCTGGCTCATGCCAATGCCGTTGTCCTGGATGGTGAGCGTCTTGGCGTCCTTGTCGAAGCTCACGCGCACCTCAAGGTTGGGGGCGTCTTCGTACAGCGCGTTGTTGTTCAGCGCCTCGAAGCGCAGCTTGTCGCAGGCGTCGGAGGCGTTGGAGATCAGCTCGCGCAGGAAGATTTCCTGGTTGGAGTACAGCGAATGCGTGACCAGGTGCAGCAACTGGGCCACTTCGGCCTGGAAGGAAAGGGTTTGTTTGCTCATAGGGGTTCAAAAAGGACAAATCCAAGGCGAAAGAAGGCGCCCCGCACGCAGGCAGGCGCCGCAGGCGGGCAATTATGGGCGGGCGTGCGGCTTTCAAGGGCGTTGACCAAGCCATGCGTGTCATGGCGCATTGGTTGCAGATGCCTGCACGCCCTGCAGCCAATGCACGATCTTCTGCGCCACGCCCGCATTGTTGAGCAGGTCCAGGTGCCCCGTGCCAAAGGTCAGGTACTGGTGCGGCTTGGCAAAGGCCAGGCAGCGCGCCGGGTCGTCGTGCAGGCCCAGGGCACTGCGCAGGGGCACCAGGCCGTCGCCCACCAGGCGTTCTGCCAGGGGGCTGCGGCGCGCAGCCAGCGTGGCGGCCACGGTGTAGCAGGCCACCCCTGCGGGCAGGGGCAAGGGGGTGCGGGTGTCGGGGCTGCGGCGAAAGCGATCGCGGCCCTGCCAGTCGGCGTCCAGCACATGGCCGTAGCGCAGGTCGGTGATGCCCGCGCTGCGCAGCTGGCCCAGGCGCGCAAAGGGTCGGCTGTAGGGGGTGCTGTCCAGCAGCACATCCACCCAGTGGCCGGCGCGCTCCAGCGGTGCGCCATGGTGCGGGGTGCCCAAAAACACCACATGCCGCAGGGCAGCGGGCCAGCGCTGGCCTGCCGTGGCGGCGCTGTGGCAGGCGGCGCGCACCACCAGCCCGCCCATGCTGTGGGCCAGTACGCTCAGCTCCTGCACCGGCACGGGCCAGTCTTGCAGCAGGGCTTCCAGGCGCTCTGCCAGGGCCTGCCCGTTGGTGGAGGTGTGTTGGCCGGTGTTGTAGCGTAGGTACACGGGGGTGTAGCCCAGCGCCTGGGCCAGGTGTGCGCCGTGGTCGTGGCCTGCGCGCTGCCATTGCAGGTCGTTCATGCACAGGCCGTGCACCAGCAGCAGCACCTTGCCGGTGGCCTTGCCACTGGCGCGCAGTGCGGCCAGGTCCCGTGCGTGGCCGTGCTGGCGCAGTTCCATGGGCAGGGCCAGGGGGTTGGCATCGGCGGCCAGGCGGTCGCCCATCACGCCGTTCAGTGCGGACAGCAGTGCCTCGCGTTCGGGCGAGGGCGCCGTTTGCGCACCCATGCCTGCGCGCTCCAGCGTGGGCTCCAGCCGCCGCAGTGCGGCCTGCACGCCCACGTCCACCCAATGCGTCACCCCGTGGATGCTTTGGTACACCAGGCCGGTGATGCCGCGTGTGCGCCCAGGCGTGGCCGCGCCGGGCAGGCCCAGGGTGTCCAGCACCGATCGGTGCACGCCCTCGGCAATGCGCGCCACGCCCGCCGTGGCCTGGGTGGCCAGGCGCGCTGCGCCGCGCAGGTCTGCGGGGCGCAGCGATTGCAAGGCTGCGCGCGCGGCCTGGGATTTTTTGCCCGGTTGGGGCGGTGTGGAAGGGGACATGCGCGCTCCGAACAAAAGGCCAGGGCGCGACCTGGAGCACGGGCTGTCAGAAGCGTTCGTGCGGGCCCAGGTAGCGCCACTGCCCCACGGGCAGGTTGCCCAGTGTGACACGGCCGATGCGGATGCGTTTGAGGCCCACCACCTTCAGGCCCACCAGTTCGCACATGCGGCGGATCTGGCGCTTCTTGCCCTCCTGCAGCACAAAGCGCAGTTGCTCGGGGTTCTGCCATTCCACCTTGGCGGGCTTGAGCGGCTGGCCGTCCAGGCTCAGGCCGTGGCGCAGGCGTTCGAGTTGCTCGCGCGGGAACACCGCCTGCACGTTGGTGCTGACGGGGTCGCGCTCGTCGATCTCCTGCAGCGGCTCGGCGCGCGCGCCCGGCGGAAGGGCGCGCAGCGGGCCCGGCCCCTGGTACACCACGCGCACGAGGTATTCCTTGTCCATGGTGGAGTCTTCGCCAATGATCTGCCGCGCCACGCGCCCGTCCTGCGTGAGCACGAGCAGGCCCACCGAGTCGATGTCCAGCCGCCCGGCCGGCGCCAGGCCGCGCAGGTGCGGCGGCGAGAAACGCAGGCCGCTGGGGTCGTCGCGCCAGTGTGTGCGCGGGTTGATGAGCGTTACGGCAGGCTCATGCCCGTCCTCGGCCTGGCCCGAGACGTAGCCGATGGGCTTGTTCAGCAAGATGGTGACGCGGCTGTCCTGCTGGCGCTGCGCGGCCTGCTGCACGGTGACGCGGTCCTGCGGCTGCACCCGGGTTCCCATTTCGGCCACCTTGCCATTGACCTGTACCCAGCCGCGTGCAATCCAGTCGTCGGCTTCGCGGCGCGAGCACAGGCCCAGCTCCGCCAGGCGCTTGTTCAGCCGCGTACCTTGGGCGGCGGGCTCGGCGCCGCCGGGCGCTGGGGAGGGCTGCAGGGGGCGCGGGGCGGGCTTCTTGGCTTGCATGGGCCGGATTGTCTCATTCGGGCCCATGCACAGCGCACATGCTTACATGGAAAACCCACATGATCTCCCGTACACAGCGTAACGTATTGTCAATACACTCAGGGGCCGCATCTTGCGTGGGTTTGCTGCCATTGGCACCGGAGGTCTTGTTATGTCCCTAGCCCAGACGCTCACTTCGCTTTCCATCGCAGCACGGCTGCGCCTGGGGTTTGGCTGCCTGCTGGTGCTGATGATGGGCATTGCCGCTGGAGGGCTGTGGTCGCTGCACACGGTCAACCAGCAGATGCGCGCCATCACCGGCCCCGGTGCGGCCAAGGCCAAGCGGGTCAACACCATGCTGGAGACGGTGGGTGCCCTGGGCATCCAGAGCCGCTCGGCCGCCATGTTGAACGAAATCGACGGCCAGCAGGCCCAGGCGCAGATTGCAGCGGCGCGCAAATCGCTGCAGGACTACCAGCAACATCAGGCGGCGCTGGCCAAGCTCTTTGCCTCGGCAGACACGACGCCGGAGCAGCAACAGCTGCTGAGCGACATCGAGGCCCTGGCCCAGAAAGCCCGCCCCGAAATGGAAACTGCCCTCAAGGCCATCGAAGACGGCGACACCGTGAGCGCCACGCTCACGCTGATGACCCGCGCCGCGCCCGCCGAGAGCGCCTGGCGCGCCAAGCTGGCGGAGCTGATCGAGCGGCAGAACCAGCTCAATGCGGCATCGGCCGAGCAGGCCGAGCGACTGCAGGGCCAGGCGCGCGGTCTGGGTGCGGGGCTGGTGGCGGTGGCCGCGTTGCTGGGATGGTGGATTGCGCGGCGCATCACGGCCAGTATCACGTTGCCGATTGGCCGCGCGGTCGTGGTGGCAGAGCGCATTGCGCGCGGCGATTTGACCTCGGCCATTGAAGTGCGCATCCACGACGAAACCGGCCGCCTGCTCGACGCCATTGCCGCCATGCAGGAGCGCCTGCGCGCCCTGGTGGCCGAGATCAGCCAGGCGGCCGATTCCATCCTCACGGCCAGCTCGGAGGTCGCGTCGGGCAACCTCGATCTGAGTCAGCGCACCGAACTGACCTCGCACAACCTTCAGGCCAGTGCCGCGGCGCTGGCCGATCTGACCGGCACCGTGTCGCAGAGCGCGGATTCCGCACACCAGGCCAACCACCTGACCTCCAGCGCCTCGCAGACGGCAACGCGCGGTGGGCAGGCGGTGACGCAGGTGGTGCAGACCATGGAGTCCATCAGCGCCAGCTCGCGCAAGATCGCCGACATCACCGGGGTGATCGACGGCATTGCCTTCCAGACCAACATCCTGGCGCTCAACGCTGCTGTGGAAGCGGCCCGCGCAGGCGAGCAGGGGCGCGGCTTTGCGGTGGTGGCGGGCGAGGTGCGCAACCTGGCGGGACGCGCGGCCACGGCGGCGCGCGAGATCAAGGCCCTGATCGGCGCCAGCGTGCAGCAGGTCGAGCAAGGAGGCGAGCAGGTGCACCGTGCGGGCAGCACCATGGATGAACTGGTGGGCGCCGTGCGCAAGGTCTCGGACATCATGGCCGAGATCACCCAGTCCGCGCAGGAGCAAAGCCAGCGCATCGGGCAGGTGAGCCAGTCGGTGGGCGAATTGGAGGTGATGACCCAGCAGAACGCGGCCTTGGTGGAGCAGGGCGCGGCGGCGGCCGACAGCCTCAAGGAGCAGGCAGGGCGCCTGACCCAGGTGGTGAGCGCTTTCCGGCTGGAGCGCAGCGCGCGCGATGACCGCGACTGGTCCGGTCCCAGCCAGGGCACCGCAGTGGCTGCGTCCACGCCGGCCCCCCAGGCTTTGGATGGCGGCGCCAGCGCGCGGCGCTACCACGCCCTGGGCCGATGATGCCGCGCCGGGGTTGCTTTCAGGCCTGGCGCGCCTGCCAGGCCAGGTAATCGTCCAGCGGCAGGGGGCGGCTGATGTGGTAGCCCTGCGCCTCGTCGCACTGCAGCCTGCGCAGGTGCTCCAGGATGTCGGCGCTTTCCACGCCTTCGGCCACCACGCTCAGCCCAAGGTTGTGCGCCAGGTCGATGGTGGAGCGCACGATCATGGCGTCACCCTCGGCGCTTTGCATGCCCATGACGAAGGACTTGTCGATCTTGAGCTCCTGTACCGGCAGGCGGCGCAGGTAGGCGAGTGACGAATAGCCGGTGCCGAAGTCGTCGATGGAGAGCCGGAACCCCTGCTGCGCCAGGCGGTTGAGCATGGCCTCGGCGCGCTGGGGGTCGTCCATGATGGCGCTTTCGGTGATCTCCAGGCAAAAGGCCGTGGCCGCCACACCGTGGCGTTGCAGGATGTCATCCAGGCGATGGCTCAGATCGGGATCCAGCAGGTCGCGCGTGGACAGGTTGACCGACACGCGCACGCCCAGCGCACGCGCCTGGGGCTGCGCCTGCCAGCGTGCGGCGGCTTCGAAGACCCACAGTGTGAGCTGGCGCACAAAGCCCGTCTGCTCGGCGAAGGGGATGAACTGCATGGGCGGTACCAGACCGCGCTGTGGGTGCTGCCAGCGTACCAGGGCTTCGGCGGCCAGGGTGTGGTGGCCCTGCAGCGCCACCTTGGGTTGCAGGAACAGGCGCAGTTCGTCCTGCTCCACGGCGCGGCGCAGGTCGCCCAGCAGGGTGAGCGTCTGCGCGCTGGAGGAGTCCAGCGCAGGGTCGTACAGCTGCACCACACTGAGCGTGCGCTTGGCGGCGTACATGGCGATTTCGGCGCGGTTGAGCAGTCCGTCGGCGTCGGCGGCGTGGCCGGGCCAGCAGGCAATGCCCAGGGCGGCGCTCAGGTCCACGGTCTGTTCGTTCAGCTCCAGAGGCGCCTCAAAGGCCTGCACGATGGTCTGCGCAGCCTTCAGGGCGCGGGTGGGGTCGGCACCGTGCAGCAGCAGCGCAAATTCGTTGCCGCCCACACGTGCCACCAGATCGGGGGCCTGGGATGCGTGGGGCCGCAGGCGCTGGGCCACGGCCTGCAGCAGGCGGTCGCCAAAGGCGTAGCCCAGCACGTCGTTGACATGCTTGAAACGGTCCAGATCCAGCAGCAGCACTGCCAGGGGTGTGCTCCCCAGGGGGGGGCTGTGCCGCAATGGCCTGCATCACGGCCTGGCGAAAGCGCTCGCGGTTGGGCAGGCCGGTGAGGCGGTCGCGGTAGGCCAGGTCACGCACCTCGGCCTGCTGGCGGGCGATTTCCAGGCGCATGCCGTCAAAAGAGCGCGCCAGGTCGCCGATCTCGTCGCTGCGCCCGGTGTGGCGCAGGGGTTCGCTGTAGTCGCCGCCCGCAAGGCGCCGGGTGGCCGTGAGCAGCGAGCGCAGCGGGGTGGTCAGCCGTTGCGCCATGGCGCCGTTGCCCAGCGCAAACAGCAGCACACCGGCTGCGGTGATGACGGCCAGCAGCAGTTGCAACTGGCGCAGCGGCCCCACCACGGTGTCCACCGACCGCAACAGGAGGGTGTGCACCTCGCCGCCCACGGCCGGCAGGGCGCGGGCCCGCACCAGCAGGGTGTGCGTACCGGCCTGCAGCTCCAGCGGCAGCGCACCGGGCTGCAGCAGCCGTGCCCGCACCGGCGCAGGCACGGTGGCCACCGGCAGCGTGGTGCTCGCACCCGCCTGCACGCGCACGGCCACGTCCACCCCGAGCAGTTGGCGCATTTCATCGGCCAGCGGCTGGCCCACCGGGAAGCCCATGAGCACCCAGCCAATCACCAACGGTGCGCGCAAGGGCACCATGACAAATTGGTAGGGCCGCCCCGCAATCACGGCCACCTGGCTGCCCTGGGGTTGCGCGGCCAGGGCCTGCACCACCAGGGGCAGCTCGGCGGGCATCTGCGGCAGCTCGCTCGCCAGGCTGGCCGCGCGCAGCGCCAGGCGGGTGTCGAGCAGGGCTGTGGCCGCCGCACCGATGCGTGCGCCGTGGTTCTCCAGCGCGGACTGGATCGTGGGCTGGTCGTCCGAGCTGACGGCGGAACGAAACCCATAGTCGGCCGCCAGAAGGGCCGAGCCCTGGCGCAGGCGCTCGGCGTTTTGCTCCAGCAGGCGCAGCCACACGCGTTCGTCGTTGTCGAGCTCGCGCGCCAGTTGCAGGCGCGCGTTGCGGTCGATGCCGACATGTACCACGGCAAAACCTGCGGCCTGCACGATGAGCAGCAGCAGGATAGACACCCCGACCAGCTTGAGGATCAGGCTGTGGCGCACGCGGGTGGGTGTTGGGGTCATGGCTGCAGACCGCCCAGGCGCACGGTGGCGGTGCTGTCGCCTTCAGTGAGTGCAATGGCCTGCTGGGGTGGCGTCACATCCACCGGCAGGCGCGCGTGCCAGGCGCGCAACTGGTGCGCGCCCGCAGGCATCCCCTCCAGGAGCGCCTGCCCCTGGGCATCGGTCTGGGCGAAATAGGGGGTGTCGAGCACCACCACCCAGCCCACCATCTGGTCATGGATGTTGCAACCCAGCACGGCCACGCCTGGCTGGTCGAACAGCACGGGGGCAGCGGGGGTGCCTGCGTAGAGCTTGATTTCGAACTTCTTGGTGGGCGAGAACGAGTACACATGGTGGCGCACGCTGTCGCGGTTGGGAAAGCGTACCAGCGTGCCTACGGTGACCACGCGCACTGCAGGCACAAACTGCTTGTTCTCCTGCGAGATTTCCTGCTCGGGCAGGGGACGCACCGCGCGGCGCGCGGCATCGGACACGAGCGAGACGACGGCGCCCTCCAGGGGCTTGCCCGCGCTGTCCAGCACCTGTACGCGCAGGCTGCCTGCGCTGGCCGCGCCCGTCAGCCACAGCAGGGCGCACAGGGCTGCGGCCTTGCGGGGAGCGGGCAGCGGCATCATGGAACGATGGCCAGGCCGCGCAGCGGGGCGCCGTCGCCCACCACGCCCAGCGCTCGGGCGCGGCCGGTGTCCAGGTCCACCCGGTACAGCACGGTGGGCGCATGCGCACCGGTGCGCGCGGCCAGCAGTGCGGTGTTGTTGACGTCGGCAATGTCGAACGATGCGTCTTCCAGCGGTCCCAGCCCCAGGGAACCCACCGTGCGCAGCTGCCCGGTGTTGGGTGAGACCATGGGTTGGGTGCCTTCACGCGAACCCTGCAGCACCAGCGTGCCCAGGGCAGCGTCGATGGCGTAGTTGGTGGTGAGTTTGTCGTCACGCTGGTTGTAGGTGTAGCCCGCTGCCACGATGTGCGGCGTGCGGCCCGCGTGCATGTCGCCCCAGGCGTAGCGCAGCGCGGGGTCGGGCTGCACGCCAGGCTGGGTGGCGTCGCCATCGACCTGTTGGCCGGTGTCGGGGTGCAGGCGCAGGTTGTGCCCTTGGTCCGAAACGACGCGAATGCGGTCGGCCGCAGGGTTGAAGTCGAACCCCCAGGCCTGCCCGCGCAGGCGGGGCAACGCATCGGGGGCACCCACTGCGTTGGCGGCGCCCGTGGCAGCGTCCAGCGTGTACAGGCGCCCGCTCTGTGCCAGGGCAAACAGCACACCCCGCGCGACGCGGTAGTCCAGCCCCACGAGCTGGTCGCCGGGCGCCAGGCCGTTGATGCTGCGGCGCTCCAGGATGTGCTGCGGCGCACCGGCGCGAAAGCGCAGCAGTTCGTGGTGGGCGCTCAGGCCCAGAAGCTCCTCACCTGGCGCTGGGGCGGGCGGTGCCACGCTGGTGCAGGCGCCCAAGCCCAGCAGCAGGCAGAGTGCGGGCGCGGTGCGCAGGGTGCTTGACAAGCCCAGGTCCATGGGGGTGCTCCTTTGGGGGGCGTGGCGCCCATTGTGCATGCCGACGGCCGCCCGTGCAGGGTCTTTATTGCTATAAAAATAATAGCTACTGGCGCTTGATGGACGGGCGTTTGATGGCATTTTTGCTCAAAACATCAGGAGGATGGGATGCTGTCGCGCAGCGCCTGCAGGTCCAGCACGCGCACCCCGCCGTATTCCACGCGGATGACCCCGCGCGCCTGCAGGGCCGCGAGGGCTTCGTTCACGCGTTGGCGCGACAGGCCCACCAAGTAGGCCAGTTCCTGCTGGGTGATGCGCAGCACCTGGCCCACACCGGGGTACAGCGTGGGGTTGAACAAGGCCGCCAGGCTGCGCGCCACGCGGGCGTTGGGGCTGTTGAGGCGGTCGATCTCGCGCGCCGCAATGAACTGGCCCAGGCGCTCGTTGAGCTGGTGCATGACAAAGCGGTTGAAGCCCAGCGAATGGTCCAGCAGCCAGTGGAAGGTGTCTATGGGCAGGCCCGCCACCACGCTTTTGCGCAGGGCCTGTACGTTGTAGCGGTAGGGCTCGCGCTTGACGGCGGTGCCTTCGCCAAACCAGCCGCCCGGCGGCAGGCCGGCAAAGGTCATGGTGCCGCCGTCGGCGTTGTCGTTGCTCATCTTGAGCAGGCCCTCGATCACGCCGAACCAGTAGGTGACAGGGCGCCCGACGCGGCACACATAGTCGCCGGGCAGCGCGTCGCCCACCAGCAGCACCTCTTCGGCGCAGGTGCGCTCGTGCGGTTGCAGCAAGGGCAGCCAGGGAATGTCCGCCAGTTCATCGGCCGTGGGTTTGCGGCGGCGGTGGTGCAAGGACAGATCGGTGCTCATGCGGTGCAAGTAAAGCGAAAGGCAGCAGGGGCAGAGTGCGACGCGGAATGCGGGAATACCACGATCCCGAATGTCGTCGCAAGGACAAAATAATTCCAATTCAGACCTGAAGATACAACGATACAGGAAGTTACACCGCCGTGTGAACCCAGGAGACTCCATGCCCACCTTCCAAGCATCCACCATGAGCCGCCGCCGCGTGCTGGCCAGCGTCGGTCTCGCACTGCCCTGGTTGGCCGCCACCCGCGCATTGGCCCAAGAGGCGCCGCTCAAGTTGTGCCAGTCCACGGCCTTGACGGGGCCGCTGGGGGATCTGGGTTCGGCCATGCACCAGGGGGCGGTGGCTGCTTTCACCGCCATCAACGCCAAAGGCGGGATCCAAGGCCGTCAGATCCTGCTGCAGACACTGGACGACGGTTACGAAGTGCCGCGTGCCTTGGCTAACCTCGACACCTTTCTGGCCGACAAGGATTGCTTCGCGTTGTTCAACTGCATGGGCACTCCCATGGTCGAAGCCATGTTGCCGAAGGTGCAGGACAGCGGGGTGCCGTTCTTTGCGCCGTTCACGGGCGGCCAGCTCAGCCGCATCCCGGGGGCGCGCAATGTGTTCAACATCCGCGCCAGCTATGCCGAAGAAGCCGAGAAGTGCATTCAACACCTTGCCACGTTGGGCATACAGCGTATTGCGGTAGTCCAGCAGAACAATACCTTTGGCAAGGAGGTGTTGACCGGTGCGCGCGCCGCCATGGAGCGCGCCAAGGTTCCCGAGGGCCGCACGGCCACCGTGGAGAACAACGCATCGGACGCAGCGGCCGCAGCCCAGAAAATTGCCGATGCCAACCCGGAGGCCGTGCTTGTGGGCCTGGCAGGCAAGCCTGCGCTGGAGTTCATCAAGGCCTTTCGCACGCTGCGACCTGGGGTCACGCTGTATGCGTTGTCGGTGCTGGGCACGGCGGCCAACGTCAAGGCCTTGGGTAGTCATGCCGTGGGCTTGGTGATCTCTCAGGTCATGCCCCTGCCCACCAACGCCATCATCCCGGTCGTGCGCGATTTTCAGACGGCCTGGAAGGCCATTGACAGCAAGATGGAGCCATCGCACCTGGCCCTGGAGGGCTACATCAACGCCCGGGTGTTTGCCGAAGCCTTGCAGCGCGCGGGCAAGAGTCCCACGCGCGCCTCCTTCATCGATGCCACATGGGGCCTGCGCAAGATGGATGTGGGTGGTTTCGAGATCAACGCCAGCGTCCCCGAGCGCAATGCTTCGCGCTTTGTGGAGCTGACGCTGGTGAACAGGGAGGGGCGGTTTGTGCGCTGAACGGGGTGCTTGCGGGTTATCCCCCGCCCGTATTTACCCCTAAATTGTCATCGCAAAGACAACGCGGCGTCAAAGTAACTCCTACCATGCAATTATGAATTACCAAGTCCCAGAGGCGACCTCTGGGCTTGCTGCCCCGCAAGGGCTACTGCAGACCCATCGATAGGACCCGGAATGAAGACCACGTTCCCGCAACTGCTGCTCAAACATGCAGCCGAGCGCCCGACAGACCCGGCCGTACGCGAAAAAGAGTACGGTATCTGGCAGACCTGGACCTGGAAAGACGCTGCACAGACGGTGCAGCAACTGGCCTGCGGCCTGCTGGCCCTGGGCTTCCGACGCGGGCAGAACCTGGCCCTGATCGGCGACAACCGCCCGCACCTGTACATGAGCATGGTGGCTGTGCAGAGCGTGGGTGGCGTGCCCATTCCGCTGTACCAGGACGCGGTGGCCACCGAGATGACCTTCGTGATCGAGGACGCGGAGGTGCAGTTCTTCTTCGCCGAGAACCAGGAGCAGGTGGACAAGCTGCTGGAGGTGCGCGAGTCGGTGCCCAGCGTCACCCACATCATTTACGACGACCCACGCGGCCTGCGCAACTACGAGCAACCCGGCCTCATCAGCACCGAGAAGCTGATGGCGCTGGGTGCCGAATGGGACCGTGCCCACCCCGGCGCCTGGAAGGCCGAGGTGGAACGCAACCGCCCCGAGGACGTGTCGGTCATCCTGTACACCTCGGGCACCACGGGCAAGCCCAAGGGGGTGTGCCAGACGCACTCGGCCTTCATCGCCTCGGCGCAGGGCGGGGTCGAGGTCGATCGCCTGGTGCCTACGGACAACATCATTTCCTACCTGCCCCCCGCCTGGGTGGGCGACCACCTGTTCTCGGTGGCCCAGTGGCTGGTGGCGGGCTTCACCATCAACTGCCCCGAGTCGGCAGGCACCGTGTCGATCGACCTGCGCGAGATCGGGCCGACCTACTACTTTGCGCCGCCGCGCGTGTTCGAGGGCATGCTGACCTCGGTGTCCATCCGCATGGAAGACGCGGCCCCCTTCAAGCGCTGGCTGTACGCCAAGGCCATGGAGCTGGCGCGCCGCGTGGGCGCCGACATCCTGGACGGCAAGCCGGTCAGCAGCAGCGACCGACTGCTGTACAAGTGGTACGACCTTTCTGTGTATGGCCCGCTGCGCAATGTGCTGGGGCTCTCGCGCATCCGCGTGGCCTACACCGCGGGCGCGGCCATCGGCCCGGACCTGTTCCGCTTCTACCGCTCCATCGGCATCAACCTCAAGCAACTCTACGGTCAGACCGAAACCTGCGCCTATGTGTGCCTGCAGCGCGACCGGCAGGTGGATCTCAACAGCGTGGGCCAGGCGGCACCCGGCATCGAACTCAAGATCGCCGACAACGGCGAGGTGCTGGTCAAGGGCGTGTCGGTGCTCAAGGAGTACTACAAGCGCCCGGACGCCACGGCCGAGGTGATCGACGAGAACGGCTACTTCCACACCGGTGATGCCGGCGTGATCGATGCCAACGGCCAGCTGCGCATCATCGACCGCGCCAAGGACGTGGGCAAGCTCAATGGCGGTGCCATGTTTGCGCCGAACTACATCGAGAACAAGCTCAAGTTCTTTCCGCAGATCAAGGAGGCCGTGTGCTTTGGGCACGACCGCGACCAGGTCTGCGCCTTCATCAACATCGACTTCGAGGCCGTGGGCAACTGGGCCGAGCGCCAGGGCCTGCCCTACGGCGGCTATGTGGATCTGGCCTCCAAGCCGCAGGTGCTGCAACTCATCATCGACTGCGTGTCCCAGGTCAATGCCGACCTGGCCGCCGAGGCGGGCATGGGCGATACGCAGGTGGCGCGCTTCCTGGTGCTGCACAAGGAACTGGACCCCGACGATGATGAGCTGACCCGCACGCGCAAGGTGCGCCGCGGCTTCATTGCACAGAAGTACGCCGTGCTCGTCGATGCGCTGTATGGCGGTCGCACCGAGCAATTCATCGAAACGCAGGTCAAGTTCGAGGACGGGCGCACCGGCAGCGTCAGTGCCACGCTCAAGATCCTCGACGCCAAGGTCCATGCGCCTGCCAAGGTCAGTGCCTGAGATACCGGAAAGCACCCCATGACCCAGAAAAAAATCGGCGACGTCATCCTCGACGTCAAGAACATCAGTCTGCGCTTTGGCGGCGTGAAGGCGCTGACCGACATTTCGTTCAACGTGCGCGAGCATGAGATCCGCTCCATCATCGGCCCCAACGGTGCCGGCAAGAGCTCCATGCTCAACTGCATCAACGGGGTGTACACGCCCTCCGAAGGCTCTATAACCTTCCGCGGAAAGACCTTTGGCCACATGAACAGCCGCCAGGTGGCCGAGATGGGCATCGCCCGCACCTTCCAGAACCTGGCGCTGTTCAAGGGCATGAGCGTGATCGACAACATCATGTCGGGGCGCAACCTCAAGATCAAGAGCAACCTCCTTTTGCAGGCGCTGCGCTGGGGGCCCGCCGAGCGCGAGGAAATCGCGCACCGCGAGAAGGTCGAGCACATCATCGACTTCCTGGAAATCCAGGCCTTCCGCAAGACCCCCGTAGGCCAGTTGCCCTACGGTCTGCAAAAGCGTGTGGACCTGGGCCGCGCCCTGGCCATGGAGCCGCAGGTGCTGCTGCTCGATGAGCCCATGGCCGGTATGAACGTGGAAGAGAAGCAGGACATGTGCCGCTTCATCCTCGACGTGAACGACGAGTTCGGCACCACCATCGTGCTGATCGAGCACGACATGGGCGTGGTGATGGACATCTCCGACCGTGTCGTGGTGCTCGACTACGGCAAGAAGATCGGCGATGGCGAGCCTGAAGAAGTGCGCAACAACGAAGACGTGATCCGAGCCTACCTGGGCACCAGCCATTGAGGCGGGAGACAAGCAAATGGCATTCTTTCTTGAAACACTGATCGGCGGCCTGATGGCCGGCATGCTGTATTCGCTCGTGGCCCTGGGCTTCGTGCTGATCTACAAGGCCTCGGGCGTCTTTAACTTCGCGCAGGGTGCGATGGTGCTGTTCGCGGCACTGGCCATGGCGCGCTTTTCCGAGTGGATCCCCAAGTGGACCGGTATCGACAACGCCATCGTGGCCAACCTCGCAGCCTTCGTGATTGCAGGGGTGTTCATGTTCGTCGTCGCATGGGTCATCGAGCGCCTGGTGCTGCGCCACCTCGTGAACCAGGAAGGCGCGACGCTGCTGATGGCCACGCTGGGGATCACCTACTTCCTCGAAGGTGTGGGCCAGACGCTCTTCGGCAGCGACATCTACAAGATCGACGTGGGCATGCCCAAGGACCCTGTGTTCCTGTTCGAGTCCGTCTTTGAAGGCGGCGTCCTGGTGAACAAGGAGGACGTGATCGCCGCGGCCATCGCTGCCATGCTGGTGCTGCTGCTGAGCATCTTCTTCCAGAAGACCAAGACCGGCCGCGCCCTGCGCGCCGTGGCCGACGACCACCAGGCCGCCCAGTCGATCGGCATTCCGCTCAACCGCATCTGGGTCATCGTCTGGTGCGTGGCTGGTGTGGTGGCCCTGGTGGCCGGGATGATCTGGGGTTCCAAGCTGGGCGTGCAGTTCTCGCTCACCACTGTGGCGCTGCGTGCCCTGCCGGTGGTGATTCTGGGTGGCCTGACCTCGGTGCCTGGCGCCATCATCGGCGGCCTGATCATCGGCGTGGGTGAAAAGCTCTCCGAGGTGTACCTCGGCCCCTTCGTGGGCGGTGGTATCGAAATCTGGTTTGCCTATGTGCTGGCACTGGTCTTTCTGCTGTTCCGCCCTCAGGGTCTGTTCGGTGAAAAGATCATCGACCGCGTCTGAACCACCACAAGAACAACAAGGAGAGAACCCATGTTCTACCGCGAAAACGGCCAGTTCAAGACCAGCTACCGGGCGGACCAGCAGGTCTTCCCGATTGCCCAGGACCGCATTGCCATCTTCCTGCTGCTGGCGGTGGCCTTCCTGGTGGTGCCCATGCTGGCCACCGACTACTTCTACCGCGCCATCCTGATCCCGCTGGTCATCATGTCGATGGCCGCGCTGGGCGTGAACATCCTCGTGGGCTACTGCGGCCAGATCTCGCTGGGCTCGGGTGCCTTCATGGCCGTGGGTGCGTACGGGGCTTTCAACTTCTTTGTGCGCTTCCCTGGCATGCCCTTGATTCCGGCGCTGATTCTGGGCGGCCTGTGCGCCACGTTCTTCGGCATCCTGTTCGGCTTGCCCAGCCTGCGCGTGAAAGGCCTGTACCTGGCCGTGGCGACGCTGGCCGCGCAGTTCTTCAGCGACTGGATGTTCCTGCGCATCAAGTGGTTCACCAACAACTCCGACTCCGGTTCGGTGTCGGTGAGCAACCTGCAGGTGCTGGGCATGCCCATCGACAGCGCCGTGAGCAAGTACATCTTCTGCCTGTCGCTGCTGGTGGTGGTCGCCATGCTGGCCAAGAACCTGGTGCGCGGCGCCATCGGCCGCGAGTGGATGGCCATCCGCGATATGGACGTGGCCGCCGCCGTGATCGGTATTCGCCCGATGTACGCCAAGCTCAGCGCCTTTGCCGTGAGCTCCTTCATCGTCGGCATGGCCGGCGCGCTGTGGGCCTTCGTGCACCTGAGCTCGTGGGAGCCGGCGGCGTTCTCGGT
>Ga0116193_1000949_pt1 | contig 25703 bp, 25 predicted proteins | sample AD_UKC115_MetaG_FD_89892 | JGI IMG/M metagenome (GOLD analysis project Ga0116193, IMG submission 89892) | Active sludge microbial communities of municipal wastewater-treating anaerobic digesters from Hong Kong - AD_UKC115_MetaG | ecosystem: Engineered > Bioreactor > Anaerobic > Digestate... | reverse complement strand
CCAGCACGTCGGTGTATCCCTCCACCAGGTAACATTTGTCGCTGCGTGAAATTTCACGCTTGGCCTGAAAAATACCATACACGATATGACTCTTGTGATAGATCTCAGACTCAGGAGAATTCAGGTATTTGGCTGTATTATGGTCTTCTTTCAGTATGCGTCCGCCAAAAGCGATCACCCGGCCGGCCACATTGTGTACGGGAAACATAACCCGCCCGGCAAAGCGGTCGCGGATCCAGTCGTCGCGCCGGATGGTAAGCCCTGTCTTTTCAAGAAATTCCATCCGGTATCCCTCTTTTTGTGCAGCTTCGGTGAAAATGCTTTTCCCGTCGGGACAAAAACCCAGTTCAAATTTCCGGATAATATCATCCCGGATACCCCTTTCATGAAAATAGCTGAGACCTACCCCCCGTCCTTCTGGATCTTCCCATAAATAACGGCTGAAATATCGCTGGGCAAACCCTGAAATGATCATCATGCTTTCCCGGTCGTCTTTTTGCTGTTTTTCTTCAGCCGACTCCTCTTTTTCAACGATGTCGATATGATATTTCCGTGCCAGGTATTTCAGTGCCTCGGGGTAGGAGAGGCTCTCGTGCTCCATGATGAAATTCACGGCATTTCCCCCTTTGCCACATCCGAAACATTTGAAGATTCCCTTGGATGGAGAGACTGTGAAAGATGGGGTCCTTTCATTATGGAACGGGCAGTTTCCCAGGTAATTGACCCCCCGGCGCTTGAGTTTTACAAAATCAGAAATCACCTCCACGATTTCTGAAGCATCCAGTATTCTTTCGATGGTCACCCGGTCAATCATATTGCAAAATTAAAAAATTACCTCCTCCTGGTATTGAAATAACCGGCAGAACTTATAATTTTAAAGATTGAACAGTCAGCCAATGGCCTGTAAAAATGGCCGGCAGAATAACTGTATGAAAAAATATCTGGAGTATGAAACTGAAAAATTTCTTGACAAAAGGCAAATTGCTCCTGCTTCTTTCAGCTCTTTCCCTGTCAGCCTATTCCCAACGGTTTGAGGGAGGTGTGCTGGCTGGTTTTAACGGAACTCAGGTCGCCGGAGACACGTACAACGGATACCATAAACCGGGTATTTTGGCCGGAGCCTATGTGCAAACCGACCTTGCACCCGCAGTTTTTGCCGGTATGGAACTGAAATTCGCGCAAAAAGGATCCCGAAGCCACACTGACGCGGAAAACCCGGAACCAGACAAGTATATCATGCGGCTGAATTATGCGGATCTTCCCTTTTACCTGGGTTTTCGTACCAATGACCTGATCTCGGTCATCGGCGGAGTATCTTTCGGATACCTGATCAGTTCGGTGGAGATCAATGAAGACGGTAAATTTCCTCGCGAAGATCAGGTGGCATTTAACACTTTTGACATCGAACCTTTTGTCGGATTTCGTTTTGATCTTACTTCAGCCATCAAGGCTGACCTGCGTCTGGGCTATTCAGTGATCCCTGTCAGGGGGAAACCGGAAAATGATCTGTGGTACTGGCGGCAGAACCAGTTCAACAATGTGCTTTCACTCGCTTTGTATTACCGGCTCGACCAGTGAAAATACGGGAAATGGAATTAAAAAGAAAAATCATCGTGGCTTTGACCGGGGCCAGCGGAGCCATATATGCCAGGCTTCTGCTGGAAGAACTGCATATGCACGCTTCCTGCCTCGGCGAAGTGGCAGTAATCTTTTCTCACAATGCCGCGGATATCTGGAATTACGAACTGCAAGAGCCTTTCATTCCGGTATCACCGGTAAAAATGTATGATAAAACAGATTTTTATGCACCCTTTGCTTCCGGCTCTTCAACTTTCGACACCATGATCATCTGCCCCTGTTCCATGGGAACACTGGGAAGAATAGCCGCCGGGATCTCGGATGACCTGATCACCCGGGCTGCCGATGTGATGCTTAAAGAACGGAGAAAACTGATTTTGGTACCCCGTGAAACTCCCTATAATCTGATTCATATCCGGAACATGGAGACCGTTACCATATCCGGCGGAATCATTTGTCCGGCTTCACCTTCATTCTATTCTCTTCCGGCAAATTTGAATGATGCGGTAAGAACAGTGGTTTTTCGTGTGCTGAAGCTTGCTGGTTTTGAAAGTGATTCGTTCAGTTGGGCCGAAAAAAAAGGGGAGTGAATTCCCCTTTGCCATTAAATTTTCTTTCAGACCGGATTAAGCCTTTCGCTTCATTAAATTGAGTGTGTCGTTCACACAATGTAATTTCTTCAGGTTCTCATCCTCTACATTCACCTTAAAAATACTCTCCAGGTAATAGGTGAAAATGGTCCAGTCCGTGGTATCAAAATGAAGATCATCCTGAAAACTGGCTTCCAGTGAAATATCTTCTTTTCTTACTCCCGTTTTCCTGAGGACCCTATATAGATTCCTTTTGGCCTTTTTATTTTCCATGCATCAAAGTTTTCTTTATATCTTTCTGATATTCGAACAAATGAATTTTCGGGTCAAATATATTCATTTCCAATAAACAATATGAACTGCAAGCCATTTTTTAATTGCCAGGATTAATGTACGGGTAACTTATCCGGAATACGGATCAATTGTTCCTGCCTGGGAGTGGTATTACCGTTGGATGAGCCTGTCTTTCCATTCTGATTTAAGCATGCTGAAAACTTCCAGGTCAAAATACCGGTCGGTATGATATTCCCCGTTCCGTTCGATTCCCTCGGATTCAAATCCCAAACGCCGGGCTATGGCTGCACTCCTTGCATTCCCCACAGCCACCCTGATCTGAATCCGGTTCAGCTGCATGTTCCGGAAGCCAAAATCGACTAATTTCCTTACTGCACGGGTCATAATTCCTCTTCCCTGAAGTTTTTCGGTCAGCCAATAACCGATTTCCGATTTATGGTTGATCAGATCGGTATCCTTGTAACCGGCCAGTCCCGCAAATTCACCCCGGTACCAGATGGTGTAAACGCAGTTTTGTTTTTTCAGGGAAGGTGATAGAATGGTCCTGATGTATCTTTCTGTATCTTTTATCCGGCGGGTTTGATCGACAAAAGGAAGCCAACGGCGCAGATAATTCCTGTCGCGTTCAATCACTTCAAAGACCAGACCGGCATGAGACAGTTTGATTTCCTCCAGATGCAGATCATCATCCACTTGCAGATATTCCATAAGATAACTTTTTTACCTTTGCCTTCAAAGTTACTGAAAATGAAAAAAGTGATATTAATTATGATGGTAATTTCCCTTTTCGGGGAGATTTCCTGCAGCCAAACCGGAAAAACGACCGACAATCCGTTGGTGGTCATCAGTACCGACTTGGGTGAAATGAAGATCAAACTCTATAATGAAACCCCCCTGCATCGCGACAATTTTGTAAAGCTGGCCGATCAGGGGTATTATAACGGCCTTCTTTTTCACCGGGTCATCGACCATTTCATGATCCAGGGCGGAGATCCGGAATCCAAAAACGCCGAGCCGGGTGTGCGGCTTGGCAATGGAGGTCCCGGCTATACGATCCCCGCGGAGTTTAGGCCGGGATTGATTCATAAAAAGGGAGCCCTTGCCGCAGCCCGTTTGGGAGACCAGACAAATCCGAAAAAAGAGTCGAGCGGTTCACAGTTTTACCTTGTCCAGGGAAAAGTATGGCGAGAGGGTGAACTGGATACCCTGGAGATGAAAATGAACGACATACTGCGGCAGAATATTTTCAGAGCCGTTTTTACTCCCGCACAGGAAGAATTGAGCAGATTCAAACAAGAGAACAAAGAAGAATCCTTCCGTCTCCGGGTGGCTGAATTACAGGCCTGCGCCGACAGTTTATACAGCCAGGCATCTCACTTTACCCTTTCGGCAGAGCAGAGAAAGGCATACACCACGGAAGGCGGTTATCCGTCGCTAGACGGAGGCTACACCGTTTTCGGTGAAGTGATTGAGGGAATGGATGTGCTTGAGAAAATTGCAGCTGTAAAAACGGACCAGTCAGACCGGCCTGTTCAGGATGTAAAGATGAAAATCAAAATAGTCCGGTAAAAAGTAGTATCCCTTAAAACAGCCTTTTCAGCCCTATCAGCTCTTTAACCTCCGCCAGGGTTTTAGCGGCCGAAGCCCTTGCTTTTTCCGCCCCTTCTTTGGCAATCCTGGCCAGATAAACCTCATTATTCCTGATTTCAAAAATCCTGTTCCGGATGGGCATGGTGAAAGCGATGATATCCTCAGCCAGCTGCTTTTTCATATCCCCGTAACGTATTTGGCAGGTATTGTACTTCTCTTCGTAAAATTCCACCACTTCGGGTGCCGAAACGATCTGCATCAGGGTAAAGAGGTTCCTGATGGGTTCCGGTTTGACCTGGTTCAACTGGGTAGGCCCGCTGTCAGTTACTGCCCGCATCACTTTTTTACGGATATCTGCCGGGTCTTCATACAGGAAAATGCCGTTCCCTTCGGATTTCCCCATCTTTCCCGAGCCGTCCAATCCCGGAACCTTGATCATATCTTTTCCGTCGAAGGTAAAAGGTTTGGGTAGCGGAAATAGTCGGTGGTTGTACATATGATTGAAACGGGTGGCAAATTTCCGGGCCATTTCCAGATTTTGCTCCTGATCTTTCCCGACCGGAACAAAATTGGCTTTGTGGATGATAATGTCCGCAGCCATCAAAACCGGATAGGTCAGTAGTCCGGCATTGACATTGTCGGGATTCTGGCGCGCCTTTTCCTTGAAAGAGGTGGTCCTTTCCAGTTCTCCCAGATAGGCATTCATATTCAGGAATACATACAGTTCCACAACCTCGGGAACATCACTCTGAATGAAAATGGTTGCCCGCTCCGGATCAATGCCACAGGCAAGGTATTCAGCCAGAACCTGCTTGACACTTGCCTGAAGGTTCATTGGTGTGGGATGTGTGGTGAGGGAATGGATGTCTGCAATGAAAAAGTAACAGTTATAATCATCCTGCATTTTCACAAAACTCCGCACTGCCCCGAAATAATTCCCCAGATGGAGATTCCCTGTGGGGCGAATCCCGCTTACCACGATTTTTTTTATCTTCTTTTCGCTCATTATCGCTCTGTTTAAAAAATCTGATTTTCAGAATGGCGCAAAAATACAACCCCTGCGTAAAAGTCCAATACTTTTTTGTAACAATTCGGGATCTTATCCGTCCTATTGGCAAAGAAGTATACAATTAAAGCATGACGGTACAGGAGTACAATCAGTCAGTGAACCTGTTTGCCGACCGGTTATTCCGGTTTGTTGCCAAAAATGTGAAGGATTCTCACTTTGCGGAGGATATTGTGCAGGATTGCTACGAAAAACTATGGAAAAATGTTGCACAGGTAAATGGTGAAAAAGTGAAAGCCTATTTATTCACTACCGCCTACCATACCATGATCGACCGGTTGAGGAGAGAAAAAAAAGTGGCCTATACCGGCGAATTGCCGGTCATTCAGGAGGGGCTGGCAGACCAGTATTCCGACATCCGGGAGAGGATGAACGAGGCGGTGAACCGGTTGCCGGAAGTACAGCGGATCGTGCTGACCCTGCGCGATTATGAAGGTTACTCCTACCAGGAAATCGGCGAATTGACCGGTCTCAGCGAATCGCAGGTAAAAGTTTATATTTACCGGGCGAGGATTTTCCTGAAAAATTATATCGGTACAATTGAAATGTTGGTCTGAAAGAGAATGAAAATTACCCGTGATAATTATGAATCCTGGTTCCTCGACTATTTGGAAGGAAAACTGGAAGAGGGAATGACAGATGAATTCATCCGTTTCATTCTCGAAAATCCGGATCTGAAGGAAGAACTACGGCTTTTTGAACCGGTGGCTCTGGAAAACACTCCTATGGTGTTTACAGGCAAAGAAAAATTGTACAAAGAGGATTTTGACCTTCCCGGGAAATTCGACGAAGCGGCTGTTGCATCCATGGAAGGCGACCTGGATGAATCTTCGGCTGATGGTTTCAGCAGATATGTGGCACACCATCCTGATAAAATCAGGGAACTGAAGCTTTTTAAACTGACCAGGCTGCAACCTGATCTTTCCATAGTCTTTCCTGCAAAAAACAGACTATACCGTGAACGGCTCATCCACCTGACCACTTTCCGGGTAATGCAGATAGCCGCCATACTGGTATTGGTGCTGGTATTGTTCCCTGTTATCCAAAACCGGATTCCCGGTCCCGGTAACGAAATAACAGTTAACAACCTTCCCGCTGCCATCCATTCCTCCGTTTCCGGCCCGGCTGATCTTGCCCCGACTGCGGTGAACACGGAAAGAAAGCTTTTCGCAAATAAAAATGAAAAAAGAAATAAACTCCCGGTGGAAATCACAGCCAAATCCCCGGTCAGGCTGGAGGGATCCCATCCAACAGAGGTGATGCGCAGGGTGGAGGCGACTCCGGTACTAACCTCCCTCAAGGTTACGAAGCCGGTAATCCTGCCTCAGGATGAGCCCGGTATTGCTTTGTCCCATTCCCTGGCAGAAACCGCCGGACTGCTTGCCTCGAATAAAGCAGATCAGGTACCACTCAGTGATAAAATCATGGAAAAAATAGGTCTTTCCGATATCAGTCTGGGAAAAATTGCCCGCTGGGGACTTACCCTTGCCTCGGATCTCACCAACGACAAGTTCAATGTAACTACCGATCAGGCAGGAGAGGTGGTTGCCTATTGCCTCGACACCCGTTTGCTGGGATTTTCCATCCCTGCAAGAAAAAAATAAAACGATTTCTTTCCTTTTTCCCGTGAAATTTTTTTCGTCTGTAACTTTTAACTGCCACTCCACGTCGTAGGGATATATTTAAAACCAGAAAACATGAAAAGATTATTACTATTAATCACCGCATTATCCTGTGCTTTCAGCATGCAGGCTCAAAAAGACACAACCAGGGTAAAAATAAGGGAATCCAACTTGGTTACCGTAGTGGAAGACAGTGTCGCCACCAAGGTAAAGGTGGGAAACAAAGGGGGTATTCAGGTAATTGCTGACAATAACGGGGATACTGTCCGTATACGGATCGGAAACCGTACGTTTGACGTGATCGACAGCAAGAAGGGAACCGAAATCAATACCTCAAGGGAACCCAAAGAAAAAACAAGGAATTACGGAAAATTCAATGGTCACTGGTCGGGATTTGAATTGGGGGTAAACACGTTCAGCTCCACCGATTATTCCGCATACCGGAGCACTGGGTATGGTGAGTTCTTTGAGTTGAATTACGGCAAATCCCTGACATTTAATATGAACTTCGCTGAATTTGCCTTCAGCAACAACCGAAATACAGTGGGATTTGTCACTGGATTGGGATTCAGTTTTATGGATTACCGTTTTGATCAGGCGGCCATCACTGTGGCAAAGAATGCCCAGGGTCTGTTGGTGCCTGTTCAGCTGGAAGACGCCAAGAAATCGAAATTGAACATCTCTTACCTGACCACTCCTTTTTTGCTCGAAGTAGGAACCCCGCTGAAACTCAACAACCAACGGCTTACCCTGGCAGCCGGGGTAATCGGGGGATTAAACATCGGGGCGCATACAAAAGTGAAATACCACGGTTCAAAAGACAAGGAAAGGGGCAATTTTAACGTGAATCCCTTTAAATACGAGCTGACCGGCAGGTTAGGACTGGGTGAGTTTTGTCTCTTCGCGAATTACAGTATGACTCCTCTCTTTAAGGACGGAAAAGGCCCGGAACTATATCCGCTGACCATCGGCATTTCTTTCCCCAATGTCGACTTTTAAGCCATCAAAACAGTTAACTTTGAGGCTGTCCAGTAACAAGAGACAGCCTTTTTTTTTGGATGAAACTTTCTTATTTATACCGGAAAAATGAGACTATTATTGATCAGTAATTCAACCATGGCCGGAGAGCCATACCTGGATTATCCGAAGCATGAAATCCGCGATTTTCTGGGGGAAAAACAGGTGACTGCCCTCTTTATCCCATACGCTGCCGTCACTTTTTCATTCGACCAGTATGTGGAAAAAGTACAGGAGCGTTTCTCAGAAATCGGGCACCGTATCACAGGAATACATACTTTTAATGATCCGATAGCGGCCGTTCACGGGGCCGAAGCCATTGTGGTCGGTGGCGGAAATACCTGGCAACTGGTAAGGATGTTGCATGAAAGACACCTGATGGGACCCATCAGGGAAAAGATATACGGCGGAGCCCCTTATATCGGCTGGAGTGCCGGGGCAAACGTCGCCTGCCCGACCCTGTGCACCACCAACGATATGCCCGTAACTGATCCCATGAGTTTCGAAACGGTCAATCTGGTCCCTTTCCAGATCAATCCCCATTACCTCGATGCCAATCCCGATGGACATGCGGGTGAGACCCGGGAACAAAGAATCCTGGAATTTCTGGAAATTAATCCGCAGGTTACGGTGGTCGGTCTACGGGAAGGAACCATGCTTAGACGCGAAAATGAAAAGCTCAACCTGAAAGGAAACCGGATGGCCAGAATTTTCAGAAAGGGACATGATCCTCTTGAACTAAACCAGTCGGATGATCTCAGCTTTCTGCTCCACCCGGACAGGTCCCGTTAATCCGTTTGACTGTTGATCTGTGGTCGGATTTCACCTGTAAATAAGAGGTATCAATGTAACTTTAACCTATAATATCCCATCATGCTTTCTGAAAAGGTACCTGAAATTATGATTAAAAGATTACTTGCCGTAAGTCAGTTGTTGATATTTGTCTCCTGCAGTTGTAATCCTGAACAGGAACAATCTCCCATGAACCCAGGTATCAGCTTTACCATATCCGAGCATCTTGCTGAAGGAAAGAACATTACAGATATGGAGACGACCGATGCGGATGACTACTGTTTTTCAGCCGACAACGAGATTGTGGTTGTGATAAATTCAGTAAAAAGACAGCAGGGGATCTGTTTGGTTCAGCAGTTCGGCACACCAACTCGGAGGGCTGGGAGGGTATTATAAAGATGAATTTCAGTTCTTTACTCCAAAAAACTCTGCCTTACCCGACAACCTGATTAAATGTCTGGTTCTTTTTAAGGATAAGTTGTATGTCGTAACAGGAGGAACCGTGAACCAGCAAAAAGTGGTGTATGTTTCCGGTAACGACTGGGAAACACTGCCCATTCAGGGGTATTACCTGATGGATATGGATGTTGACTTGAACGGAAACGTATACGTGGTGGATGATACCGGCCTCTCTTCAACCATCATGCCCAACCGGATATACCGTTATTCGGATGGAACGTGCACCTATATCATTCCGGAAGAATCCTGTCCCGATATTTATCCGCACCGCCTAAAATCGGATTTACGGAACTACCTCTGGTTGGCAAAATTCAGCTTCGGAAATGAAAAGAACCTGATGGTCTATGATGGTAAAACATGGCATAAAGCACCCGGGGATTTTCCGGATTTGCAGATTAACTGCATTTCGGTTGACAAAAACAACAACATCTGGTTGGGAACCAGTGAAATTATTCTACCAGGAGGGACAGCATGATCTGATCAGAAACCATGATTCCTTTTTTTGTAAGGGAAATCTGGTCGCCTGATAATTGCAGACAGCCGTTTTCCAAATAGGTGCGAACCGATCGCACTATCTTTTCCTTTGTGGATTCTCCATAAACCGATTGAATATGGGAAACAGAAATACCCCATTTGGTCCGGATACCGGTGATCAGATAGTCATTAAGCTTATCTTTCGGGGTAAGAATTTCACTTTCAAATGCCGGTTTACCAGAAAGCACGGAATTCACATACAACTCAATATCATCTGCATTCCACTGCCTGGAGATACCGTTGAAAGAGTGGGCCGAGGGCCCCAGCCCCAGGTATTTTTTCCCCGACCAGTAACTGCTGTTGTGTTTTGAATAGGCTCCGTTTCTGGCAAAATTAGAAATTTCATATTGCTCAAATCCGGCCTTTTCCATGCTGCGGACCAACAATTCAAACTGGGCTAAGCTCTCATCTTCCGTTAATTCATGGAGCAATCCCTGCCGGAGCCATTGATGAAACAGGGTACCCTCGTGATAAGTCAGATGATAGGCTGAAATATGACTGACAGGCAGGGTAGTGGCTATTGCCAGGTTTTCTCTCCACTGATCCGCCGTCTGACCCGGAAGACCGTAAATCAGGTCAATGCTGATATCAGAAAATCCGGCACGGAAAGCTTCATTCACCGATTGAATTGCCTGGGCAGTGGAATGACGTCGGTTCATCCTTTTCAGATCCTGGTCCGAAAAAGACTGGATCCCAATGCTTAAACGGTTTATGCCATTTTGCCGGAGGGCGGAGATATAGACCGGATTCAGATCGTCAGGATTGGCTTCCAGCGTGATTTCTGCCGTCGAAATGATGGAAAAGGTCTGTTTCAGCCGGAATAAAACAGCCTTGATCTCTTCAACCGAAAGTATAGATGGGGTTCCCCCTCCGAAATAAACAGTCTCCGCCTCTTCATTTTCCAGATAATCAGAGCGCAATTCAACTTCATGATGCAATGCCTCCAAAAAAAGGCTTTTTTTTCCTGTAGCGGTTGTCTTGTAAAAATCGCAGTAAAAACACTTCTTCCGGCAAAAGGGAATATGAATATAGACTCCGGCCATTTTCAGTCAGTCAGCATGAATACTGAAGGCAGATGAAGCAGAATTATATCAAAGTCTCACCAGGTCTTCGAATTTTTCCACGTCATCGGCAATCATTTTCAGGGAAGTTACTTTAAAAAATTCCATGGTTTGTTTCCTGAGTTCATCATATTTGAAATGAACAGGACATAAAGGTTTGGTGGGATCATGCGTCTTGCAAGGCCTCAGTCCTATTAAGCAGTTGGTGAAATACTCCTCACCGTCCACATTGACAACGACATCCCACAGAGAAATATCCTCCGGTACCCTGGAAAGGCTGAATCCGCCATTGGGGCCTTTCGTGGAAACCAGCAATTTCTGTTTCACCAGGTTTTGAAGGATTTTACCCAGAAAGGGTGAAGAGATGTTCAGATCTTCTGAAATCTTTTTGATACCTATGCGGCGTTCATCCTGGGAATATTTTGCCAGGTAAATAAGTCCGCGCAAAGCATATTTGCAAGTATTTGACAACATATCCTATTTATTTAATGATTTGTATTGCTTGGTAAACGATTTTTCGGCGAACATAGGTAAGGTTTTCATATCGCCCATCACACTGCGAAAAAGGGAAACCATAAAGTTTTTGGATTTTCCCTGCAGAAAGTCAAGTCTGCCTCTTTTCATAAAAGCATAGCGATAGGCTTTCATTCCGTGTTTCCATATCACGGAAGAGGAGAATTTTTCAATTTTCCTCTTCCTGTTCAGCAACAGGAGTTCATGAAGCGGAATTTTCACCGGACAAACTTCTGAACAACGTCCGCAAAGGGAACAGGCAAAGCTGAGATGCCCGTAATCGTTGAATCCCCTGTAAAAAGGGGTAATCACTGATCCGACAGGTCCGCTGTAAGGTGAGGCATAGGTATAACCTCCCGCATTTTTATAGATCGGACAGGCATTCAGGCAGGCACCGCACCTGATACATTTAAGGGCAAGTGATTCTTCACCTTCAGCAAGTAGCTTGCTGCGCCGGTTATCGAGTAAAATGACGACCATCTTTTCCGGTCCGTCGGTTTCGTCAGAGGTTTTGGGGCCCAGTATAAGGGAATTGTAAGCCGACAGATTCTGTCCGGTACCATGTACACCCAGCCATTGAAAAAAGAAAGGCAGCTGCCTGACAGAAGGCAATACCCTTTCAATACCTGCCAGTACAATGTGTAAACGGGGAAATGACACCGTCATGAGTCCGTTCCCTTCATTTTCAGTGAGTCCGATGCCTCCGATATCAGCTACTATAAAATTGGCACCGGTCACCCCCACATCAGCTTCTCTGAAGATTTTTCTCAGCCTTTGTCTCACAAAACCGGCTATTCTTTCAGGAGGTGCATCGGCTGGTAACTCAAATTTAAGGTTAAAGAGCCGGGCAACATCCTCTTTCGACTTGTGCATGGCAGGAGTAAGAATGTGATACGGCTTTTCGCCGGCTGTCTGGACAATAAATTCCCCCAGATCGGTTTCAACGGCCTCTTTATTCAGTTCTCCGGCAAATTCATTAAAACCAATCTCTTCCGTAATCATGGATTTGCTTTTGACGATAAGGCGGCAGTTGTTTTCTTCCAGGATCTGCCCAATGCTCTCCAAGGCTGAATTGCTGTCGGACGCCCATATCACCTCTGCACCGCGCGATTTTATTTGCTCTTCGAATTGTGTAAGATATTCAGGAAGATGAGTAACGACATCCTCTTTGACACAAGATGCATACTGACGGGCGGCCTGGAAATCGGAGTATCTTTTTTTACCCCTGTTCACAGCCTGGTCGTACTTCGATATATTGTAGCTGAGAATTTTCCTGTGTCGGCGGTCAAAGGCTATTTCTGAGTCCTTTAAAAAAATATGTTCCTTGTTTTTCATCCCGACCGGTGGCTAAAAAAACAGAGCAGAAAAACAAAAGCTCAAGTCTGTCATCAGACTACTTTAAGGGAATCTTGTCGATTCTCCGCTGATGGCGTCCTCCCTCAAAGGAGGTATTTAAAAAAGCTTCCATGATTTCAATTGCCTCCCTGTTGGTCACAAAGCGCCCAGGGATAGCACAGATGTTGGCATCGTTGTGTTGCCGGGCCAATCTGGCAATTTCGACGTTCCAACATAATGCCGATCTGATTTTCTGGTGCTTGTTTGCCGTGATATTGATACCCTGGCCAGTACCACAAAAGGTAATTCCCATGGCTGATTCCTCCTCGCTGATGAGTTCAGCAATCTTATGGGCATATTCAGGATAATCACACGGTTCGGAGGAATAACAACCCAAATCGGTGAACCGGATTCCTTTTGCAGTCAAATATGCCATTACTGCCTGCTTGCGTTCATATCCGGCATGATCACTTGCCAATAGTAATTTTAAATTGTCCACCATATGCCTGTCCTTAATTGAAATGAATGGAATATTTTAAATAATTAATTATCAAAGAAAATTTAAAAACGAAATAACTCTGGCCCTGTTTTGTTCCGTGGAGATATTCCTGAAACAAATTTAATACTTTTTAGTTTTTTATCCTTTTTTCTTTTTTAATAATAAACTCAGTTCCCCTTTCTCCTTCCAAAGGATAAAAAACAAGAAAGTGGCCATAAGTAATGTGTTCAACAAAAATTTAGGAACAGGAGGAAGTTGCAAAAAGAGATAAGAGACCAAATAAATTGCGATACAAATAGCAAAATAGGTGCCGATCCGTTTTAAGTCATAGGGAATCGGATAAAATTTCTGTCCCCATAAATAGTTGATTATCATCATGATCAGATAGCATATAAACACCGCAATAGCCGAACCCATATACCCGATGGAGGGTATCAGAAGGATATTCAGGGTTAGTGTCACCGCTGCACCGATCATGGCTATATAAGCGCCGTACCAGGTACGGTCTTTCAGCTTATACCAAATGGAAGCACTGAAAAAAATACCGAAAAAAAGATCTGCCATCAAAATAATGGGTACTACTTTGATACCGGCATGATATTCCGGCTTTATGAGCAGTTTCACCATATCGATGTATAAAACCATTCCCATGAAAATGATCAGTCCGAAAACGATGAAGTATTTCATTACAGTTGCGTAAATTCTTGGATTCTCAGCTGTTTCCGATGAACTTTTTGTAAAAAAGAAGGGTTCAAAAGCATAACGGAAAGCCTGAATGAACATGTTCATCAGCACAGCCAGTTTATAATTGGCCCCGTAAATTCCGAGCTGAAACATGGGATTCTGGTCGGCAGGAAGTAAAAACGGGATCAGTATTTTATCGATGTTCTGGTTTACCATTCCCGCCAGCCCGATCACCAGTATGGGAAAGGAATAAGTCAACATTTTTCTTAACAATGCTGAGTCGAAAGAGAATCTGATAAACAAAATCTCTTTTGACAGAAGTACCAAAGTAGATATGGAGGCCAGTAAATTGGCAATAAACACATAGCCAACACCCAGATCCGGATTATAAAATCTGAGAAGCAGAGAATCGGGATGATTTTTCAGAAACCAGGGACAAACAGAAAGGAAAAAAAGGTTGAATCCAATGTTAAATCCTATGTTGACCACTTTGATCACGGCAAATTTCACCGGTCTGCCCTGTAACCTCAAGTGTGCAAAAGGAATCGAGGTGATGGCATCCAGACTTACTGTCAAGGCCAGCCACCAGATAAAATTAAAATGACCAGGATATTGCATGGCTGCTGCCAGGTTATCGCCGAATAACCAGACCACCAGTAAAAACAAAAGAGTGGTGGAAAATATGGAAATCAAAGAAGTTGAATATACTTTGCCTGGATTTTCACTCCTGGAGGCAAAACGGAAAAATCCGGTTTCCATGCCATAGGTAAGCAGAATAATGGCAAAAGCCACATAGGAGTATAAATTGCTGACTATGCCATAGTCAGCCGGATTGAAAATCCTTACGTGGTATGGGACCAGCCACCAGTTTAAAAACCGTCCTACAATACTGCTTACACCATAAATTGCCGTATCACCCAATAATTTTCTGAATGGATTCAAAACAATAATTTTTGAACAAAGATAGAATTCAAATTAAAACGCTTCTGAGCTTTCTTTCAAAACTCGTTTTATTACCTTAAAAACAACTTTTATTCATTGTTCTGCTTACATTTGCATAATAAAAAGGTTATCAATACATTATGAAGAATTACACTTTTCCGGTCATAATTGTTTTGCTATCAGTGATTTTTATTTGTTCATGCTCCGGCAAGACTGAAAGGTCCCGAAAACCCGTAAGTACAATCGAGCTGGCATCTGCCGGAAAAAATCTTATCTGGGGACAACCGCTTACATTTAAAGTTACTACCAAATTAAAAGACGGACAACTCAAAAATGTCAGGGTATTCCTGAATAACACGCTTGTAATTTCAACCACTCAGACTGAATTTACCTATACTATTCCTTCCCTAAAAGAAGGGGGAGTGAATACACTCCGGGTTATTGCAGAAAAAAACGATGGTGTGAATAATACACGCACTCAGCAATTCACCGTCTTATCAGACATAACTCCAATAAAATCAGATTATTCAGTGATCCGTGAATATAAACACTCCACCGGTCATTTTACCCAGGGACTTGAAATACACCAGGGTTTTCTGTATGAAGGAACCGGTGAAAACGGTAAATCCTCGCTTTTTAAAATCAATTACCCCAACAACAAGATCCTCCATTCCGTTTCATTACCCGAAAAGTATTTCGGAGAGGGCATCACCATATTAAATGAGAAAGTATATCAGCTGACCTATAAGCATCAAACCGGTTTTGTCTATAATCTTGCTGACTTTGCCGTAATTGACAGTTTCAAATATGATTCTCCTGAAGGATGGGGGCTTACCAATGACGGCAAATCACTCATAATGAGCGATGGCACCGGCACTCTGACCTGGCTGAATCCGCAGAATTACAAGGCAGAAAAAAAAATCCAGGTGACCGACAATCAAAAGGTATATCAATATCTGAATGAACTGGAATATGACAACGGCTTCATTTGGGCCAATGTCTGGACAACCGACCAAATTGTCCGAATTGATGCCCATACCGGTAAAATAACGGATTATATTGATTTGAAAGGAATTCTGGGTGTAATGAACCCCAATTCAACAGAGCAAATTGATGTACTGAACGGAATTGCCCTGCTTCCCCAGTCAGGAAATCTGTTGATTACGGGAAAATTCTGGCCTAAAATGTTCGAAATAAAAGTTCACACATTAAAATAGAGTAGGGGAGTTTCCATACTGTTTTCTTCCCAGGTGAGTATAAGCCAGTTCCGTCACTTCCCTTCCCCTTGGTGTGCGTTTTAAAAATCCTTCCTTAATCAGAAACGGTTCATAAACTTCTTCAATTGTCCCCGCATCTTCACCCACAGCCGTAGATATGGTGGTGATGCCAACCGGTCCCCCCTTAAATTTATCAATGATGGTAAGCAAAATGCGGTTATCCATTTCATCAAGACCATATTTGTCAATGTTTAACGCTTCCAGTGAATACCGGGTTATGTCCAGATCAATGTTTCCATTCCCTTTTACCTGGGCAAAATCACGCACTCTTCGCAGCAAAGCATTGACAATACGGGGGGTACCTCTGCTTCGGGAAGCAATTTCAACAGCGGATAAATCATCAATTTTTATATTCAATATATAAGCTGATCTTTTCACTATCTGTGTAAGAACCTCCGTATCATAATATTCAAGGTGAAACTTGATACCAAACCGTGCTCTGAGAGGAGAAGTAAGCAATCCTGACCTTGTAGTGGCACCTACAAGGGTGAAAGGATTGAGTTCAAGTTGAATGGAACGGGCACTTGGTCCTTTGTCAATCAGTATATCTATTCTGAAATCCTCCATAGCCGAGTAAAGATACTCTTCCACAACCGGAGAAAGACGGTGAATTTCATCTATAAAAAGGACATCATGCGGATCAAGATTGGTCAACAGTCCGGCAAGATCTCCAGGCTTATCCAAAACCGGACCTGAAGTGGTCTTAAAATTCACACCCATTTCGTGGGCAATAATGTTGGAGAGAGTTGTCTTTCCCAAGCCTGGAGGACCATGTAATAAAACATGATCGAGAGATTCACCTCTCTGTCGGGCAGCTTTGACAAATACGCGCAAATTTTCAACCGTTTGATTCTGACCTGCAAATTCAATAAATGACAATGGTCTTAACTGGTTGTCTATTTCTTTATCTTTTTCTGAATAATCTTTTCCCCTTATGTCCAGCAAATCAGTCATTTCTTAATATCAAAACTTCTGTAAATATACCGATTCTATTATACTTTTCAGCTTCTTCATATCAAAAGGCTTCGACATGTATTCATTCATTCCCACCTTTATACAGTTATCCCTGTCATTGTCCATGGTATTCGCAGTCAAAGCCAGTATATAAGTCTTTCTGCCGTACAGGACGTTTTCCATCTCTCTTAAACGCGACGTGGTTTCGAAACCGTTGATTCCCGGTAACATGATGTCCATAATGATAAGATCGAACCATCTTTTACTGAAAGCATCAATGGCATCTTCACCTGTTTCGGAAACTTCAAACTGATAATTATCTTTCGATAACCAGAAAGAAAGAATCTTCTGATTAAGCCTGTTGTCTTCAACAACCAATATCCTAAAATCATTTTTCATTAAATGTGATTTAAAAATAAAATGTTTAAGAATATACTGTTTTGTTTATAGCTGTTAATACTTTTTTGTCCGAAAAAATTCAACCGTTTGCTGCCACTATTTTAACAAGTCTTGTATATCTAAATTACTGTAAAACATTTATATGTAATATTGAATTAACTATGTTAATATCTTTTATAAAGATAAATGTTAGTCCTTTTTTGTTTATTTTTTTGTGAAATCAAAGAAATATAAAATTCAAAAAAGAGATTGGAAAATTTAAATCAAAAATCAATTAATAATTACATTCAATTTTGCAAAAGAAAACAACTTCATTTATTTAATTTTTTTAAGGTAATTTTGAACAGTAATGTAAAATATCCTTATTTTTTAAATAACTATAAATGAGTAAATTACAAAATAAATGGATAAGGATTTCAACATAATATTAAAAAAACTGGATTCACTAAGGAAAAAGTATTATTTAAATCAGTTTTTACGAGGAATACTTATTGCCGGAATCTTTTTTATATTCACGTATTTAGTGCTTTCCTTCAGTGAGTATGTATTGTTTATGTCTTCTACAGCAAGGAAAATCATTTTTTTGTCATTTATTCTTTTTTTAACTCTCTTTTCTTTTCAGTTTGTATTTGTTCCATTATTTAAATTATTAGGATGGAAAGGAACTGCCAGTGAAGAAAAAATAAATAATGTACTTAAGGAACGTTTTCCGGAAATAAGGGATAAGCTGATTAATGCGATAGAACTAAACAAAATGGATGAGGAAAACTATTCAGAATCCATAATTGCTGCTGCTATATCACAAAAAAGCAAAGAACTTAAAATATTTGATTTTAAGGAAGCTGTAAAATTTAGAAATCTTATAAAAATATTAGTTTATTTTTTATTGAGTTTCGTTTTCATTGGGATAATTTATACGATAGATAAATCATTGTTAACTGAACCGGGAAGCAGAATAATTCATTATAACCAAAAATTTGTAAGACCTTCGAAATATGAATTTTACATTCTAAATGATAATTTAACCGTAAAAAAAGGTAAAGATTTTAAAATTAAGGTAAGTTGCCGTGGTAAGGAAATTCCTTCGATAATATATGTAAATATTGAGGGCAACAATTTTGTTATGAAAAACATTGGCAGTGGAATCTTTGAATATGATTTATCCTCTTTGATAAATGATATTCATTTTCATTTTACGGACTTAAAATTTAGTTCTGAAAACTATGTTTTAAAGGTTATGCCTACACCTGTAATCAATAATTTGAAAATAGAAGTTGATGCTCCTGAATATACGGGGATAAAAAGAAATATTCTGATGAATGTAGGAGATATGGAAGTGCTGAGGGGAACAAAAATTACCTGGAATTTCAACTGTTTTGATACAGATTCACTGATCATAAGGTTTAAAGGTGGAACAGATAAATATGGAATACAAACGAATAAAAATAATTTTGTTGTAAGTGAAACGGTAACAAATCCTTTGCTGTATGATATTCAGATAAAAAATAGAAATTTGCCATTTGAAACTGTGATGAGTTTTAAGATTGAAATTGCTGAAGACTTATATCCGGAAATTGAATTATTTCAAAATGAGGATTCAATCAATTTAACTCAAATCTATTTTAAAGGAAAAATAAGTGATGATTTTGGTTTTAGTGAATTGTCTTTTCATTTAGATTTCGGGGATAAAGATTCAGTCATAAAAATTCCTTTTAACAAAGGATCATCGTCACAAGATTTTTATTTTAGCAGCGATTTAAGGGATTACAAAGAGATGGGTAATTCTTTTACCTACTATTTTTCTGTTAAGGACAATGATTATGTTAGAGGTCCGAAAACCACAGTTTCTGAAAGTTTCCATTTCGCATACCCTAAAAAGGAGGAATTAGAAGTAAGGCAGGAAAAGGATTTCGATTTATTAAAAAAACTGATTAAGGAAAGCGAAAAAATTACCGGAGAAATAAAAAAGAATTTAAAGGATCTGCAGTTAAATAGTTTAAATGAAAAGAGTTTGGAATGGGATAAACTGCAAAAAATAAATGAGGTTGCTACAAAAAAAGATGAGCTTGAAAATATTTTGAATCAAATTGAAAAATTGAACAGGGATGGTAATAACTATCAGAATACATTTTCAGAAAAAAGTGAAGAAATAAGAAAAAAGCAGGAGATGATTCAGAAATTACTTGATAACGTGATGACTGAAGAATTGAAAAAGCTGATGGATGAATTCCGTAAATTGGCAGATGATTTTAATTCAAAGAAATTTAATGATTTAAAAGATAAGATGGATATAAATCTGGATGATCTTTCTAAACAGCTTGATAGAAATCTGGAAATGCTGAAGAGAATGAAAATTGAACAAAGAATTGAAGAGATAATCAGTCAGTTGGAAGATATTGCTTTAAGGGAAGAAAACACATCAATTGAGATTCTTAATAATAAAAATTTTGAGAAAGAAAGGGAAAGACTTATTGATGATTTGAACGAAATTAAAAAATTGGAAGAAAATATTAAAAAAATTCAAAAAGAAAACAATGAATTAAAAAAACCTATGATTTTTGATGAATTCAATAATGAATTCAGGGATATTATAGACAGTATGAAAAAAACGGAGGAGGAATTAAATAGAAAAAGTGCAAAAAATTCTTCTACAAATTTTAGGGAGAATTCAGAAAGGATAAATGGTTTGGTATTCAGCATGAAACAGATGCTAAAAGCAAATATGAGAGAAGAAAATGGGGAGAATATCGAAACCTTAAAAACAATTTTAAAAAATTTATTGTTTCTATCCTTAGAACAGGAAAAAATCCTCGGAAGAACATTAAAAACTTCAGAAAATGATCCTGATTTAAGAAGTTTAAGAAGAGATCAAAAAATCATTTCTGAACAAAGCACAATAATAAAAGATTCATTATATGCACTTGCTAGACGATCTCCTCAGCTTGGGAGTATTGTAAATCAAGAACTTATAGAAATTGAAATGAATTTGTCGGCTGCTATGGCAATGATTGAGGAGGGTAATATTCATCAATCAACTGTAAATCAACGTTATGTAATGACGTCAGCTAATAATCTTACGTTATTTTTAAGTGAGATTATGAAAAAAATGGAGGAGGAGGTTAAGAGTTCAGAGGAAGACAGTGACGATTGTAAGAATGGAAAAGGAACAAAAATGAGTATGTTAAAAAACAAGGCTGAAGGATTACGGCAGCAACTTAAGGACATCATTGAAAAATTAAAAAATGATGAAGGAAAAAATTTAAGCAAAGAAATGTCGGAATCGTTGATGCAGCATGAAATAATGCAGCAAATGCTCAGGGAACTTTTGAATGGAGGTCAATTAGGAAAAGAAACGGTTAATCAGATTAAACAAGTTGATCAGTTGCTTGAACAGAACAGAAAGGAAATAATGAATAAAAGGATAAATCAAAGTATGATACAAAGACAAAATGAGATCATGTCCCGTTTGCTTGAGGCTGAAAAGTCGGAAATGGAAAAAGATCAGGATAATAAGAGAGAATCTGAAACTGCGGATAAGAAATTTTACAGCAATCCTGCGTTATACTTTAAAAAGAATGAAAAGGCTAATATAACTTTAGAAAACCTGCAACGTAATAGTTTAAAGTTAAGTGGGTTTTATCTCAACAAGCAAAGGGTTTACCTTGAAAAATTCAATGTCAGCAACCAACAATAAAATGGAGATAAAGATATTTTCTGATACGCTCCAGCTAAATGAAGTTGAAAAGTTCATTCAAAGATTATTTGTAAAACACAAAATTAAAGCAGAACTTTTTTATAAAGTATTAGTGTGCGTTAATGAAGCGGTTATAAATTCGATTCAGCACGGAAATAAATTTGATGAAAGGAAAAAAGTCATTATTCAGTCTTATACTTATAATAATTACTTGTTTTTCAGGATAATTGATGAAGGAGAAGGATTTAATTTCACCAATCTGATTGATCCGACAACCGTAGAAAATATTAGTAAGGAAACAGGAAGAGGAATTTTTATTATAAAAAACATATCTGATGATATTACTTTTAGGGAGAAAGGAAATATTGTTGAATTTAAAATTAAGATAAATGGAGGGAGTTAATTTTTATTTCAACGATGTTAAGGTTTTCAGGTTAGAAAAGACATTATTGAGAAATACCATATATTCAATTGCGAAAGATAAAGGATTTAGATGTGGAAATATTAACATTATTTTTTGTACGGATGAATTTTTGCTGAGAATGAACAAGGACTATCTGGATCATGATTATTATACCGATATTATTACTTTTGATTATTCTGGAAAGGATGAGATTTCGGGTGAGTTATACATCAGTGTGGAAAGGGTGAAAGAAAACGCGGCAAATTTTGATGTGAAATTTGGAATAGAACTGGTCAGGGTAATCTTTCACGGGATATTGCATTTAGTAGGGTACAAGGACAAAGAGGAAAGTGAACAGGCTGTTATGAGAGAGAAGGAGGAATATTACTTATCCATTTATGGAAAAAATTAGAAAGGTATGTTACCTGAGTACGAAGTAATTGTGGTGGGAGGGGGTCATGCTGGATGTGAGGCTGCTGCTGCTGCAGCGAGTATGGGTTCAAGAACCCTTTTAATCACCCTGGATATGACCAAGTTTGCTCAGATGTCCTGTAATCCGGCTATGGGAGGAATTGCAAAAGGGCAGATCATAAGGGAAATTGATGCGCTTGGAGGGTTGGCTGGAATTATTGCTGATGAAACCACTATTCAATTCAGGTTGTTGAACAGATCAAAAGGTCCGGCCATGTGGAGCCCCAGGTCACAAAATGACAGAACGAGATTCACGGAGGCCTGGAGAAATCATCTTGAGGGAATTAAAAACCTTGATTTATTTCAGGATGCTGTAGTTCAGTTAGTGATTAAAAAGGGTAGGGTAGAGGGAGTAAAAACTAGAATAGGAATAGAATTTCGATCAAAGACGGTTATTCTTACCAACGGAACTTTTCTGAACGGGTTGATGCATATTGGAAGATCACAAATGGAGGGAGGAAGAATTGGTGAGTTGTCATCCTATCAATTAACGGAACAACTCATCAGTGCTGGCTTTAAATCAGGAAGATTAAAGACTGGTACTCCTGTGAGAATTGACGGAAGAAGTATTGATTTCAGAAAATTAGAGGAACAAAGAGGTGAAGAGGATTATTATAAATTTTCATTTTTACCTGAAGTAAGAACAAAACTGATTCAAAAGTCATGTTGGATAACTTGGACGTCGCCGGAAGTTCACCAGATACTTAAACTAGGATTTCCTGATTCGCCTATGTATAACGGAACTATTCAAAGCACTGGACCAAGGTATTGTCCGAGTATTGAATCCAAATTGGTCACCTTTGCTGAAAAGGATAAACATCAACTATTTTTAGAACCGGAAGGTGAAAAGACCAATGAATACTATTTAAATGGTTTTTCATCTTCATTGCCGTGGGATATTCAACTTCAAGCGCTGAACCGGATACCAGGTTTGGAAAAGGCAAAAATTTACCGACCTGGTTATGCCATAGAATATGATTATTTCGATCCAACTCAACTGCTTCATACGCTGGAGACAAAACTGGTAAAAAATCTATACTTTGCAGGTCAGATCAATGGAACTACGGGGTACGAAGAAGCAGGTGCACAAGGGTTGATGGCTGGTATCAATGCGCACCTGAAAGTTAAAACCGGTAATGAAAGTTTTGTTTTGGGAAGGGATGAGGCATATATTGGGGTGCTAATTGATGACCTGATCACTAAAGGGGTAGATGAACCTTACAGAATGTTTACCAGCAGGGCGGAATACAGGATACTATTGCGCCAGGATAATGCGGATGAACGTTTGACCTTAATCGGAAATAAACTGGGTCTGGCTGGAAGTGAAAGGATGGAACTTTTAATAAACAAACTGGAAGTCAGACAAAAAATCAGTGATTTTCTGGGTTTTTTCAAGATAAAACCTCCTTATATCAATGATTTATTGGAATTAAAGGGTACATCACCCATAAAGCATTCTGTTAAACTTAAGGATATTCTTCTCAGACCTGAAATATCGATTTTTGATCTGTTGGAAAAAGTTGAACCATTTCACCTTTTTATTGATTCATTTCAGCTGTTTAACCACAGGTATAAAGAGATTTTGGAATCAGTGGAAATTATGGTTAAATACGAAGGGTACATAAACAGGGAACGCTCATTGGCAGAGAAAATGGAGAGGTTGGAACACATTGATATCAAAGGTCGTTTTGATTACAATGAAATTTTGTCATTATCGACCGAAGCGAGACAAAAATTGACCCGGATCAATCCGGAGACCATTGGACAGGCCAGTCGTATACCGGGTGTATCTCCTGCCGATATAAATGTATTATTGATTTTATTGGGACGATAAATGTTCCACGTGGAACAAAGATAATTGATATGAACTTAAAAGATTACATCAGGGAAATACCTGATTTTCCCCAGCCTGGTATAAATTTCAAGGATATTACTACACTGTTGAAGAACCCGGAGGCTTTGAAAACCGTGGTGGATAATATTTTCAATCATTTTAAAAATAAAAAAATCACCAAAGTGGTATCTCTTGAATCGAGGGGTTTTATAGTGGGTGGTGCATTGTCTTATCTGCTCAAAGCAGGATTTGTGCCTATCCGAAAGGCTGGCAAATTGCCGGGAGAAACGGTTTCGATATCTTATGAACTGGAATATGGAAGTGATTCCGTGGAAATACATAAGGATGCCCTGGCGCCTGAGGACGTGGTACTCATACATGATGACCTTCTTGCTACCGGAGGTACTGCGCTGGCTGCCCTTAACCTGGTCAAAAAACTCCATGTCAGGAAAATTTATTTCAGTTTTATATGCGATCTTGCTTTTATTGATACCCCGCTTAAGCGACAGTTGAAGGAATATGATCCCCAGATTCTGGTTACCTACGAATAATTTACAGAATTGGAAGGCCGAATAACAAATAAGCACATCGATTATCTGAAGGGGATCATTGCCCTTTTACCCGATCAGCCGGGTATTTACCAGTATTTTGATGACGGTGATACAGTCATTTATATTGGCAAAGCAAAAAATCTAAAGAAAAGAGTCTCTTCTTATTTCAATAAGTCACCGGAAAACAGAAAAACCGCGATGTTGGTCCGTAACATTGCAGATATCCGGCATATGGTGGTCGATTCTGAGGAAGATGCCTTGCTTCTGGAAAATAACCTCATAAAGAAGTATCAGCCCCGTTATAATATTCGTCTGAAAGATGACAAAACCTATCCATGGATTTGTATCAAAAACGAACGGTTTCCAAGGATTTTAAAAACCAGAACGGTGATCAGGGATGGATCAGAATACTTTGGCCCTTTTACTTCGTGGATGACAGTGAGCACTTTGTTCGACCTCTTTAAAAGGCTTTACAGGTTGCGTACCTGTAATTATCATCTTTCGCAGGAAAATATTGAAAGGGGAAAATTTAAAATTTGCCTGGAATATCATATGGGTAATTGTAAGGCACCCTGCGGGAATATGATTGGTGAAGCGGAATATAATCAAGGTATCAGTGAAATTAGGGATATACTGAAGGGAAATATTTCAGGAGTTATCAGGCACATGAGAGAACTTATGTTGCAGTTTGCCGGAGAATACCGCTTTGAAGAGGCTCATCAGATAAAAGAGAAAATTACCGATCTTGAAAAGTATCAAAGCAGGTCTACTGTGGTAAGTAATACCATTACCGATGTGGATGTTTTTACTATCGATAATGCGGATAAGTTTGCCGTGGTGAATTATCTGAAAATAATCAGCGGTGCAATAGTACAAACATACAATATCGAGATTAAAAAGCAGTTGAATGAGAATGAAAAGGAGTTATTGCTGTTGGGAATTATAGAGATCAGACAAAAGATATTCAGCAATGCCACTGAAATTCTGGTTCCTTTTAAACTGGAGGCCGTCTTAAAAAATGTCAGGTTTAGGGTTCCACAGAAGGGAGAAAAACTAAAATTACTCAGCTTGTCACAGCGCAATGCCCGTTATTTCAGGTTGGAAAGGGAAAAGCAAATAAGTGCCACAAAACCGTTGAGCCATACCGATCGTATTCTGTCTACCCTGATGCATGATCTACAATTGAAGGAACTGCCCGTGAGGATTGAATGTTTCGATAACAGTAACCTGCAAGGTAACTTTCCTGTTGCCGCCTGTGTTGTTTTTGTGAACGGGAAGCCCGCCAAACGGGAATACCGCCATTTTAATGTGAAGACAGTGGTAGGTCCCGATGATTATGCCTCAATGGACGAAATCGTAACGCGGCGATATAAAAGACAACTTGAGGAAAATCAACCTTTGCCCCAGTTGATTGTGATTGACGGAGGAAAGGGACAACTCTCCTCTGCCTCGGGAGCGCTCGAAAGGCTGGGGTTGCGGGGAAGCATAACCATAATCGGCATTGCCAAGCGACTGGAGGAAATTTATTTTCCGGAAGATCAGGT
>Ga0116193_1000948_pt1 | contig 25744 bp, 35 predicted proteins | sample AD_UKC115_MetaG_FD_89892 | JGI IMG/M metagenome (GOLD analysis project Ga0116193, IMG submission 89892) | Active sludge microbial communities of municipal wastewater-treating anaerobic digesters from Hong Kong - AD_UKC115_MetaG | ecosystem: Engineered > Bioreactor > Anaerobic > Digestate... | reverse complement strand
TTACGCTTTTATATATTAATTAATTAATAATTTTTAAATGTATCTAAAATCCAATTGTTGTGTTCAGACGTTGTTATAGCTGAAACTTTATTTATTTCGCTGTTCCAATTCTTTTTTTCTTCTTCTATAAAAATAATTAGTTCAATTAATTTAAATTCTATTTTTGATTTATCAAATAAATAAAATATAAATTAAATAATTCTATTATATATTTAAAACAAGCTAGAACTCTATTATAATCTAAATATTAAGTTGAAATAAAATACTATTATTTACGTTGCAATTTAGATACTCACTTTAAAAGTTTACAGTTAAAAAATAAATAAATTTCAGCTTATATTTATTTTATAGTATTAATTAAAATTTAATACTAATACTTAATCTTGCTCTTCTACTTGGTTTAACAGCTATATCAATTGTTGGAAAATTTATAGATAATGCTTTGCCAATTGACGTCAATTCTAGCAGATTCTATATAAATCACACTATCTGTATCAGCAATATTAAATCTAATATATTCCATTTTTAGAATAAAAATAATATAATTGCTATAAAAATATAAATATGATTAATTTACAAAAAGGTCAAACTATAGACTTAAAAAAGAGTATCAATGGTCAAGAATTCGACTTATCAAAAGTAACAATTGGCTTAGGTTGGGATATTAATAATCAGAGTGGTTCTGATTATGATTTAGATGCGGTTGCTGTGTTATTAGATAGTAATGGTAAAATTACTAGTAGTAACGATATTATTTATTATGGTAATAAGGTACACAGCAGTAAAAATATATGGTCAAATGGTGATAATTTAACAGGAGATGGAGATGGAGATGATGAACAAATTGAAGCAAAATTAGAAAATTTAGATCAAAAATATGATAAAATTATATTTTTTACATCAATTTATCAAGGTCAAAGCAGAGGTCAAAACTTTGGTAAAGTAAAAAATGCTTTTATTAGAGCAGTTGATGCTAAATGTAAAGAAATAGCACGTTATAATATTTCCGGCGATCAATCATTAAATGATATGAGATCTTTTATTTTTGCTGAAATGTACAGAAAAAACGGAACATGGAAATTTAGAGCACTTGGTGATGCTAAAACAACAGACAGTTTAATGCAAGTGTGTGAAAGCTATAAATGAAAGAAGAAAACAAAAAAAACAACTATTAGATTTTTTAAATTGGTTGCATAGTAATGAAATTTCTATAATACCGGAACAATTTATTGAAATAGTTGATGAATTCAGTAAAAATATTAATTTAAAGCAATTAGAACAGCTTAATAATATATTCAATTCTTTTGATGTTGTTATTTGCGGTAGTTGGGCTTTAAAATGGCATCAATTATTAGATCGAGAGGTTGGAGATATTGATGTAATTGTCTCTGACTCCACTTTTAAAACATTAAAAAACAATTTTAAAAACAGAATATTAGATAAAAATATTAACAGTTCTGGTATATTTTACATTAATGGAATTGAAATTAATAGTTACTATTTAAAAGATGGTAATTTAGATATTGATATATTTGTTATGAATGATCAAAGTTATAATTCTATTTATAAAAATAGTATTAAAATTTCAGAAGCATGGTCTTTAAAAATAGACACAATTCAGCATTGCATTCAAGCTAAAAATTCTTATATTAGAGATAATCCTATTGAAAATTCTGAAAAGCATATACAAGATATAAAAATAATTAAAGAAAAAATGGGATTTTAGAATCCCATTTTTTCTTCTTTAATATTAGTAAAAATAACTTCATTATGTCCATTGCTTTGTTCTTTTCTATTTGGACTAGTATTTTGCATTGTTCTTAAATACTCCATTTTAAATGTAGGTAAATAACTATGTTCACAATCTGTATAAATAATGTCATGATTATTTTGATTGTTTTGTAACCATGAAATCCATCTGTCAAACCAATTGTTTGTTACAGTTTGATATGAAGTTGGTCTTTCAATATACGGAGGATCTAATACCAATAAAGAAGCATTATTAATTGTTTTATTCCATTCAAAAAATTCCAAACATGTAATTTTGGCTCTTTTCAATTTAGATTGCGAATTAGTCCAAAAAGTTTTATCTGGAAGGAATAATCTATTTCCAAAACTTTGATTAAAACCATTCTTAGACCATCTAGCCATACTATTTAAACATGAATTATATAAAAGAATAGTAGCAAAACCTTCTTCGATTGAACCAGACTTCCAAAGTTGTTCATTGAACTTATTTCTAAATAGGTAATAAGATTCCTTATTATTTTTAATAGAACCGAATTTCTTTTCTACATTCCTACTAAATTGAATAAAATCTTCCCATTTTGAATTTTTAACCCTATTTAGAATATTAATTATTCCAGGTTCTAAATCATTTATATGGTATTCGTCAAATTCTTTATCTAAATTTAAGAATATTACAGCACTACCAATAAATGGTTCACAATAAATTGACTTATTGGATTTAGAAATCCAATAAGTCAATCTTTCCAGATATTTTGATTTATTACCTTGATATTTGATAATCATTTATTATTTTTCTATAGTTTTATTTATTCCAACGACATCTATAAGATTTATTTTTAAAGCATCAGCAATATCTAATTCAGATAACTGTCCAGTATGGTCATATCCTTTTCTAATTCCATAAATTAAACATTTCTTAACTTGTTCTTTTGTCATCGGTTTACCATTATATTCAAATATTTTCCAACTTTTATTAATGTTTTCTAAACAACCTATTAAATCAGCATTCATAATTAATCTTCGTCTTCATCAAAAAGGTTACTACTATCTAAACCATCATCTCCATATAGTTCTTTTTCTGATATTTTACCTTTAGTTTCTTCTAATTTTTTATTAATTTCGTCAATTTCTATTACCGATTTAAATTTAAAATAATCATTAATAATTGGTTCCATTCGTTTTAATACTTCATCTGTAAATACATTAGGACTAAAAAGATCACTACCTTTAACATGACCACCTAAATGATGAACATACCATCTATTACCACCTGCAATAAACTTTCCAGATTCATCAATTTTACCTTTAGCGATACCAATTTGTTCAAAATTTTCAGCAGTACACCAATAATCTAGTCCAACGTACTTATTACAACCACTAACAAAAGATATTTCAAATTTTACTTTTTTAGGTTTAGCTAAACGATTTTTAACCATTTTAGCAGTTACCACTATTCCAGATTGACCTAAATCTAAATCATCTTCAATACCTTCTTTTAATTTGGCTTTAGATAAAAACATGATAGTAGATGCTGTATAAAACAATCCAGAACCACCTTTCATGTGCTCGGTAGGGTACATGTCCATAGATAAATATGTATGATTTGTACAGATTAGTCCTATATTAAGATAACCTAAATCACTATTGATAATTCTAAAGAAAGAACCTAATGCTTTAGCTTTCGTAAAATCGGCTTTTTCTTTACCTGATAGAGCATCTTCTGTTTCTTTTCGTGATGCCATTTGACCAACAGAATCAAGAACAAATAACATTTTAGGTAACTCCTTACCAGCTTCTTTTTCTGCTTTTAATCCATCTAATATACGAGTAATAAAGATTTTTAAATCTTCAATAACATTAGAACGTATTAACGTGAATTTATCTTCACTAACATCAATACCATAATTAGGTAGTTGATCTAATTCAATTGAAAATTCAGTATCAATATATACAATACTATAACCTTCTGATTGCGCCTGACGACATATATTATAACATAAGAATGATTTACCTGTTGAACTGGCTCCACCAATCGCTGTTATTCTATTTCTAGCAATTCCTCCAAATAAACTACCTGATATAGCAGCATTTAATACATATATTCCTGTTGAAATTAATTCTCTTTTCTTTTGAGATTTTTCAGTTTCTCGCATGATTGATGTACCTTTCATTGATGTATCAATTGTACTTAATAAATCTTTGAAAATAAATAAACTCTTTTCTTTTTTTGCCATTTTATAAATTCTATATTTTAATGATATTTATATTCATTATTTCTATATAAGTTTTAAAAAATATATTATTGTTTATATGTATCATTTAATTCAAAAGAATTGTTTTAGAGATGAAAATTATCACAAATTAGAACAAGTATGTAAAAAATTTGGAATAGAGCATCAAATTGTTGATATTGTGCCTTTTACTGAAACTATTTTATATGAACCTTTTCAAGCCGAAACCGTTTGGGCTTGGGGATCAATTAAATTAGCTAATTTTATTCAAAACTATGGTTGGAAACCTGGTTCAATGATGAATATAAACCACGATTTTAGTGTTTATAGTAAAGAATGGAGAGAGCTGCTATTGAATTATGATTCTCAAATCATTCAATTTGGAGATATGTCTTTTAAAGAACCTGGTTATTTATTTTTTGCTAGGCCTTGTTTAGATCGAAAATGGTTTACTGGTCAAGTGTTTACTCGAGAAAGTTGGAATGAATTTGTGGAATGGAACTTAACTAACGGCCATACAACAACATTAAATAAAGAATCCTTAATTCAGATATCAGCAATTAAAGATATTCAATCTGAAATACGTCATTGGTTTGTCGGTGGTGAATTAATTACATCTTCTTATTATAGAATTAACGAACAGATAAAATCTGTAGAATGTAATGATCTTTCCATTCTAGATTTTGCTAAAAGTTGTGCTAAAATATGGCAACCTGCTGAAGCTTTTGTTTTAGATACATGTATTAGTAATGGTGAACAAAGAATAGTAGAAATTAATTGTATTAATGCTGCTGGTTTTTATGATTGCAATATGCAAAAATTAATAGAAGCAATCCATTTTTATCCATTTGAATGACAAGTTATCCACAAACCGAACAGATACAATGGACCGAAACTAGTGCTAAAATGGTTTGGGAACCTGATAATGTAACTAAAAAACATCAAAAACAAGCAGAATGGAAGCGAACAGTTTATTTAGAATATGGTGAAGACGTTCATCAATACTATAAATGGTTAATAGAACGCAGATTTGGATTAAAAATAAATAAACCTCTTCGACCTGCTCATATTACAATTATTAATGACCGAGTAGAAGATTGGACATTATATCAACAAGCTAAAAATAGATTTAACGGTATAGAAATTAGAGCAAGTTGGAGTAATGAAATACGAACTAATGGTAAACATTGGTGGTTAAAAGTAGAATCTGAAGATGCATTAAATATAAGAATAGCATCTGGTTTTAGCAAAGTACCATTTCATTCTTTTCATTTGAGTATTGGTTATGTAAATGACCAACAATTAGAATATTCTGAATATATTTTAAGACAAATTATAAAGTATGGAATTTAATACAATCAGACCTTATACTAAAGATTTAGAATCTTACTTAAAACGAAAGATAAAAGGAGATCAATGGAAAGACGTATACCAAGACTCTGTATGTTACTTGTTAACACAACCGGAAAAGAATATAGGTAAAGGTTATATAATTAATTGTGCTAATTTTTTTATTAGTAAATGGCGACAAAAAGAATTAAAATGGTCATCCGACAAAGTACCGGATCAAAGATTTGAAAAGATGGTTTGTTTTTATAATACAAGTTCTGGATTTAATGGATTTGAAATTGATGATACACTTTTAAATAAATTACAAAAAATTGAATCGGAAGATTGGAGACTAGTTCAGTTACAACTTGAATTTGGCTTATCAATTGCAAAAATTTCGGAAATGACTGGTTTAAGTATTGGATGTATTAAAACTAGATTAAAAAGAATAAAAACCAAATTATGTTAGAATTAATAGATATTTTACCTAAAATAATTACTGCTACAGTATGTGGTATAATTATAGGATTTGAACGTGAATTAAAAAACAAAACAGCTGGTGTTAGAACCAACGTTCTTGTTTGTGTTGGTTCATGCCTGTTTGCTCTAATTCCACATTTAATTATTCTACATTACGATATGAAAAATATAGATCCAACTAGGGTTATTGGACAAATTGTAACAGGCGTCGGATTTTTGGGTGCTGGTGTTATTTATAAACAAGAAAAAGAATCAAAAGTGGTCGGTGTTACATCAGCTGCTTTAATTTGGTTTGTTTCAGCTGTTGGAGTTTTAGCAGGATTAGGATTCTATTTAGCTGCAATTGCTATTACGATTGGACTGTTATTTACAATTTTAACATTACAATGGTGGGAACGTTCAATGGGTTTATGGACAGTTAATGGAGAAAAAATATTCGGGTTAAAAATAAAGAATAAGTATTATGGATTTGTTAAATTTAAATTTAAAATTATAATTGAAATATAAATGATTGATAACCAATTAATTATATATTTTTATTTTTAAATTTATTTTTTATTGTTATATTTGTTAAATGAATAAAGAAAATTTAATTATTTCTATTTCTAATATTGAATCTAAATTACAAGATTTATATAATAGTCCAAAAATAAGAATGTCTCATTTTAATGGTATTATGATTCATTCAATTGAAACTTATAATGAAATAGAAAAATTAGATAAGGAATTAGGACAATTAAAAGCAAATTTAGAAAAAATAACAAATACTAATGGTATTGAGCAGTGGGTTTCATGTTTTGGTGGATATGTTCATTTTGTTGAATCAAATAATGGTGTTATAATATCTTCAGATATTTTAAAAAAAATATTTTTTAAATAGAAGTATCAGTGAAGTTAAATCTTATTGTTCAAATAGATTAATAATTCCATATAAATTATATAAATATCAAAAAATAGAGCATAATAAATATCAATTAGATAATTTAATTTTTATTAAGGAAAATGGAAAATGGATTAATTTATTAAATAATAGAGGAGCAAACAAACAACAGAAAAATATTTTAAATAAATTATATGAAAAAATTATTTAATACTAAAGAATATAAAACTTATTTACAATCTCTATTAAATTCTGGTAAACCTATTCATGCTGAATTCAGTTTAGGAGTATTTCAATCTGAATTAGCTGATTCACTAACATCTAAATTATTTAAAGGTATTGTAACAGAATTAGATTATGAATCCGGTTATTGTAATTGGAATCACGAAACGGGTCACTCTATGCCACGTGTTAAAATAAATTGTATCACTTTAATTTAAAATAATGAAAAAATTAAAAATTCTACTTAGAAATGAGCCTATTTTAACAATTTATAGTGGATTAATTGCAATTCTATTTTTGTTATTATGGATAATATTACAAAATTTAGCACTAACGTTTATTGTAGTGTCTACAGTATTTGTTGTTTTTACTTATCCAGTATACCAGCTGAGAAAGAGAATTAGAATGTATAGGATTTTTATGCATTTAAAAGAAATTTTAACATTATCTAATTCTAAAATAGATGTTGTTAATATTGGTTTTGTGATTAAAAGTGTTAAATCAGAACATTATCGCTCATGGCAACGATCTTATTGGCAAGAAATAAATTACTTATATCAAAAGAAGAAGGAGATATATGTTGCCTAATTTATTTTATCATCCGAAAATGTCTATTCCTTTAGACCTTTTACACAACACATATTCAAAATCTCCAGCTAAACCTGGTATTTTTGTTCAACAATTGCTACAAATATGTCCAGAATTAGCAAACAATATACAACAATTTAGTCCATTTAATAAAGAACAGTTTTATCAAGTTCATGCAAAATCCTGGGTAAATGAGATATGGGCTCAAAAAGGTGGTATAACATGGTCAGATATTGAATGGAGTCCAGAATGGTTGCAATCTTTGCAATGGACTAATAGTAGTTTATATTATGCAATCAGATCTAGTATTCTTACAGGTACTGCATCTATTGCACCGGTTAGTGGTATGCATCATGCATCTTACCATAAAGGTTCTGGTTTTTGTACTTTTGCTGGTCAAGTGTTAGCATCTGTTAAGATTTGGCAAGAATTTGAAAAGGTTGGATGCTATTTAGATCTAGATCAACATTTTGGCAATTCAATAGAAGATTGTAGACCTTATGTAGATGGATTAAATAACGCTATACCAGAATGGGCTAATTGGAATCCTATTGGATATAATAAACAATATGTTTATAATTTAGAGTCATTCTTATTAAAATTAGAACAAAAAATATACAATAACGAATGTCACTATTTAGTTTGGTGTCATGGAGCAGATAGTCACAAAAGTGATGATTTAGGCGGCAGAGTAGATACTAATCAGTGGATTCAATGTTCTAAAATATTTTTTGAATGGTGGTCTGATTTAAAAAGAAAAATACCACTAACAACATGCTTATTTGGCGGTTATCGTAAAAATGATTATCAAAGTGTAATTAATTTACACTTAGCTGATCATATCGAGTTGTTAAATAAAACTGGTTCTAATATAATGTATCAATTATTAGATCAATGTGATAAAATAATTTTAAATATAGATAAAAATTGATATAATTGACATTATGAAAAAGAGTCAAATGAAAAAAGAATATCAACGTCGTTATCATTTAGTATTGAGACTACAAATGGCGATTGAAGATGCAAGCCGCAAAGCTGTTTATTATAAAAATAAAGAAATGTCATCTTTAAGCAAAGCATATAAAAAGGTTAAAAAAGAATTAAATAAACAATTAAAACAAGTAAACAATGTCAATAAATCTTAAAAAAACACTACAAAAGGTAGTAAACACAAAAGGCTTAAATGGCCAAAAAGCGCAAGTTGTTTTATGCTTAGATTACAGTGGTAGTATGGATGAATTATATCGTTCTGGTTTTGTTCAAAGACTAGTTGAACGAATCGTACCGGTTGCAGTGCAATTTGATGATAATGGAGAAATGGAATTATATTTATTTCAAAATGGTTGTAAAAAACATCCATCAACAATTAATGAAAAGAATGTTGATGGATTAATTAAACGTGAAATTTACGGTAAATATCAATTTGGTGGTACTGCATACGCACCAGCTGTTAAAATGATTTGTGAAGATTTTGAACCGGGCAAAAGTTTTTTTTCTGGTCAAAAACCAGTTGATCCTGTATATGTTATTTTTATAACAGACGGTGAAAACAGTGATCATTTTCAAGCAGAAAGTATTATTAAAGCAGTTTGTACAAAACCCGTATTTTTTCAATTTGTTGGTATTGGTAATGCAACTTTCAGTTTTCTAGATAAATTAGATACAATGTCCGGTCGAGAAATTGATAATGCTAATTTCTTTCAAATAAATGATTTGGATAGAGTATCTGATGAAGAACTATATGAAAAACTATTAACCGAATTTCCGCAATGGTTAAATGTAGTTAAATCTCGTGGAATTGTAAAAGAATGAAAAAAGAACTTCAATCTAATGAATCTTTATACCTAGCTGCTAAAGATGCTTATTATAAAGGTGAACCTATAATGACTGATCAAGAATTTGATTTACTAGAAGATTTACTATATAGTCAAGATTCATTTGTTGTTAATTTAATTGGTAGCAAATCTAAATCGAAGAAAAAAGATACAGCTAAACATTTATCACCGATGTTATCTTTAAAAAGAATTAAATTTGAAACTAATTATACGCCATGGACTGAGTTTCAAAATTGGAGCACCGGACTACCATCTAATGTATTTGTATTTGAACCTAAATTAGATGGTAATGCAATTAATTTAATTTATGATAATGGCCTTTTAATTAAGGTTCTTTCAAGAGGCGATGGTGCTGAAGGCCAAAATTATATAGATAGATTATCTGTTCCTAAATTAATAAAAGGATTTAGTGGTGAAATTAGAGGTGAAGCTGTTGTAGATCAATACTTATTTAATGAAAAATGGAAAAACGATCAGGACAAACAAGGATATAAAAATCCGCGCAATTTTGTTGCTGGCGTTTTAAATTCAGATTGGAACGAAAAAGACAAAGATAAATATACAAGTATTGATTTTGTCGCTTTTGAAATTGTAGGCAGAAGTGAAAATGGTACAAAATCACAATTAATTAAATGGGGCTTTGAAGTTTTAGATGGAATTATAGTTGCAGAAATTAATAAAGAAAGTGATCTAGTTAATGTGTATAAATCTTTCGAACTATATAGAAAAAGTTGTAAATATCAATTGGACGGCATTGTTTGTAAGTTAGAAGAAGAATGGAGATCTGGTTTAGGTGCAACTAGTCATCATCCAAATTGGGCATTAGCAATTAAATTTGTTGCTGAAGAAGTATCAACGCGTATTATTGGAATAGAGTTAGGTCTTGGTAAAACCGGACAGCTAACTCCGGTTGCAATATTAGAGCCAGTTGAGCTAATGGGTAGTACTGTACAAAGAGCCAGTATGTATAATGTTGGTTGGATGATTGATAAACGATCTTTTCCAGGTGCAAAAGTATCTTTAGTAAAAGGTGGAGATATTATACCTAAAATAGTGGATATATTAGAACCTGCTAATACGGAATGGATTGTACCTAAGCAATGGAATAATCATGCTGTAAAAATGGATAAAAAAGGTATACATTTAGTTCTAGAAAATTTCGAACAAACACAGGAATGGAAAAGTATAAAATTCTATAATTCAATTGCAGCTTTAAAAATTAAAGGTGTTGGACCAGCTCTTGCTGAGTCACTTTCACTCATATTTGATACAGTTTGGCAAATATTTTTAGAAACTCCCGAATCTTTATTAAACCTTTTAATTAGTTCTGGACGTTTTAAGCGTGGCCGAGAACTTGAAAAACTGGTTGAATGTTTAACATCAATTCAGACTTTAGATTTTTGGCAGCTTATTTATGCACAACAATATAAAAATTGTGGTGAAACAATGAGCAAAGAACTAGCTAAATGGCAATTTGGTTTAAAACATTCATTTAGAGGACTTGAAGCAAGTCCAATAGAATATTATATTAATGATCATAATAAAGAAGTTAACGAAATTGCCGAAAGTTTAAAAAAGAGTGGAATTAATATTATCATACCATCAGATCAAAGTGGATTATTAACTTTTGAAATGACAGGTGATCCTCCTGGTATGACTAAAGCAATCTATAAACATCAAATAGAATCAACCGGTATTGCTGTACACACATCATTAAAAAGCGATACTCAATACTTAGTAACTACAAGTTTAACATCTATTAGTGGTAAAATGAAAAAAGCTGAAAAGAATGGAACTAAAATTGTAACATACGAAGAATTTCAACAAATAGTTAATGACAAAAAAGGAAAAGGAATTTAATAGTGCGAAAAAAATAGTTAATCAATGGTGCAAATTAAATTCTATTGCAATACCGAAAGTAGAATGTTTAAATTTACATTGTTTAGGTCTTTTTAAAAAAAGTATACCTAATACAATTGCTATTGATACAATTAAATGTAAAATATCATGTTCTAAATGGAATTCTGGTACTATTATTGATAATTCGATAACAGGTACAATGTTACACGAACTAGGACATTATGTTCATTTAAATTGGTATAAATCTATTACTAAAGCATTTAAATTACTTAAAGAACCAATGATTCATTATTTAGAAACCGATATATATGAAGACATTGCGGAATCTATTAGACTTTTTATATACAATCCATATCTCCTAAAAGAAGGTAGACCAAAAAGATATTCTATCCTGCTTAAACATTTTAAACCTCTTAAAAGACCTCATTTTACTCAATTACTTCAAAATCAATCATTTGAAGATAGAAAGATAATATATCGTTGGTTAGGTCAATTAATTTAACATTTTTTAACAATTTCATAAGGATTTGTATAAAAATTATAAGTATATTTGTATTTATAAAATTTATAACTATGCAAAACTTAACAATTGAACAAAAAACAGAACAAATTTTAAATGATAATGGATTAAATTTTCAAATTTATAAAGTGCCAATGACATCTCATTTTAATGGTGAAACTTATCCATCACCATATTTTGGCTTATTAAACTCAAGTAATAACAAAATTATTCATGTTGTTAAAGAAGGTTATCATGTATCTCAAAATAAAGATGTTGTTGAATTAGTTTTAAAAGGATTAGAGAGTTTTGGTAATGATATAACAGTTCAAAAAGCAGGCCAATTGCGTGAAGGTCGACGAGTTTATATGCAGTTAGCAGTTAAAGGTGAATCTAGAGTTGGTAAAGATATTATTAAACGTTATATTACTGTTATTGATTCAAATGATGGTAGTACTGGTTTATCGGTTGGTATTGGTGATTTGACAATGTCTTGTCAAAATCAATTTTTTAAATTTTATAAATCAGGTCACAAATTGATGCATACTGCATCAATAGGTCAAAAAATGAACAAAATTCCACTAATGATTGAAGAAGCATTATCACAATCACTAAGAATGATTGAAACTTATAATAAATTTGTTTCAACTCCAGCTAGTCGTGATTTAGTAAATCAACTAATCAATCATGTTATCGGTATTGATAAAACAACAGTTACTAAAGATACAAGCACTAGAATGTTAAATATTATGAATGGTGTATATGTACACATGGAAAAAGAAATTGCTTGTAAAGGTTTAAACTTATGGGGACTTCATTCTGGTGTTACTTCATACACTACTAATCAAAAAATAAAAGGTGGTAATAGTGAAAGTGTATTGGAAAATCAAATGATTGGTGCCGGCTATCACTTAAATCAAAAAAGTTTAGAATTTGTATCTGAATTAGTTTAATATAAATAGTTTAATATGAATAATCCATTTATTGAACAAGAAAAGAAAGAAGCCAGATTATCTAAACTGGCTTCTATTGAATTTAATTTAACTAAAACTTTATGTGATATAGGCATTAATTTGGATGCTAAAATCGCTGTCTCAGTAGGTCAAAATTACATTGTATTTAAATCAAATGAACATCGTACACTTATTGCGAGAAAAAATGGCGATAATTATGAACTATCTACACCACAATTATATGGAATTGTACCAGATAGTGATACTGCAGCAATAATAAGTGTATGTAATCAAATTATTGAAAATTGGAATAAAACGTGCAAATCATTTGATATAGCATGTAATGAATACAATCAGTTGCTAATAAATTCTCGTAATGGCAATATCTAAAAACAGATATGGTTATTGTTGTATTAACTTATCTGTTCATTGGAAAGTTGGTCGTAGAATGCAAAAAGCCAAATGGCTTAGAGAAGGCATAAATTTAGCAGCTGAATTAGCATATCAAAATTTTAGTGATATGTTTGAAATAATTAAATGGAATGTTAATAATAACATTCTAGTTTATAGAATGTCTTCTGATATGATTCCGTGGATGTCTGAATATGAAATAACAGACTTACCAAATTTTGAAAAACTTAGCTCATTATTAAAAGAAATTGGCCAATGGTCTATACAACACGATATTAGATTAGGTTTCCATCCAGGTCATTTTTCTGTTTTAGCCAGTTTAAATCCATCTATTGTGCAAAAATCAGTTAAAGACATAAAATTATTTAAATATTTAAAAGAACACCTAAATGATAGGCCTTAAACCATATAATTTAAACGGTAGAAAACAACTAATAGTTGATAATTTAATCAAAATTTTAGAACAAGAATCAATAAAAGGTTCATTTCAAGTTGAAGCATGGATGGATTGTATAGAACCTGAACAAGTAAAAATAAAAAAGATTATAAATGGTGCATTAATAATAGCGACTCCGCCTAATAAAATACCTAGATGGTGTTTTTTTATTAGATAGTGATGTGATTAATGTAGTTGATCTTAATGATGCTAATTGGGATAATATTGATCAATCAATTTTTACAAGATCTTATAAAGAATTTATTAATAAATATAAAAAATGATTCTTGTTTAGATTAATCAAACATATAACGCTAACTATCAATGGCACTTGGCTAAACCCTCGTTGCCGACTTAAATATGAGGGCTAAACTTAATTAAAAGCACAAAATTATGAACACAGAAAGTATTTCAAACGAAGAGAAAGGCAGTGGAGTTTTAGCCGATGTTAGTGGAAGGTTAGGCAAAAAGAAGCACAAATGGGATGGAAATAATTGTGGGAAGTGTGGGTTGGTAAGAAAAGCAAGAGCATTAAGCAAAAACCTTAGAGGCTATGGACATTATTTATACGACTATAAGATTAATGGAGAGTGGGTGGCTTCTTGCCAAACTTGTAACTAATAATTATTTATATTATTGTATAAAATCAATTACATATTATTATACTAAATTGCTATAGTATTTTTAAATTCTTTAATAGGTAAATTTAATGTATTTAAACATTGAATAATTTTCTTTTTTAGTTGATCAATTGTTCCATCGTTTGTGATTCTATAGCTCCATTTATCAAAATGATCTAATCCAGTTTCTGATGGATGATTTAAATCTCGTCCACTGTTTATTGCTATAGGATTAATAGGTCGATCTATTCTAATAACATAACCACCGTTTTTTATAACTGCTTTAGCTTCATTTTCAAATCTACAATCAGTAATAATCCAATTAGAAGTTGATTTATTAATTTGACTAAATACAGATTGTACCCATACTTCTTTATGAAAATTATCTCTTAGGGCATTAGTACCAATTTTTTGTAACATTTCACCGATTGTCATTCCAAATTCTGGAATTTGTAGATTTTTTCCTTCTTGTGATAATGTAGATTCATAACTAACTCCAGCTAAAAGGGCAACTATTTCTTTTAAACGTTTAGCAAACGCAGTTATTTCCCAATGTTCAGTTGATACTTGTTGAATTAAATTAGCTAAGGTATCTTTACCAGAACCTAATTTACCAGAAATTGCGATTATTTTATTCATTAATAAATATATTTTAGAATCACTAAATGTTTAACGTTTTGAACCGATAATTGTATAATAAACTAAATTTGTAGTCCAATTGTCAGAAATAATATAAGGTCTCCATTCATTAATACAATAAATAGATACAATACCTGCTGCTTTAGCCCATTTAAATATTTGGGCTAATGTTTCTAAGCTGTTTACTTTAAATGTTCCAACACTTGACGCAGGTATTATTGATGGATGATTAAATACAGCTTCAGTTTGAAATAAATCAATCTTACGCCTACTTAATTTAGGTATTATACTACTTGGTTGTAACACAAATTCTTGATCAGTTAAAATAACATTATTTTGTTGAATTGTGTCAGCTTTTGGTAAATTAATAAAAGTATCTATTTTATTTGCAGTATAGTCAAGTGGTCGATCTAATTGTGTATATCTTTTAACAGAATTAGTATATGATCCAAATTCTTCAGCTACTATCCATATTTTACCATTTTGGACCGGTTTTAACACTTCTCGCTTTGATAATATATAAAAATCACTAAAAAAATTATCATCAATCTTAGTAATAATTCTGTCTTTTTCATAAACAGAATTTGAACCAGATTCTACTACAGAAGATGATGGAAATATTGATGCTTTCCATACTTTTTGACCATTAGCTGGTATAATTGTACCAGAATCAATTAAACTTTGTTTTGTTATTAAGCTAAAATCAAATGGTTGAATTGTTGTCATTTGATTATATATTATCCTTTTTAGATTTTTTATGAACTGTTGGTTTTTTATCTAAAACCTGAGCAATAATCACCGTTTCATCCAGTTGTTTTCGGCTAAATATAATATAACTTGTGTTTGATATTGGCATTTTAAACATTGTCAAAGCATCAGTACCTTCTTGTGTAATGTCAAATACTGTTTGAGCAGATTGATCAGGATTTTGATCTGATATTTCTATTGGAATTGATATAAATTTTTGATCTTTCCAAATTGCTGTTAATATAATCCACTTAGTCATTATTGCTCTTTTGTTCTAATTGTGTATAAATAGTTTCTAATCTTGCTGTGTCATAAGCTAATCTAGCTTTTATCTGTTGATAAGTTTGATCAATCATTAACTGTCCGTTTTCATATACTGTTACTAGTTCTTGTTGACCAGATACAGAATTTTCATCACATTGTGTTTGATAACCTGTATCTGTCCACACTAATTCTACTTTACCACTTTTACTCTTTTTTGAATCTTTGCCTAATGATGTAATTGGATCTTTTTTGATTCCATAACCAATACCATCTGTTTCTATATAACATGCTTTAATAGCAAACTTCATACTATCACGATTAAATGATTGTAGCAATCCGCCGCCTGAACCAAATATCAAATTATCACTAGACCAGCCTTTATGTTCTAAATAATTTAAAATATCATCCATAGTATCAATGTTAATACCATCACCTTGAATTAATTTAACACTGTTAAGAACTTTATAACCTTTACTATTTGCTGTGTAACCAAAACCCGTTGATAAAATATTTAAACAATCTTCTAAAACTGTTTTTGGATCTCCAGAATCAGGTCTAATTACTAAGACTCCATCTCTATTAACTATTAAAGATTTACATTCTGCGTCTAAGGCAATATTTTCACAAAATTTATATACATTCCAAGTATCTGCAACAATACTAATAGGTCCTTTTGGAAACTTTTTTAATATCGATTTAACTGTTTCTATTTCATTTTCTTTTAAACCAGAACACATAACACTGTGTTCAGATGCTGGAACACTGAATCCAGTCATTTCTGTGCTACCATAAAAATGTTCTAATAATCTAATACCTGCAATATTGTCAGTACCACTAAAAGATAATAAATGTGCAGCTCCACACAGTCCAGCTTGTTCTTCACTCGCAACTCCTCTATATCCAAAATCATGTAGTAAAAACTGTTCACTGCCTAAAGTGCCACTCTTTTCTAAATGAAGTTTAATTATTTCTAAACCTGCAAAAGAATTAGTAGCAACTGTCGTTGGAGACCATACTTTCATTAAGAGCGTTTCAACCCAATTTACTATTTTAGCACATTTTTCATCAGTTGATTCTATTTTAAATAAACAGTTTTTAATAGGCACTAAAGATCCTTCTAGTACACTTTTAATTCTAATTGGTATGTGACCATTATGTTTATCTATAATCAGTTGCCACATTTGTTTATCGAATATTTCGCTATTACCAAAATGTTTAGCATAAAATTCAGTTGCTACATCTAATTTTTCTTGTGTTACTTGCTGACCTAATAAGTAAGATTTAATAAAATATTGTAGTCCAAAAAAGACGCTATACGGAAAACGACCGCCTCTAGATTCAGCATAAGATTCCATGTAAGTCATCCCTTCTGGGTACATTCCATGATGTGATGCTTTATAAGAATCAGCACCTAAAACAATATTCCAATAACTTTGAAAGCTAGCTTTATCTCTATTGATATTCATATTCATATTTTTACATTTTAATTTAAGTTAATTTTATTTAATTTATATCTCATTTTTCTTTTTATTAAATCTTTATAAACCGATATGTGAAAATGATCCCAATACATAATCCAATCTACTTCTATTAAAATTTTGTCAATAATAATATATACGCGACCATTAATTGCTATCCAATTGTCGGTTATTTTCATATCATTCTTTTTTTACCTTTAGATTGTATTGGTACAGCTTGATCCCATTCATCAATATGAACAAAGGTCATTTCAGTTTCACAAACAACTTCTTGTATACCTGTGCGTGGACTGTGCTTTCTAACTTCTATTTTAAGTGTAATTGATGTTGTGCCTATTTTTATAATTTTACCATATATTGATAGGTTCATGCCACTTTTTACGCCTTTCTTAAAAAGAACTTCTGTCATTTTGAGAGTTACCATTCTAAGTGTATCACAAGCTCTACATGCAAATACAGCAGCAGCTTCATCTATAATTGATAGCATAACACAACCAAACATATTACCATTAACACCTATGTCTTTGGTCATACATATTCTTTGTGAAATTAAATCCATGCCAACACTATTACAGTTATAGCTATAATAAATATCGCTACATAAATAATGTCATCTTTATCTATTTTATCCATCCTGTCTTTTTTAAATTGTTTAAATATTTTTTATCTAATTGGTTTAAATTTTTAGAATCTAATTTTTTTCTAATCTGAGTAGAAGAAACGTCGATAGTTCCACTTTCAAATATTACATTTAATCCTATAATCTTTTTAGCAATTCTTTTATAACCAATTCTACTATGCACTATTAGTTTACATTTATCTAAATTAATAATTAAACTTTGTTTATCTTCACTCCGTATTAAACGATTAAATGTATCAATACCCATTAAGAGTGATAATGTGCCTATTAAATTTGGATCACTTAATATTCTACGCGAAAGATCAAAAAACAATGGTCTAGTATTAACAATAACATCAAAGCCATATAAATGTGCTAGTTTTATTCGATTAACTAAATTTTGATATGTTACTTCTTTAGTTTGATCAAAATTCCTACATGAAATCATTAAAGCCGCTCTATGGTTTTGAGCAAATTTAATATGCGCTTCATGTAATGGATTAAAGCTACCTTTATAAATTACCGGATCCGAATTGTAACGTAACCATTCTGATAATGGTATTATAGTACCATCAGCTTTAAAGACTATAAAAGAATCATTATCTGATAATGAAGCATTAATTAGAGTTTGACATGTTTCTACTATAGAGTTAGAAACGTTATCAATATATCCAGATTTTAAGCATGTTAAATTTTGAACCGAAGAAAACACATCTAAACTAATCTTTTCTATTGTTTCTACAAGTTCTTGACGATTGTAAGATTGATCCCAATTATCAATACTCCAATGATACCATTTTACAAGACCTAAGTATAAAGTTAAGATCCAACCATGAGTTCTAGTATTAGCGTCATTACCAACTTGACAGGTTGATATAAATAAAGGTCTATCAGGATTTTTAATCTGTTCAATACTTAGTATTTGTTGACATGCTTCTAACGATACTGTTCTTTCAATTGATCCGTACGAACTATAAAAAGCTGTTTTACTAGTAGGTGACCATGCACAATCTACAAGTTGTGATAAACAATTAGGTGTTTTTGACAATATAGAATAGAGTGGTGTTCCAGCACCAATTTCAATTAATACCCATTTCTTATCTAATTTATTTTTCCATTCTAATATTTGTTTACTGCTTAATTCCATACTTTAGCTGCTAAACGATATAAAATAAAACAAAGAGCTAACGGTAAAAATAGCGCTACTTTTAGCGGTGATAATTTTTTCGTCGGATCACCAACTTGTCCCCATTTAGGAAAGAAAAATACAGATAAAATTAACCAAATTAATATTGCTGTTGAAATCATAAAATCTTTTTTGATTTAATTAAATATATTATTTTATTAAAGAATGTTTTATTTTTTAAAGATTGGGTTTTAATCCATTCTGCTTGTTCTTTAACTAATTGACGTTCTTTTTTAGACTTTTTTAATAACAAAATAGCATATTCATGTATTTCTTTACTAAATGCTAATCTAATAAATACAAAATGACTAAATAAGGCTAAAATCGAACACAAAAACAAAGCCAAAACTGATTGCCACGTCGAATGTAAAATAGCTAAAATTGTATCTTCACACCAATTATCAACTGACCAATAGAGTTGATAATGATTGAAATTTCTTTTAAAAATAAGCCAAACAACAATAGAAGAAATCAAAAACCAAGCTAATACAATTGCAATTTTTATAATTTTCATAAGTCAATTATACAATTTTTTATAGAAAACTGGAACTTAATTATATTCATATCTAGGATAATGTTTAGAACAGCAGAGCATTATTTTTGGACACATAATGATATATAATAGTAAAATAATAAATATTTATAATTATTTTATTTGTTAATTGATTTATATCTCTCATTTTCTTACTTTAAACTTTTTAGGTCTTTTTTAATACAATAATCAAGAAATACAGATTAAATGGCAAAGACAATAGAAGAAGAATATAAATTATTAACACAAGAAGAACAAATTTTACTTAGACCCGATACTGTTATTGGTGCTGTTACTGAACAAGAAAAGACAGTATGGGCTGTTCAAGATATTAATGACTTATCTAAAATAGAGATTAGAAAACAAACTTTAAAGTATATTCCAGGATTTTTAAAGATATTTGATGAAATTTTAACTAATGCTTCAGATCATGTACAAAGAGGCGGTGGTGTAAAAGTAATTCGTGTAGAAGTATCACCAGAATGGCAAATATCAGTTTGGAATGACGGTACAGGTATTCCGGTTGTAAAACATAAAGAACACGGGCTTTGGTTGCCTGGAATGTTACTTGGTATGTTAAATTCAGGTTCTAATTACAATGATACTGATGAACGCTATGGTGCTGGTAGAAATGGATTAGGAAGTGGTGCAACTGCTTTATTTAGTTCTAAGTTTGTGATAGATTGTGCTGATGGAACTAATCGTTATCAACAAGAAATTTTAAATAATTGTAAGGTACGTAAAGACGCAAAAATTAAGCCATGTCAAAAATCTTATACTCAGGTATCTTATATTCCAGATTTTGAACGTTTACCGATAATAGGTTTAGAAGAAGCAACTTTAAAAATGATCTTAAAGAGGGTTATTGATATTGCCGTATTTAATCCAAAAGTAAAAGTTTATTTTAATGACCAATTAATTCAAATTAATTCAATTAAAGATTGGTGTATGTTACATTTAGAACCGGAAACCGAGTTGTATAGTGAAGTTATAGATGATAAATGGTCTATTGCTTTAGCCGGATCTAATACTGATCAATTTGAACAATGTAGTATTGTTAATGGAAACACAACATGGATTGGTGGAACACATATTGATTATATTATGTCTAATGTTGTTAAAAGACTGACAGAAGATTTAACAAAAGGTAATAAAGGAATTAAAATTAGACCATCTGATATACGTTCTAAATTTCATTTATTTTTAGTTAGTAGAATAGCTAATCCAACTTTTGACACACAAACAAAAGAAAATTTAACAATAAAAATTACAGATAAACCAGATTTTTCTGATAAGATTTATAAACAACTATTAAAATCAGAAATTATTGAAAATATTTTAAATTGGGTTCAAATGAAAGAACAAATGGAACTCAATAAAATGAATAAAAAAGCAGCTGGTAAAACACTAAGAATACCAAAATTAGTTGATGCACATAAAGCAGGTACCGACGATGGGTGGAAAGCTGCTTTAGTGCTTGCAGAGGGAGATTCAGCGGTCGGAACTTTTTTAGCAGGTATTTCAGAATTAGATAGAAATTATTATGGTGCTTTTCCATTACGTGGAAAGCCATTAAATGTTCGTGATGCTAAAATTAGTAAAATAACTGAAAATAAAGAAATTTTTAATATAATGCAAATTATAGGCCTTGTACCTGGTAAAAAATATCAATCTTTGGCTGAATTAAGATACGGCAAGATTATATTTATGACTGATGGTGATTTAGATGGTATTTCAATTAAAGGTTTATTAATTAATTTAATTCATAAAATGTGGCCAGAATTATTAGAACTTGGTTTTTGCTATGAATTTATTACACCAATTGTTATTGCTAGAAAAGGTAAAGAGAAAAAAGAATATTATAATTTAAGCAATTATTATGAAGATAAAGCAAGTGGTTTATTATCAACATGGACAACAAAATACTATAAAGGTTTAGGAACAATTCAAGCACACGAAATTAAAGAAATGTGTAGAAATATAGATAAACACTTAATTAAATTTAATTATGATGAAAAGAGAGATAGTGATAGTATAGATTTGTTGTTTAATAAAACACGTGCAGATAATCGTAAAGAATGGTTGTTGACATATAAAGGTGAAATTGTACCAGATAAATTCGGTAAACCTAATCAAATTAAAGATTTTATTGATTTAGAGTTTATACAATTTTCAAATTCTGATAATATTCGTTCTATTCCTAATATAATGGATGGATTAAAACCAAGTCAGCGTAAAATTATGTTTTCAGCATTTAAACGAGGCCGTCTAAAAGAAGAAATTAAAGTTGCACAATTTGGTGCCTCAACTGCAGAAGTTTCAGCATATCATAATGGTGAAGATTCTTTAATGAAAGCAATTGTTGGTATGGCACAAGATTTTGTTGGTGCTAATAATATCAACTTATTATTACCAAATGGTAATTATGGTAGTAGATATAATCCAGATTCAGCCGCTAGTCCTCGTTATATTATGACTCAAATGAATCCAATAACTAATTTAATTTATCGTAAAGAAGATGAATTTATTTTAAATTGGTTAGATGATGATGGAATGTCAATAGAACCAGAAACATACTATCCTATAATTCCAATGGTGTTAGTAAATGGAGCACTTGGTATTGGGACCGGTTGGTCAACTAATATACCACGTTTTTCACCAACTGCAATTATACAAGTACTTAAGAAAAAAATAGAAAAACCAAATATAAAATATAAATTAAACCCATGGAGTAAAGGATTCTTAGGTGATATTGTTTGGAATGAAGAAAAGGGTAACTATACAACATACGGCGTCTTCGAAAAGACTAAAAAAGGTGTTAGAATTATTGAATTACCACTAGATTGTTGGACTGAAGACTACTTACAAACTCTAGATTCTTTATGCGATGATAAAGTAATTAAAAATTACATTAGTAATAGTAGTGATAATAAAGTTGATATTGAAATCCATTTTAATGAAGATTGGACGGATGAACAAATTTATACTAAATTAAAATTAACTAGTTCAATATCTATTAGTAATATGCATACTTTTATAGGTACTACTATTACAAAATGGGAAAGACCAGAATCTCTGTTAAACAAATGGTTTGAAATAAGACTTCAAAAATATGAAGAACGAAAATCTGCTTGGATTGATGTTTTAAAAACAGATCTAATTAAACTTGATAGTTTATATAAATTTATTCAATTAGTTGTAGATGGTACTATTGTTATTAATAATCGTAAAAAAGATCTAATTTTAAAAGATATTGAAAAGAATGGTATACAATCATTAAATGATAGCTACGACCATTTGTTGTCTATTCCTGTATATAATTTTACTAAAGAAAAAGTTGATGAGCTAAAAGAAAAGCTAAAAACAAAAAAGATAGAATTAAAAGATTATTCATCAATGACAGCAGGTGAAATTTGGCTACAAGACTTAGAAGAACTAGAATCAGAGTTAGAAAGATTAAAAGTCTATTAACATTTTAAACCCTATTATATTAGAAATCAATACAATATAAATTTTATTTTATTTATATTAAATATTCTATTTTTTTTTTGAATATATTTGTCAAAAATAGAATTATGAAGTATCAAGAATTAATTTTAGATCAATTTGATAAATGTGGATTGAGTCCAAGAGAAGGACAGGTTGATGTTATTAATCAAATAATTGATGCACATGTCGATAAAGGGATTAAATTTATCTTGTTGAATGCACCAACTGGTACTGGTAAATCAATTATTGGAATGATTGCTAGTTATTGTATTCACGAATTAGTTGGTAAAGATAAAGAAGTCGTTGTTGATTATACTGAAGTTAAACAACGACTAATTGTTGAAAAGAATCTAGAATTAGATTGGAAAGAAAAAAAGGTAAAGATGTTAGTTTAGAACGTTTACAAGTTATAAGCGACGTTGATAAAGAAGTTGATGAAAAATACATTAAAAGTTATATTCAAAAACCAGTTTTAGCAGTAACATCTACTAAAATATTACAAGATCAATATCAACAACAATTAGAGCGTTCAAATCAATATTTTGTTAATTTTAAAGGTAAAACTAATTATAGTTGTAATTTAAAACCACTAATGCAAATAACTGCTGAAAATTGTTATCGTAATACTCCATTTTATTATAAAGAAGTAGAAGAAAATGAACAAATAAAGCTAGAATATGAAGAAACTTGTGCACAGTGTCAATTTAATTACATTAAAGTTCATAAAAACAGTTGTAATTTTTTATTAACTAATTATTCTAGATATTTTATTGACGCGCTATATGTCAGAACTCATGGATATGGATGGAATAAAAGAACTGTTACAATATGTGATGAAGCACATTTGATGAATGATAATTTTGTGTCACATTATACAATTTATTTTGCTAAAGATCGATATGATATGATTATGAGAGATGTTAAAGCTGATTTTGGATATGATCGTTGGCAATGGATTGAAAAGGATCTTAATTTCATTATGAAAGGAATTCAAAATAAATATATCAGTAAAAACAACTATACACTATATACTGATATTTTATATAACAATTATAAGAAAATAAGTGATTATTATACAAAATTGAGTAAATGGAGTAATGGAAATCAAGGTCAGTATTTCAAATTTAAATCAATGGCTGATAAATATTTTTGTTTAGGTTGTAATATTGACGATTTTAATAGGTATAAAAATGATTATATTTTAGATATGAATTATAATACTGGAATATTTCAAGTAAAACCTTTATTTATTTCTGGCCTATTTAAAGAAAAAGTTAATATATCAGATTGTGTATTAATGATGTCAGCAACACTAACTGAAGAAATAATAAGGACACAATTTAAATTTAATCCACTAGAATCTATATTCATTAATGGTAAAAATACATTTAATCGTAGTGATAAAAAAATTATTATTAGTAATAATACAATTAAACTTAAATTTAATAATTGTTATTTAGATGAAACTAATCAACAACTAGCCAAATCTATTAAAAATATATTAATTAAACATAAAGGCGAAAGTGGTATTATTTTAGTTAATTCATTTAAACATGCAAATGTTTTAGCTAAATATTTAACTGACACTACTCATCAATTAATAGTTCATGAACAGGGTAATCCAATTAGTGAACATTTGAATCAATTTGTGAACAGTATTAAACCATCAATTTTATTGTCACCATCAATTTTTGAAGGTATAGATTTATATGGAAACCGATCTAAATTTAATATTTTAGTAAAAGCACCATTTCCAAGTTTAGGTGATAAAAGAATTTTTTATATTTCTAGAAAACATCAACGAATGTACAAGCTAATGACTTTAGAAAAAATGATTCAAGGAATGGGTCGTAGTACACGATTTAAAGGTGATCAATCTACTTCATATTTATTAGATCAAAATCTAGTTAAATTATTAAATCATAAATCTAATATTTGGAAAGATCAATTTGAAATCAGCTTAAATTAAATAAGAAAAATTTACTGTTGTGGTATCAGTTAGCTGATTATGTATAATTCTAGATGAGGTTGGATTTTTAATAGCACCAGTATTACGTATTTCTAAATTTCTTAATCGTTGTGTAATTGGTGGTAAAATTATTGCTGTTCCATTAGCAACAGCTTCTACTTTATCTCTAGCTTCTTGTACTAAATCTCTAATAAATACAGCAGTTGTACCATCAGTCCATTGGCGATATAAATAAATATTACCAACATAATCACTATCTAAAATATTAGTAATATCACGATAAATTGTATTTACTGCAATAATACGTGATTGTGATGTTAGTTCGTGATCTGATGTCCACATATAAAATAAATCTGAACGTGTATATACATCTTTAGTAAAAATATACAAATTAGCCTGATATAAATTAATTTGATTTGGTGATAAAATTTCTTGTGACATGCTTATTTTATTTTTTATTATGTAAATTTTATTTGGCAACCAATTTTAGTTTCTTTAGGTATGTCTGTTTCAGTAAATTGTTTGGCATTACTAAAACACCATAGATCTCCACTAATCTCTTTAGGTAAGCCCTGTAATGAGGTCAACTTGTTGCTATGACAATAGAACGACCATCCAATAGTCTGTGGACCTCCTTCTAATGAAGTTAACTTGTTGTTATAACAAAGAAATGACCTTCCAACAGTCTGTGGACTACCTTCTAATGAGGTCAACTGATTGTTATCACA
>Ga0116193_1000947_pt1 | contig 25750 bp, 24 predicted proteins | sample AD_UKC115_MetaG_FD_89892 | JGI IMG/M metagenome (GOLD analysis project Ga0116193, IMG submission 89892) | Active sludge microbial communities of municipal wastewater-treating anaerobic digesters from Hong Kong - AD_UKC115_MetaG | ecosystem: Engineered > Bioreactor > Anaerobic > Digestate... | reverse complement strand
GGATGCGCCACCTGATGGTGCTGATGGCGGTGGGTATCGACATGGCGCTGCGGGTTGACCCGGATCCCGTGCTCGCGGTCACCCGGTCCAAGATGGACGACATCGTCACGTGGGGGATGGAGTGCCCGGACTGCGTGTACCTGAACGCCGAGATGCGGGCCGGGGAAACCTACCGGCTCTCCGGTAATCGGGGCACCGCCCGCTATGTCGGACTGCAGACCATGGACGGCATGGCGGCCACCGCCAACTGCCTGGTCGACGAGCTCGAGCTGGACGATGACGGCACCTTCGAGGTGATCCTGTCAGCCAGCAAACCTGAAGCACACCCGGGTAACTGGCTGCCCCTGGCGGGTGAGCATCCGGTGCTGACGGTTCGGAACTTCCTGTACGACTGGGACACCGAGAGGCCGGCCACGCTGACGATCGAGCGGATCGGGCCGGCGGTCGAACGTGGCGGGCACGCGGTGGCACCAGAGGTGTCGGTGGCACGCCAGCTGCATGCGCTGGGCGACTTCGTGCACGAGAACCTGAAATTCTTCCTCGCGTTCGGCGGCGCACCACCGACCAACGGATTCCTGCCGCCCGCGGATATGAGCTCGATGGGCGCGGCTGCCGAGAACCGGCCCGTGATCGGCAGATTCGAGCTCGAACCCGGTCAGGCGCTGATCCTCGAATTCGAGCCACCCACCGGGGTGTACTGGAGTGTGTCCCTGGGCAACCCGTGGCTCGAGACGATCAACTACGGCCGCCACCAGTCCAGCCTCAACGGACACCAGGCGGTGGCCGACGACGACGGCAAGGTCCGGTTCGTGCTCGCGGCCGAGGATCCGGGGGTGGCCAACTGGCTGGACACCGCCGGTCACAGCAACGGGACAATGCTGTTGCGTTGTGTGCGAACCGATTCCGCGCCGGTGCCCGATTCCCGCGTCGTCCCGTTCGGGACCGTGATCGCCGAACTGCCCGCCGGCACCACCATGACCACGCCCGCCGAACGCGCCCGGGTACTCGCCGGGCGTCGCAACGTCGTCCACGAAAGGTTCTACTCGTGACCCTCCCACAGACGTTCTGCGCCGACGATCTCGAGGACGGCGCCCGCGCGGCCACCGGGCTGGACGATTTCGGCACCGACTACTACCGCGAGGGTCTGGAACGCACCGTCGACGGACTGAACACCGAGGCCGAACTCAACGATCTGGGCCGGGTGATCCAGCACGCCACCATCAGCAACGCCCTGATCCAGCGGTTGAAGATCATCGACACCTATAAACACCATCCCGAGATCGACGACGAGGTGGTCGAGGGCCCGGTCGTCATCCTCGGACTGCCCCGCACCGGTACCACCGCGCTGGGCCAGCTGATCGCCAACGACCCGCAGTTCCGGTCGCTGCGGACGTGGGAATCCCAGCAGCCCACGCCACCACCGGAAACCGCGACGCAGCAAACTGATCCGCGGATCGCGCAGGCCGCCGAGGGCATCGCGATGATCGACCAGATGTTCCCGGACTTCAAGACCATGATGAGCTCGGAGGCCGAAGCGGCTACCGAATGCCAGGACCTGATGGGTATGAGCTTCCGGACGTACCACTTCGACGGTGTGGTCCGGGTGCCCAGCTACACCGCGTGGTTGATGGACACCGATATGCGCCAGACCTACACGTACCATCGGCAGGTGCTCAAACTGCTCCAGTGGCACTGCAAGCCGAACCTGTGGCACCTGCGGACCCCGGTGCACATGTTCGCCCTGGACGCGTTCGTCGAGGCCTACCCGGACGCGAAATTCCTGTGGAGCCACCGGGATCCGGCCAAGGTGCTCGGATCGGTCTGCAGTCTGATCGCCTATGTCCGCAGTTGGAGCAGCGACCGTAAGGACCCGCACGAACTCGGCGCCGAGCAACTGGCGTGGTGGGCCAAGGGCGTGGGGCGGGCCATGGAATTCCGGCAGCGCGTCGGCGACCACCGGTTCGTCGACGTGTCCTTCGCCGATCTGCAACGCGATTCGGTGACAACCGTGGCCGATGCGTACGACAAGCTCGGACTGGAGTTCTCGGGTGATGCCCGGGCCAAGGTGCAGGCCTGGGCCGACGGCCACCGGCCCGGCCACCGCGGCACCCACGACTACGAACTGGCGGACTTCGGACTCACCGAGGCCCAGGTGCGCGATGCGTTCTCCGACTACCTCGCGGCCTACGACGCCAGTGCGTGAGTCGGCCCTGGGAGAGGCGGTGCCGGCGACAACCGGCGGACGTAAACGCCTGGAACCGGACCCGCAGGTGCGGGCCGCGATCCTGGCCGCCGCCGGCCGGATCGTGCTGACCGACGGTGTCGGTGCGCTGAGCATTGCTGCGGTGCTGGGGCAGACGCAGTTGGGTACCCGGGCCTTCTATCGTCACTTCGGTTCCAAGGACGAACTGCTGGCAGCGCTGTTCGTCGATATGGCACGGGCCGAGATGGAACGCACCCGCATTCCGATGGAGGCCGCCGCGGATCCGGTGCGCGCGGTGGCGGCCTGGATCGACGGCCGACTCGAGATGGCCTTCAACGATGAGGTGGCGGCCGACCTGCGCCGCATGTCGGTGGAGGCACAGTCCCAGATGTCCGCCGCACCGGAACTGGTTGCGGCCGCCTACGGTGAGATCCTGCACCCGCTGGTGGAATACCTGCGCCGGGGAATGGATCTGGGCCTGTTCACCGATATCGATCCCCGGACCGAGGCGCAGTCGCTGCACGGTGTGGTGTGGGCCAATGTCAACCGGCACTGGGCGGTGGGAACCGGTGGGGTTGCGTCGAACCCGCACGATGTCGCCGCCCTGCGGGACCGTGTGCAGCGGTTCTGTCTGCGGGGTCTGGGCGTCGCACCCGAAACGATCGACGCTGTTCTGAACAACAACCGTTAGGGAGAACATGGATCTGGGTCTGGCAGGAGCAATTGCGGTCGTCACCGGCGGCAGCAAGGGAATGGGACTGGCGATCGCCGAGACACTGGCCGCCGAGGGCGCCAAGGTTGCGGTGATGGCCCGCGGCCAGGAAGCTCTCGATGCCGCCGTTCAGTCCTGTCTGGCGGCCGGCGCACCGGATGCCGTCGGCATCAGCGTCGATATGACCGACGCGGACTCCATTGCGGCTGGTTTCGCCCAGGTGGGTGAGTGGTGGGGCTCGATCAACAGCCTGGTGCACACCATCGGACCCGGCGACGGGTACTTCGAGGATATGACCGACGCCGACTGGGACGCCGCGTTCAGCCTGGGCACCATGGCCGGTGTCCGGTCGATCCGGGCCGCGCTACCGCTGCTGCGGGCGGCCGACTGGGCGCGCATCGTAACGCTCTCGGCACATTCGATCCAGCGGCAGAACCCGCGCATCATCGCCTACACCGCGGCCAAGGCAGCCCTGAGCAGCCTCAGTAAGAACCTGTCGAAAAGCCTTGCCAAGGACGGCATCCTGGTGAACTGCGTGTGCCCGGGCACCATCGTGACGGCCAGCTTCACCGAGAATCTGAAGGACATCCTGGCCATCGACGGCCTGGACGCCACCAATCCGGTGGACGTGATGACGTGGATCGAGAACAACTTCCACCAGCCGTGCGACCTCGGCCGCGCCGGGCTGCCCGAGGAGATCGCGTCCATCACCACCTACCTGGCGTCGAAACGCAACGGCTACGTCACCGGCGCGACGGTCAACGTCGACGGGGGATCGGACTTCATCTGATGGATACGCCCGACGTTGCCGACCCCGAATTCTGGAGCAACGAACCCGATCACGCGCTGGCCGAGTTGCGGCGGCAGTGCCCGGTGGCACCCCGGGCGGACGGCAAGTTCTGGACGGTGGCCGCACACGATGACATCGTCGCGATGAGCAAGGACCCGGCGACGTACACATCGTCCAAGGGTGTGTTGATCGGCGACCTCAAACGCACCGTGACCGGCACCGAGTCCATCCTGTACGTCGATCCGCCGCGGCACGTCACCATGCGCCGGATCGTCAACCGCGGCTTCACCGTTCGCAAGGTCGCCGAACTGGCGCCGGTGGTGGAGCGGATCGTCGGCGATGTGCTGGACGCGATCGATCCCACCACGCCCGTCGATATCGTGGACGCGTTGTGCGCTCCGGTGCCGCTGCTGGTGATCGCACACATGCTCGGCGTGCCGGCCGAAGATCTGCCGACCTTCCGGGAGTGGTCCGATGCCATTGCGATCGCGGCCACCGATGCAACCGATCCGCGTGCGATGGCGGCCATCGACTTCTTCGTGTACTTCAACACCAAACTCGATGCTCGTGCCGCGGAATCGGATCCCCCGCAGGACATCCTCACCGCCCTGACGGCGGACTCCGATCTGGATCGCGGCGAGCAACTCGGCTTCTGCATGAGTCTGCTGGTGGCCGGCAACGAGACCACCCGTCACCTCATCAGCGGGGGATTGATCGCGCTGGCGCAGCACCCGCAGCAGCGGGCCATGCTCGCCGCCGATGAGTCACTGATCTCGGCGGCCGTCGAGGAGATGTTGCGCTGGGTCACGCCGATCGTGGCGATGGGGCGCACCACGAACTGCCCGGTGACGCTGCACGATACGGACGTCGGCGCCGACGAGTATCTGGTGATGCTCTACGCCGCGGCCAACCGGGACGAGACGGTATTCGGCTCGGATGCCGATGAATTCGATGTCACCCGGTCACCCAATCCGCATCTGGCCTTCGGTATCGGCGAGCACTTCTGTCTGGGCGCCCAGCTGGCGCGGCTGGAGGCCAAGATCGTCTTCACCGAACTGCTGCGGCGCTGGCCCGATTATCGGGTGCTCGACGGCGTCCGGATGGGCCCCTCGACCCTGCTTCGGGAGACCGCGGAGTTGCCGATCCTGTTGGCGCCCTAGTCGACTCGCGCCCATATCGACGAAATGGCGGAACCCTCTCGAACTTTCCCGCCCAAACGTACGTTTCGGCGTGTGTGGGGCGGTCAGGACGGGTTGACGATCACCGATCGAATTCCGTTGCCCTGCTCCAGGTCCGCGAAGGCATCGTTGACGTCCGCCAGGTCGATCCGCCGGGTGATCAGCCGGTCGAGCGGTAGCCGGCCGGCCCGCCACAGGTCGAGCAGCATCGGGAAGTCCCGGGCCGGGACCACCGAGCCGTACTGACAGCCGACCACCGTCTTGCCCTGCATGTACAGGTCATTGGCCGGTAGTGAGATGATCTCGGACGGCGGCGGCGCGCCCACCACGCACGTGGTTCCGCCGGGACGCGTTGCGGCGAAGGCGGTCTCGATGGTGGCGGCCCGGCCCACCACTTCGAACGCGATGTCCGCGCCGCGCCGCCCGGTCAGGGCCTTGATGGCTTTCACGGTGTCCTCGGCGCCTGGGTCGATCACGTGCGTGGCGCCGAGCTCCAATGCGAGGTCGCGCCGGGAGGCCACCGGATCGACGGCGATGATCTGCGCCGCCCCACGCACCCGGGCACCCATCAGGACGGCCAGCCCGACCCCGCCGAGCCCGAGCACTGCCACCGCGCTGCCGTGTGGCACCGGGACGGTGTTCAGGGCGGCCCCGGAGCCGGTGGCGACGCCGCAGCCGACCAGGGCGGCGATCTCCAGCGGAATGTCGTCGTCGATCTTGACGACGGCCCGGCCCAGGCAGTTGGTCGCGGTGGCGAAACTCGACACCCCCATCGACGTGAACAATGCCGTACCGGCGCCGTCACTGGCGTACGGCATGGAGTAGACATCGCGGATTGCGTTGCGGCACAGGTGCACCTCGCCGCGCTGGCAGTACCAGCATCGCCCGCACGCCGCCACCCAGGCCATCACCACATGGTCGCCGGGCGCGACGTGCTGGATCTGGGCGCCGACCTCCTCGACCACGCCCGCGCCCTCGTGCCCGAGGACACAGGGTGTGCCGGCCGGCAGCACGCCGGTGGCCTGCGAGAGGTCGGAGTGGCAGACCCCGCTGGCTGCGATGCGGACTCGGACCTGATCGGGAGCCAGTGGGGCCAGGGTGATCTCCTCGAGCACCAGCGGGTCGCCGATGCCACGGAGTACCGCGGCGCGGGTAGGGGCGCTCATCACAGATATCCGATCGTCTTGGTCTCCAGGTACTGCTCGAATCCCTCGATACCGTTCTGTCGCCCGATGCCGCTGGATTTGTAGCCGCCGTACGGTGCGTCGGCGCCATAGAACAGCCCGCCGTTGATGCTGAACGATCCGGCCCGGACCCGGTCGGCGAAGTCCATGGCCCGCTGTGGCGAGGACGAGAACACCGATCCGGACAGGCCGTACCGGCTGTCGTTGGTGATCGCCAGCGCTTCGTCGTCGCCGTCGTAGGGCAGCACCACCATCACGGGTCCGAAGACCTCCTGCTGGGCGATCTCGGACGAGTTGTCCACGCCGGCAACCAATGTCGGGGTCAGGTAGAAGCCGCCGGCCAGCTGGGGGTGCAGCCCCTCGGCCTTGCTGCCCCCGGTCAGGATCTCGGCGCCGGCGGCACGGGCCCGGTCGACGAAACCGAGGATGCGGTCGCGCTGTTTGGCGCTGATCACCGGACCCAGCACGGTGTCCTGCCGGGCCGGATCGCCCGGCGGCAGCATCGAGTACATCTCCAGGACCCGGTTGACCACATCGTCGTACATTGCCGCGGGCACCAGCAGCCGGGTGTTGACGGCGCAGCCCTGGCCGGCGTGGAAGCACACCTGGGCGGTGTTGGGCAGTGCGGCGTCGACGTCGGCGTCGTCGAGCAGCACCATCGCGGACTTGCCGCCGAGTTCGAGGAACACCCGCTTGAGGGTGTCGGCTCCCTTGCGGGCGATCAGGCGGCCGACGTCGGTGGATCCGGTGAACGACACCAGATCCACCCGGGGGTCGGTGACCAGCAGTTCGGCCACCGAATTGTCCGGGGTGGGCACGACATTGACCACCCCGGCGGGGATATCGGTGTGTTCGGCGATGATCCGCCCGATCCGGGTCGCGGTCCACGGGGTGTTCGGATCCGGTTTGAGCACAACGGTGTTGCCGGTGGCCAGGGCCTGGCCGAGCTTGTTGGAGATGATCTCGAACGGGTAGTTCCACGGCGCGATGGCCGCGACCACGCCGACGGCTTCCTTGGTGACGCGGCGCCGGCCGTCACCGGCCGTGCCCACGCCGAGGTCACGTTCCCAGGTGAAGGAGTCGATGAGGTCGGTGGGGAAGCGCAGCGCGTCGTGCAGCGGCCAGTCCACCTGTGCCATCACCGTCGTCATCCAGGGCGCACCCACCTCGGCGATGATCTCCTCGCGCAGGTCCTCGGCCTCGCGTTCCAGGGCTTCCTGCAGCTGCAGCAGGCACCGCTTGCGCAGGGTCCGGTCGGTGCTCCAGGTGCCCTGGTCGAACGCGCGGCGGGCCGCGGCGATGGCGGCGTCCATGTCCTGCGGATCGGCCGCGGTGGTGTCGCCGAGCACCAAGCCGGTCGCGGGACTGATGTTCTCGAAGGTGCGACCGGCGGCCGATTCGCGCAGCTCTCCGTCGATCAGCAGCCGGGATTCGGCGCGTTCGGCGACGCGGGCATTGAGCGCGGTCGACTCGGTGGGTTCAGGGGCCATTGTGATAGACAACCGTAGGACTTACGGTAACGTTGTGTCAATGAATTCGGCGACGTCGCCGGCGAGACCGTCCGTCGCCGCTCTGATCCGGGCGCGCGCGGATGACGATGCCGTCGGACTGGTGGCGGGGGACCGGACCTGGACGTGGCGGCAGGTGGTCGCCGAGGCCGCCACCCGGGCCGCCTGGATGCGCGCAACGCTGGACCCGCAGCGCCCGCCGCACATCGGGGTCCTGCTGCCCAATGTGGCCGAATATGTGTTCCAGATCTTCGGTGCGGCCCTGGCGGGCACGTGCATCGTCGGCGTCAACTCGACCCGGCGCGGTGCCGAACTGGCCCGCGATATCAGCCACAGCGCATGCCAATTCGTACTCGCCGACCAGACCTACGCCGACCTGATCGAGGACCCCGTCCTGGTGTCCGACGAACCGTGGGCGCCGTTTGCGGGTGCGGCGTTGCCCGACATCGACCCCGACCCGTCCACGCTGCTGTTCCTGTTGTTCACCTCGGGTTCGACGTCGGCGCCGAAGGCGGCCCGCTGCAGCCAGGCCCGGTTGGCCACGGTGGGCGCCATGGGCCTCAAACCCGACGCGGTGCTGTACTGCCCGATGCCGCTGACACATGGAAATGCGCTGAGCGCCATCCTTTTTCCGGCGCTGGCGGCGGGTTGCACCCTGGTGCTGCGCGACCGGTTCTCGGCCACCGCCTGGCTCGATGATGTCCGCACCCATGGGGTGACCTTCACCAGCACCGTCGGCCGCGCCCTCGGTTACATCCTGGCGACCCCCGCCGGCCCCGCGGACCGCGACCACCAGCTGCGAGTGGTGCTGGCCCCGGAGTCCTCGCCACGCGACGCCGATGCCTTCCGGGAACGGTTCGGCGCCCGGGTGATCAGCGGGTACGGCTCCAGTGAAGGTGGGATCGCGTTGATGCCGGCCGCCAAACGCGGATCGCTGGGCACCGCGCCGCCCGGCGCCGATATCGCGGTGGTGTCCGAGGACGGCCGGGAGTGCGAGACCGCCTTGTTCGACGAGCATGGCCGGCTCACCAACACCGAACGGGCCACCGGGGAACTCGTGCGCCGCGACGCCGCGGGATCGTTCGAGGGCTACTGGGACAATCCCGAGGCCGACGCGGACCGGTTGCGCGACGGTTGGTTCTGGTCCGGCGATCTGGCGTACCGCGACGCCGACGGCGTGTTCTGGTTCGCCGGCCGCGTAGGCGACTGGCTGCGGGTCGACTCGGAGAACTTCGCGGCCGGACCGGTCGAGCGAATCCTGGCGCGCTACCCGGCCGCCGCTGCGGTTGCGGTGATCGGCGTCCCGGACCCGCTGGCGGGTGATCAGGTGATGGCCGTGGTGGAACCGGTTGCCGGCGCCGAGTTCGACGCCGCCGACTTCACCGAATTCCTCTCGGGGCAAGATGATCTGGGCACCAAGTGGACGCCACGGTTCGTCCGGGTGACCTCCGCGATCCCGGTGGTGGGCCACGGCAAGATCGACAAGAAGCCGTTGCGGCGTGAGGCCTGGCTGTGCGACGACCCGGTCTGGTGGCGGCCCCCACGCACCAGCTCGTACACCCTGATGACCGAGGCCGACCGGGCCGCGCTGCACGAACAATTCGTCTCCCACGGCCGCATCCAGGCCTACCCCGATCCCCAGCAGAACTGAACGGAGAATTCCTGTGCCGGTCCATTACGAACTCGGGACCCGTCCCGGCGCCGAACACGTCGTGCTCATCACGCTCGACCGGCCGGAGGCCCGCAACGCCTGCGACCTCGAACACTTCCACCAGCTGGCACAGGCCTGGAAGCGGTTCGACGCCGATGACGACGCCTGGGTGGCCATCTTCACCGGCGTCGGCCGGTCCTACATGTCCGGCGCCGATCTGAAGACCTACGTACCCGAGATCACCGCGCTGGCAAAGGAACTCAAGGCCGGCACGGCCACGTCGGTCAAGGGTTACTCGCTGGCCGACGGCACCGAGGCGGTCCTGCGCGGGACGAAGATCTACAAGCCGATCATCGCCGCGGTCAACGGGCCGTGCGTGGCCGGCGGCATGGAGATGCTCGGCGGTGTCGATATCCGGGTGGCCAGCGAGCACGCCACGTTCGGGGTGCTCGAACCCGCCCGCGGGCTGTTCGCCGGCGGCGGGACTACGGTTCGACTGCCGCGACAGATTCCGTTCGCCCAGGCGATGGAGTTCCTGCTGTGTGCCGACATCATCGATGCCGGCCGGGCGTTCGAGATGGGCCTGCTGAACGCGGTGGTGCCCGAAGAACAACTGATGGACAAGGCGTTCGAATACGCGGCCCGCATCGTCAAGAATGCGCCGCTGGCGATCCAGGCCACCAAACGCAGTGTGCTCGAGGGCCTCAAACTCGACCTGCGCGAGGCCTACCGGAACGAGGCGAGCATCTCCCGGGAGGTGTTCGCCACCGAGGACGCCAAGGAGGGCCCGCGGGCCTTCGCCGAGAAGCGGGAACCGCGCTGGAGCGGACGGTGACCGACCCCCGCCAGCTCTGCATCATCGGCGCCGATCAGCAGACCGTCCGCGACGCCGAGGCGCCCGAACCCCTGGTCAGCTGGGAGCAGCGGGCGCGGGCGGCAGCCGCCCAGGCCGGGTCGGAAAGTATTCTCACGCAGCTCGATTCGCTGCAGGTGGTGTACTGCCAGACCTGGCCGTACGACGATCCGGTCGGCCGGTTGGCGACCGCGTTGGGTGCCGATCCCCGGCACCGGCTGTATTCGGGAATCGGCGGCACCACCCCGCAGGTGCTGGCGAACCAGACCGCCGAGGCCATGCGGCGCGGCGAGTTGGACCTGGCCCTGATCTGCAGTGCCGAAGCGCTGGCCACCACCCGGGCGGCCAAGAAGCGCGGCGAACGGTTGCCGTGGAGCCACCGGCAGCCCACACCGTTCCCGTGGGAGCCGCCGCACGCCAGCGAACTCAACCACGAGGTGGTGCAGGCCTGGGAGACGTTCCCGCTGTGGGACACCGCCCGCCGCGCCCGGCGCGGTGCATCATTGGCCGCCGACGCCGCGGAGGCCGCCGCCGTGATGGCCGGAATGACACCCATTGCCGCGGCCAACCCGCATGCGTGGCGACCCGAGGTGCTCGACGCCGCGACCATCGGCACCCCGACCGCCGCCAACCGATACGTCGGCTGGCCCTACACCAAACATGAAGTGGCCGTGATGGATGTCGATATGTCCGCCGCGCTGCTGGTGGCCACCCGGGACAAGGCCGATGCGCTGGGCGTGCCCGACGACCGCCGGCTGTACCTGTCCGGCTGGGCGTATGCGGCGGATCCGGCGACGGTGGCCGAGCGGGCCGATATGTCGCGGTCGGCGGCGATGGCGGCGGCGGGCCGACACGCCCTGCACCACGCCGGAGTCGACCTCGGGCAGATCGACGCCTTCGATCTGTACTCGTGCTTCCCGTCATCGGTCCGGTTCGCCTGTGATGCACTGGGATTGGCACTGGATGATCCGCGCGGGCTGACCCTGACCGGCGGCCTGCCCTATGCGGGCGGTCCGGCCAGTGGATATGTCACGCACTCGATCGCCGCAGCGCACGACCGGTTCGCCGGCGCATCCGGTCGGGCGCTGATCACGGGGGTGGGTATGCATATGGAGAAACATGTTGCGGCCGTGTGGTCTTCGGAGCCCGCCGAGACTTCCGGGCCCGCCGGCGCAACCGACGTGCAGGCCGAGGTGGACGCCGATCAGCCGCGCCTGCCGGTGCTCGCCGACTACTCGGGGCCGGCCACGGTGCTGGCGTACACCGTTGCCCATGGCCGTGACGGGTCGGCCGAACGGGGACTGGTGGTGCTCGACACGCCCGCCGGCCGGGCGATGGCCCGGGTGCACGACGCCGGGCTGCTGGCCGATGCCGAATCCCGCGAGTTGGTGGGGCAGGCGGTGACGGTGAGCACCGACGGCAAGCGGAACGAGGCCCGCTGGTAGGGCGGGCTACTTCTTGTTGTTGCGGGGCGTCTTGGCCGCGCTCTTCGACTGTGCGAGAGCCTTTTCCGCGCCGGCGATGATGGCGTCCAGGGTGAACTCGAACTCCAGACCGTCGATCGAGTGGCCCTGGTACTCGAGTTCGTGCAGCAGCGGATGCTCGGCGGATGTGACACCGGTGGGCTGGCGGCCGCGTGCACTGCGCTGACTGGCATTGAGATGCTCGATCATGGCGGTGCCCCGGCTGTGCGCGGACAGCGCGATGTAGACGGTCAGGGCATCGTCCGGGGTGAAGCCGGCCTCGACCATGGTGCTGATGGCCGACTCGAGGTTGTCGACCGCGCCCTTGGTGGCTTCTGGACCGATCTCCCCGGTGCGCATCAGGATCAACTCGCAGAGCAGGGGATGGTCCCGGAACACCGCACGCATCTTGCGAAAGTGGTTGCGCAACGCGTCCTGCCAGGTGGTGTCGTCCACGAAGGGTGTGTTGAAGTGGTACTGCCGGGCGGCCCGCTCGGCCATTGCGTCGAGCAGTTGCTCCTTCTTGCGGAAGTGCCAGTAGATGCTGGTGACCGGGACGTCGAGATGGCGGGCGAGCACCGGCATGCTGAGGCCCGCGATGGATACATCGTCGGCCAGTTCGAAAGCGCCGGTGATGATGTCCTCGATGTCGAGGGAGCCGCGGGGGCGGCGTTTCGCTTTCGCGCCGGGCGCGCTGCGCTTGGTCGCACTGGATCCCGCCACGCTCCGATGATACACGGCTTTCGATTCCTACGGTATGTCTTACGGTAACCACCGGACCTGAGTATGCTCGGATGCACTGACGACCGGAAGGTGTTCCCAGATGCCGACAATGCCGTCACCTCCGGCGGTCCGTTCGTACGATCAGATCCTGGTCGGCGGGCAGTGGCGCGACCCGGCGGGCGGTGCCCGCATCGAGGTGGTGTCGCCGCACACCGAACAGCCGATCGCGCACGCCGCCGCGGCCGATCCGGCCGATGTCGACACCGCGGTGCGCGCCGCCCGGGCGGCCTTCGACACCGGGCCCTGGCCGCGGCTGCCGGTGGCCGACCGGCTCGGGGTGGTACGGCGGCTCGCCGAGGTCTATGGCACCCACCTGGACGAGATGGCCGACCTGATCACGGCCCAGATGGGATCGCCGGCCAGTTTCAGCCGTCTGGGCCAGGCGGCCGGCGCCGCGTCGATGATGCATCTGACGATGCAGAGCGCGCAATCATTCCCGTGGCAGGAACGCCGGCAGGGCCTGCTCGGTGAGGTGCACCTGCGCCGTCAGGCCGTCGGTGTCGTCGGGATCATCATCCCCTGGAACGTCCCGCAGAACCTGTTGATGCCCAAGCTGATTCCGGCGCTGATCGCCGGCTGCACGGTGGTGGTCAAACCCGCCCCGGAGACTCCGCTGGACTCGCTGTGGGTGGCCGAGATGTTGACCGATCTCGGGTTGCCCGACGGCGTGGTGTCGGTGCTACCGGGCGGCGTCGAGGTCGGGGAGGCGCTGGTGCGGCACCCGGGTGTCGACAAGATCGCCTTCACCGGCAACTCGGCCACCGGCCGGCGCATCGCATCGTTGTGTGGTGAGGAGCTCAAGCGCTACAGCCTGGAACTCGGCGGCAAATCGGCCGCCATCGTGCTCGATGACGCCGATATCGGTAAGACCGTCACGGGGCTGAAGATGGCGAGTCTGATGAACAACGGTCAGGCCTGCGTGGCGCAGACCCGGATCCTGGTCGGGCGAGATCGGCACGACCAGTTCGTCGATGCGCTGGCGGCGATGATGTCCGAACTGGTGATCGGGGATCCGGCCGACCCGGCCACCGATATCGGTCCGCTGGTATCGCGCCGGCAGCAGCAACGGGTGCAGGACTACATTCGCTCGGGTGTCAGCGAGGGCGCGAAACTCGTTCTCGGCGGCGATGATTCGCCCCGCGACGTTGGCTGGTACGTTCGGCCCACGTTGTTCGCCGACGCCCGCAACGAGATGACCATCGCCCAGGAGGAGATCTTCGGGCCGGTGCTGACCGTCATCCCGTACACCGACGAGGACGAGGCCGTGGCCATTGCCAACGACAGCGATTACGGCCTGGCCGGCTCGGTGTGGACCAAGGATGTGGCGCGCGGACTGGAGATCTCCGGCCGGATCCGCACCGGTACCTACGGCATCAACATGTACATGCTCGACATCTCCAGCCCATTCGGTGGTTTCAAGAAGTCCGGCGTGGGACGGGAATTCGCCGAGGAGGGGCTGGCGGAATACACCGAGCTGCAATCGGTGGTCAGCGCGGCGAAGCTGCCGGAATTCGGCGGATGACGCTCAGCCCGGCCGTTGCGGTCATCGGTGCCGGACCCGGCGGCATCGCCATGGGGGTCCAGTTGGCGGCCGCGGGATACGACTTCACCATCTTCGAGCGCAGCGCCGGGTTCGGCGGCACCTGGCGGAACAACACCTACCCGGGTGCCGCGTGCGATGTTCCCTCACACTTCTATTCATTCTCCTTCGCGCTGAACCCGTACTGGAGCAAGACGTTCGCCGGTCAGCCGGAGATCATGGCATACCTCGAGGGCGTAGCCGGCGATCACGGACTGGGCCGACACCTGCGGTCCGACACCGCGGTCGTGGCGCTGGACTGGGACGGCGATGAGCACCGGTGGACGGTGACCACAGCCGCCGGCGAGCAGAGCCGGTTCGACGTAGTGGTCAGTGCGGTCGGCATGCTCGACGTGCCCAACATTCCCGACATCCCCGGGGCGGAACAGTTCACCGGCCGGCTGTTCCATTCCGCGCGCTGGGATCATTCCCGATCGCTCGCGGGCGAGCGCGTCGGCGCGATCGGCACCGGGGCGAGCGCGATCCAGTACATCCCCGCAATCGCGCCCGAGACGGAACATCTCACCGTCTTCCAACGCACCCCCACCTGGGTGGCACCCCGCATCGAGGAGCGGTTCACCGCCGAGCAGCACGACGCGTTCGCGCGGGATCCCGAGCTGGCGTTGCACCTGCGCCAGAAGGCATTCGAGGACTATGAACTGGCGAATTTCGATGCCGACTCGCCGCTGACCGAACACCTGACCAAGACCTCGCAAAAGCACCTCATGGCCGGAATTCCCGATCCGGAGTTACGGGCAAAACTCACCCCCGACTACCCGGTGGGCTGCAAACGCCCGTTGTCGTCGATGACATGGTTCCCCACCCTCATGCGGACCAACGTGACCGTCGAGACATCCCCGATCGTGGAGTTCACGACCGGTGGAGTGCGCACGGCCGACGGTGCCGAGCACCTACTGGACACGGTGATCTACGGTACGGGCTTCAAGGCGGCCGACTATCTGGCCGGCCTGGACGTTTGCGGTGCCGGTGGTCGACGGTTGCGGGACGACTGGTCGGACGGTGCGGAGGCCTACCTGGGCACAGTGGTGCCCGGTTACCCCAACTTCTTCACGTTGTACGGCCCCAACACCAACGGGGTGACGTCGATGATCTACATCCTGGAAGCGCAGGCGGAGTTCGTCCGGCGCACGCTCGACGAGATGGTCGAGCAGGATGCCGCGGCCGTCGAGATCAGGAGGGATGTGCACGATGCCTACAACACCGAGATCCAGGACGCATTGGTCGGCACCGTCTGGCAGGCCAACTGCAACAACTACTTCCGGCATGTGAGCGGCAAGATCGTGACGCAGTTCCCCTACAGCGGAAAGGTTTTCGCGGAGCGGCTGGCCCGAGCCGAATCGTCGGACTTCGTCTGGACATCCAGGGCTGGCGCGGGCGGTCGCCGGTGATCGGGGTCCACCACACCGCGATCGTCACTGCGGATGTCGAGGTCGCGCTGCGATTCTGGCGGGACGGGCTCGGATTCAGCGAATTGATGGACCATCACTTTCGCGGCGACTGGCCGACGCTGTTCGGTGCGGCCTCGGACCGGTTGCGATCGGTGTTCCTCGGAGACCCGGAGACACCGGGAACCGGCATCGTCGAACTCGTCGAATTCGATGATCCGTCGGCCGCCCAGCCCCTTCCGCCGGGCCCAGCCCCCGGTTTCTTCTTGATATCGCTGGAACGCGACGTCGACACGACCCTCGCTCGTCTGGCGGAACTGGGATTCACCGACGGTGTTCGTTGCATCAAGGTGCCGGCGCCGGGCGGCGGGCAGGTGCCGATGGCCGTTGTGACGGCGCCCGACGGCGTGCGTGTCGAGTTGATCGGAGGAGCGCAATGACGACGATCGTGACCGGGGGAGCGTCGGGAATCGGAGCCGCTGTCGCCACTCGGCTACGTGACGCTGGCCGAGACGTCGCTGTCTGGGATGTGAGCGGTGGTGAGATCCATTGCGATATCGGTGATCCGGAGTCGGTGACCGCTGCGCTGGCGACGACTCAGGAGGCGCACGGAGTCCCGGACCGCTTGGTGGCGTGCGCGGGGGTTGGTGCGTCGGGACAATTGGTCGATCACGACGTCGCAGATTGGAAGCGGGTGATCGATACCAACCTGACCGGGACCTGGCTGACGATACGCGCGGTGGCCGCGGCGATGATCCGGGCCGGATCGGGCGGTTCGATCGTTGCGGTATCCAGTATCAGCGGCACGGTCGCCGACCGCGATATGGGTGCCTATTGCGTGTCGAAGGCGGGGGTCGACATGCTGGTTCGGGTGGCCGCGGCCGAATGGGGCTGCCATGGCATCCGCGTCAACGCCGTCGGCCCGGGAGTCACCCGCACTCCCATGCTCGCCAAACCCGAACAGCTGCCGGGCTGGGTCGAGGGGCTGACGGAGCGCACCGCGCTCGGTCGGCTGGGGGAGGCCGACGACGTCGCGGCGGTGATCGTGGACGTGCTCGAGATGCAGTGGGTGACCGGTCAGACGATCTTCGCCGACGGCGGGCTGGCGCTGCACAGCCCGATCGATGCATACGGCCAGCTGCAGCGAGTGCTCAGGGCCGGCCGATGACCGGGCCCTGCATCAGGGCGACGATTGCCTCGATCAGTCCGTAGGCGGCCGCGGACCAGTCCGGCCAGGGTGACGGAGTCCCGTGGGCGAGTTCACGTTCGAACTCGGCGCAGGTGTAGATCAGCATCGTGCGCATCATGATGCCGCGCTCGGCATGCATCTTCGTCGGAAGAGCGCGACTGATCTGTTCGACGATGTGGGGCAGGGTCGGCGACTCGAACTCCTGCTGGATGATGACCCCTCGGTACGCGGGATCGGTGACCGCCTGAGCGGCGAATCGCGCATACCAACTGGGATTGCCGATGGCAGCCAGATGATCCGTCAGGGGCTGCACGAGGCACGCCACCCAGTCCCGTAACCCGGCGGCTCCGCCGATCTCGTCGAGCATGCGGGTGCGGCCGGATTCGATGCGCACCCGGTGCTTGTCCTCGATGGCTCGTGCGACATCCGCTTTCGTGCCGAAGTGATGGGCGACGGCTGCGTTGTTGCCCTGCCCGGCGGTTTCGATGATCTGCCGGTGCGACACGCTGGCGCCTGCAGCGGACCACCGGCCGCGACAACGAGATCCTGTTCCTGCAACTCATGACCCGTCACCATCAGGGCGGTATCGAGATGGCCGCGTACGCCGTTCGGCACACCTCTACCGCCGCCGTCCGCCAGACCGCGGTCGGCATGGTGGACGAACAGAATCAGGAAGTCATCGTGATGGCCGCGATGCTGGAAGCCAGGGGAGCGGTGCCACTCCCGTATCCGTGACCGACGAGAGCTTGTGCGTTCACCGGAGCGCGTCGTAGCGCGAACGCAGTCCGTCGATGAAGGCCGAGAGCGCCAATTCGAAACTGGCGGTGTCGATCTCGTCGGCCTTGGCGCGCAACAGGTGCGCCCGCTCGAGGTGCGGGTAGCGGTCTCGGTAGACCTGCACATCGTCGACGAAACCGCGCGCGAACGAGCCCACCGAGGACCCCATGACGAGGTGGCGGGTGGCCGCGCCGATCAGGGTGGCCTCCCGGGGCGGCCAGCCCGCGCCGACCAGGCCGCCGTGCACCGCGTTGGCCATTCGCATGCCCTCATCGCGGTGGCCGGGGCCCTCCGCGACGTACGGCACCAGATTGGGGTGTGCGGCCAGGGCGGTGCGGTAGGACCGGGCCCAGGCGGCCAGCGCCGACGGCCAGTCGTCGCCGCGTTCGAAGGCCGAGGTGTCCACCCCGGAGATCACCCGGTGGACGATGGCGTCGAGCACCTGATCCTTGGTGGGGTAGTGCTTGTAGAGCGAGGCGGCCTGTACGCCCAGTTCGGCCGCGAGCTTACGCATGGACAAACCGGCCAGACCGTCTTGGTCGATCAGCATCAGCGCGGTGTCGCGGATGCGGTCGCGACTGAGCAGCGGTGTCCGCGGCCTGCCCATGTGTCCTCCTCCCCGGGGTTGCGTCGGCTAACGATGTTAGCTTATCCTGAGGGAGAAAAGCTAACACCGTTTGCTAAGGATTGGTTATGCGTAGAACCGTTTACAACCAGGACCACGAAGACTTCCGCGCCATGATCCGCGACTTCATCGAGGCCGAGGTCGTGCCGTACTACGACGAATGGTTCGAGGCCGGCATCGTGCCGCGCGACTTCTACCAGAAGCTCGGCAAGCTGGGCATATTCGAGATCGAGGTACCCACCGAGTACGGCGGCTCAGGCGTGGACTCCTACAAGTTCCAGGCGATCGAGTCGGAGGAACTCTCCCGCGCCGGGGTCTCCTTCGGTGGCTCGGGCGTGCATGTCGCCCTGTGCCTGCCATACCTCAAGTCGCTGGCCACCGAGGAGCAGAAGCAGCGCTGGTTCCCCGGCTTCATGTCCGGCGACATCATGTTCGCCATCGCAATGACCGAACCGGGTACCGGGTCCGATCTGGCCGGAATGCGGACCACCGCAAAGCTTTCCGATGACGGCACCCACTACGTGCTGAACGGATCGAAGACCTTCATCACCGGTGGTGTGCACGCGGACCGGGTGATCGTGTGCGCGCGCACCGCGCCGCCGCGCGAGGACGACCGCCGCTTCGGGATCTCACTGCTGGTGGTGGACACCAAGTCGCCCGGTTACACGGTGGGCCGCAAGCTGGACAAGCTCGGCCTGCGGACCTCCGATACCGCCGAACTCAACTTCACCGATGTCAAGGTTCCGGTCGAGGACCTGCTCGGCGAGGAGAATCGCGGCTTCTCGTACCTGGGGCAGAACCTGCCGCGGGAGCGGCTCAGCATTGCCGTCGGCGCCTACTCCCAGGCCAAGGCGGCCGTGCAGCTGGCCACCGAATACACCAAGCAGCGAACGGTTTTCGGTCAGCCGGTGGCCGGCTTCCAGAACACCAAGTTCGAACTGGCCGCGTGCCAGGCTGACGTCGAGGCCGCCGAGGCCGTGGTGGATCGGGCGATGGATGCCGACGATCTCGGTGAGCTGACCCCGGCGGATGCGGCCAAAGCCAAGCTGTTCTGCACGGAGGTGGCCGCCCGGGTGATCGACCGGTGCCTGCAGCTGCATGGCGGCTACGGCTACATCAACGAGTACCCGATCGCGCGGCTGTACGCCGACAACCGGGTGACCCGGATCTACGGCGGTACCAGCGAGGTCATGAAGATGATCATCGCCAAGGACATGGGCCTCTGACCTCACCCCTGTGGCCCACGACACAGCCGCTCAGGTTTGTCGCCGGTGCGGCCCGGGAATGCGAGGGCGGCAAGCAGGTCGCGTTGAGCCAACAGCGCGCCGCCACCTATCGCATGAGCGGGAGGACGTGAACATGGCTGACAAGAATGGTGCTGCCGAGGGAATTTCCGGTGTCGTCGAAGGGGTGAAGGGCAAGGTCAAGGAGGCCGTCGGCGCCGTGACCGGTCAGGACGATCTGCGCCGGGAGGGCGAGGCACAGCAGGACAAGGCCGACTCGCAGCGGGAAGCCGCCAAGAAGGAGGCCGAGGCAGAGAGCGCCCGGGCCGCCGCCAAGGCCAACGAGGCTCGCCAGAAGTCCGAGCAGTAGCAGCAGCAAAAGATCAGGCCCCCTGAAAACCTCAGGGGGCCTGATCTTTTGTGGTTCACGGCCGGCTGAGCCCGCTGGGCCAGTGTTCCAGTCGCGGCGGCGCGGACACACCGGGTTTCAGGGCCGCCAGGATCAGGCGCAGGGGCGGCCAACCGGTTCGGCCCCGTCGGGTGACCGCGTAGGCGGTCATCACGGCGCCGGGACCGGGGAGCGTCAGCACGGTGACCCCGGGGCGGGTTCGCCGATGCAGCGGCAGCAGGCCGACGCCGTAGCCGTCGAAGATCAGATCCTCGACCAGTTCGAGGCTGTCGATCTGGTGGGCGATGCGTGGGGTGAAGCCGGCCAGCGAGGCAACCGTCCGGACGGCGATCTCGTCAGCGCTGTTGCGGGAGTTGACGATCCACGGCACGTCGGCGTAATCGGAGGGCGCGAAAACCTCGGGTGCCGGCTCGGGCACGCCGAGACCCCAGCGGGCCGACCACAGCGCGACCGACTCCAGGACGCTGTCGAGCCCGGCCGGTGCCAGGTTGTAGTCGTAGGTCAGCGCGAGGTCCAGGTCGTCGTCGGCGAGCAGCCGGAACGCCTCCACCGGCTCGAACTCACTGATGATCACCTCGATGCCGGGGTGACTCCGGCCGAGGTCGGCCAGCACGGGCAGTAACGAGACGCGGATGCCGGTGGCGAAGCCGCCGACGCGGACCGTTCCACGCGGCTCGGCCCCCGGGTCCAGATCGTGCAGGGCGGCGTCGACGCCGGCCAGGATCTCCACCGCGTGCTCGGCCAGCCGGCGGCCCGCCGGCGTGAGACGCACCCGCCGGCCGTCCGGCTCGATCAGCTGGACGCCGGTGTCCCTGGCCAGCGCGGCCAGCTGCTGGGACACCGTGGAGGTGGTCAGGTGATGCGTATCGGCCACCGCCCGCATCGAACCGAGCCGGGACAACGCCAGCAGCAGTCGGAGGCGGCGGAAGTCCACGGGCTCGATTGTTCACGATCAATGAACGGTATGTCCAACATAATCACGTGGACATGAATGATCTGACGGGTCTTGAATGGCAGGCATGCCCCACAACCCCGCCCGGACCGGCTCTCTGATGGCCATCGCCTCGATGGCGTGCGTCCAGCTGGGCCTGGCGGTCGCCGTCCTGCTGATCGACCGGATCGGCGCCGCGGGCACGGCGTGGCTGCGGCTGGCGTTCGCCGGCATCATCCTGCTGCTGATCGCCCGTCCTCGGCGGTCGGATTTCACCGCCCGCACCTTCGCCGCGTGCGTGCTGCTGGGCGTCGTGACCGCGGGGATCACCATCCTGTTCATGATCGCCGTGTCGCACATTCCGCTGGGCACGGCCAGCGCGCTGGAGTTCCTGGGGCCGCTGGCCGTGGCCGTCGCGGCGGGCAGCGGGCGGAACCGGCTGATCTGGCCCGCGCTGGCCGCCGTCGGGGTGGTGCTGCTGACCGAGCCGTGGAGCGGCAGCGTCAACCCGACCGGAATCCTGTTCGCCCTGGCCGCGGCGGTCTGCTGGGGCGCCTACATCCTGTTGACCCAGCGCGTCGGCGACGGGGTCGACGGCATTGCCGGCCTGGCGGTGTCGATGCCGGTGGCGGGTCTGGTCGCCACGGCGGTGGTCGGGCCGTCCATCGTGACCGCGCTGACCCCCGAGCTGATCCTGATCGGCATCGGCCTGGCGATCCTGTTGCCGGTGGTGCCGTTCATCCTCGAACTGTTCGCGCTGCGCCGGCTGACCACCGCGGCGTTCGGGACACTGATGAGCCTGGAACCCGCCTTCGCGATGATCCTGGGCCTGATCGTGCTGGCACAGGTACCCGGCCCGCTGGCCATCCTGGGTATCGCCCTGGTGGTGGTGGCCGGCGTCGGCGCCGCACGGTCGGGGGCCCGGGTGGAGCAACCCCCGGTGCCCGCCGCGGCCACCGCGTGACACCATGCCGGAATGACCGAACGCCCCGCACATTTCACCGCGATCGAAGGCGGGTTCCAGCCCACGGCCTACGCGCACAGTCACTGGGGTGAGGATCATCTCAACGGCCCGGCGGTCGTCGGGCTGGCGGCGCGCGCCCTCGAACTGGATCACGGTTCCCCCGACTTCCTGCCGGCCCGTCTGACGGTCGACCTGTTCCGCGCGGCCCGCGGGGTCACCACCACGATCGCCACCCGGCTCGTGCGCGACGGCAACCGGGTGCGCAACGCCGAGTGCGACGTCCTGCAGGCCGGCCTCGCCGTCGCGCACGCGACCATGGTCTGCTATCGGCGCTCTGCGCCGCCGCCGGGTGAAGAATGGTGCTCCACAACGGAATTCGGCTATCCGGACGGCCCGCTGCCCGGCCCCGACGAGTTCACCGGGCCGTATGTGGCCAGCGAGCGACTGGGCTGGACCCGGGCGATCGTCGAGCATCAGAACGCCGAGCGCACCCGCTTCCTGGACCGGCCGATCGACGTGGTCGCCGGGGAGCCGAACACCCCGTTCGTGCGCGCCGTGATGATCGCCGAATCGACCAGCCTGGTGACCAATGTGGGCACCCGCGGAATCGGTTACATCAACGGCGATCTCACCGTCGGGTTGGCGCGACTGCCACTCGACGACTGGGTCGGAACGCTGGCCGACTCGCACTGGACCGCCGACGGAATCGCGGTGGGCACCGCGACGCTGTTCGACCGGCAGGGCCCGTTCGGGTCCGGAATGGTGACCGCCGTGGCCAACCCCACGGCCCAGATCGATTTCGCCACAACGCGATTCGGGGGAATGCGGCTGCAGTGATCGCGGCCCGCGAGCGGCCGCTCTTGTACAGCTGCAGCGGCGTGTCGCTGTACAGACACGGACGCTCGCGGGGGTTTGGTGCAGATGGTGGGGCCAGGGGCCGGGCCTAGCCCCACTCATGATTCATCGCCCGTGAATCGAGGGCGGCATCGGGCGACTCGGCCCGCGGCACCCGCCCGGTCAGGGCGATCAGCACCGTCGCGAGCCCGGCGGTCACCGCCCCGGCGGCGAAGATCCCGACGAACGCGGACTCCGACGGGATGCCGGCGGGTCCGGCGTGCCCGAGCAGCACCGCCACGATGGCCGCGGCCACCGAACTGCCCACCGTCCGCGCGATCGCGTTCACCCCGGTGGCCACGCCGGTCTCGCCCGGTCCGGCCTCGCCGACGACCAGCGCCGGCAGCGCCCCGTAGGCCAGGCTGATGTAGGCGTTGGTGGCCACGCCGGCGACGATCACCTGCCACGGCGCCGAATGCCACAGCGCCAGCGCGGTGAACCCGACGACCCCGGCGGCGGCCCCGGTCATCAGCACCGGGCGCGCGCCGAACCGGTCGATGAACCGACCACTGGCGGTCGCGGTGACGAATCCGGTCAGCGCCCCCGGCAGCAGGAACACCACGCTGGCGTGCAGCACCGACGACGAAAAGCCGTATCCGGCAACCGAACGCGGCATCTGGACGAACTGGGTCAGGCCGAGGAACCCGAAGTACAGGCCCATGCCGACGAAGATCGTCGCCAGGTTGGTCAGCAGCATCGCCCGCCGGGCCAGCATCCGGGTGGACACCAGCGGATGGGCGCGGCCGCGCTCCCAGATCCACCAGCAGCCCAGCACCGCGGCGCCCACCGCGGCGCACCCGAGCGAGCGCGGCGCGGCCCAGCCCCACGCGTTGCCCTGCGTGATGGCCAGCAACAGGGCCGTCAATCCGGCCGCCAGCCCGAACGCGCCGAGCCAGTCGATGGTGCCGGTGCCGGACCCCGGCCGGGCCGGGACCCATCGCGCCACGACGGCGAGCACCAGCACGGTGAAGCCCAGGCTCAACCAGAACACCCGGTGATACCCCGCCGAGCCCGACATCAGCAGGCCGGTCACCACCAGACCGGTACCCCCGCCGAATCCGAGCGTGCCCGACAGCACCGCCAACGCGCCGACGATGCGTTCCTCGGGCAGTTCGTCGCGCAGGATCGCCACGCAGATCGGATACAGCGAGAACGACACGCCCTGCAGCACGCGGGCGACGATCAGCGACAGCAGCGACGTCGTCACCGCCGCCAGCAGCGAACCCAGCGCCACCACCAGCAGGACCGCCACGAGCACGCGTTTCTTGCTGTACAGATCCGCCAGTCGCCCGATCAAGGGGGTGGCCGCCGCAGCGGCCAGCAGGTTGGCCGTCACCGCCCAGCTGACCGCCACCGAGGACACTCCGAGCTGATGTGCGATGACCCCGAGCACCGGCACCACCGCGGTCTGCAGCAGTGCGACGGTGAGGGCGGCCAGGCTCAGGGCGGCCACCAGCACGCCGGTCGACGACCGGGTTTCGGTGGCGGGCATGGTGATGAGTATGTCGGGCCGCCGCCGTGGTCGAATGGTCGGCATGGATCCCCACACCGAACGTCCGTTGACCGCCGCGGTGTTCACCGGCCACCGGCCGACCGCCGCCGGCGACCTGTCGGTGGAGACCCATGGCATCGCACCGATCCCGGAGACGGAACGGTACGGCCGTCCCGGTCGGATGTTCACGGTGTGGTTCGCGCCGCAGATCACCATGACCGGCGTGTTCACCGGCACGCTGGCGATCACACTGGGGCTCGGCTTCTGGTTGGGTCTGCTCGCGATGACCATCGGCACCGTCGTCGGATCGCTGGCAGTGGCCTATCTGTGCACCTGGGGACCGCGGACCGGGACCGCCCAATTGCCCAACGCGCGCATGGCTTTCGGGCCGACGGTCGTGCTGCCGGCCGCCCTACAGTGGGTGTCGTCGGTCGCCTGGGACGGCCTGGTGGGCCTGTTCGGCGGTGAGGCGCTGGCCCGGCTGCTGAACATCCCGTTCCCGGCCGCCGTGCTCATCGTGCTCGTCCTGCAGGGCGCGGTCGGCTTCTTCGGATACGAGTTGATCCACCGGGTCCAGGCGGTCCTGACCGTGGTGCTGCTGGCGACCTTCGTGGTGTTCGCGGTCAAGCTCGTCGGCGGCCATGAGGTGATCACCGCGCCGGCCGCCCACGGCGCCGATCTGGCGGGCGCCTTCGTCCTCGAGGTCACCATCGCGCTCAGCCTGGCGATCTCCTGGGCCAGCTACGCCGCCGACTTCAGCCGCTATCTGCCCGCGCAGTCGTCGTCGCTGCGGGTGTTCGCGTTCAGCTTCGCCGGGATCGTGTCGGCCTACGTGTTCGTCCAGGGTATCGGGATTGCCGGGGCGGACCTGCTGTCCGACCAGACCGCCGACGGTGTGCACACGGTGATGGGGGGCGGCGTGCTGGGGGCGGTGGCGCTGCTGGCCATCGCCCTGGCCTCGGCCGGATCCAGCGCGATGAACGACTACAGCGGATCGCTGGCGCTGCAGACCCTGGGCGTGCGGGTGCGCCGGCCGGTGTCCGCGGTGGTGGTCACCGTGTTGGCGTTCGTGTTGATCATGTGGCTGCATGCCGGTGACGCCGGCACCCGGATCACCCGGTTCACCGATGTGCTGCTGCTCGTGGGCTATTGGATCCCGGCGTTCGTCGCGATCGTGGTCGTGGACTGGTGGATGCGGGCCGACGGGCGCCGCAGCTTCAACCCGGCGACCGAGCCCACCGCCGGCCCGGATGCCGCCGCCGCCGTCGTGGCGTTCGTCCTCGCCTACGGCGCAGCCGTGCCGTTCATGAACACCTCGCTGATCCAGGGGCCGGTGGCGCGGGCCTGGCACGGCGCCGACGTCGCGTACTTCGTGAACTTCGCGGTCGCGCTGGTGCTGTACGGCGGGTGGCGCGTTATTTCCGCGCGGCGGAAAGCATCTCGTCGATAGCGACGATCTTCACCCGGGGGCGCGCTGTGCCGGCGCCGCGATCGCGCTCGGCCGCATCGATGCCGCGCCAGCCCGCCCAGTCGACGGGTGCCAGCCCGCGGTCGGCGAGCAGGGCCCGCAACCGGTCGCGCCCGCCGGTGTCCGTGCCGCTACCCAGGACCCCGGCGTCGAAGTCCTCGAACAGGTGGTCCACGGTCTCCTCGGCGCACGTCCGGTTGGTGCCGATGACCCCACGGGGCCCGCGTTTGATCCAGCCGGTGACGTAGACCCCCGGGACCGGCCGGTCCGCCGCGTCGAGCACCCGGCCGTCCGCGTTGGGCACGATGCCGGCGGCCTGATCGAATTCGAGGTCACCCAGCGGCGCGCCGCGGTAGCCGATGGAACGCAGCAGCAGCGAGGTCGGGATGTCCTGCACGGCACCGGTATCGGTGCCGGTGACCCGCAGACCGGTCACGGCGTCGGTGCCGAGCACCTCGGTGGGCGTGG